>OCKZ01000006.1_pt1 | contig 96237 bp, 74 predicted proteins | sample 1495951 | NCBI WGS metagenome assembly OCKZ01 (sample SAMN03418277, study PRJEB22391) | human gut metagenome | biome: human-gut; feature: organic feature; material: feces | host: Homo sapiens | place: Tanzania | collected 2013-01 | reverse complement strand
AATTCGGGTGCTCCGCACTTTAATTAATTCAATCGCCAAAAATCTTCACAAATTGTAAACCTGCCTGCGCTTTTATTCTTTTTACAACAAACTCGACATTCAGGCTATTTATGGAGTTTATATGTCAACACCATTGGAAGAATATCTTTCATCATGCAACGGAAAACCGAACGCCGCAATGTGTTCCTATGTGGCAAATCTTCAGCAGGTCGCCGAAATCAGTCCGGAAATCGCCGCATCAATTGTAAACGAACTTGAAAACCAGAGAAGTCATTTAAAACTTGTAGCTTCAGAAAATTACTGTTCACTCAACGTTCAGGCGGCAATGGGAAACCTTCTTACAGACAAATACGCCGAAGGCTATCCTGAGCACCGCTATTACGGAGGATGCGTAAACATAGATGCCGTTGAAAACACAGCCGCACGCGAAGCTGAAAAACTTTTTGGCGCAGAATACGCATACGTGCAGCCGCACTCAGGAGCAGACACAAACCTTGTTGCATACTGGGCAATTCTTTCTGCAAAAGTAGAAACTCCTACACTTGAGGAACTTGGCGTAAAATCACTGAACGACCTTACCGCCGAACAGTTCGATATGCTCAGAAAGCGTTTTGGAAACCAGCGCCTTATGGGACTCGACTATTCATGCGGCGGACACCTTACACATGGCTACAGGATGAACGTATCTGCCAGAATGTTTGAAAGCCATCCTTACGGAGTTGAAGAGGACACAGGTCTTCTTGACTACGATAAAATTGAAAAGCAGGCTATGGAAGTAAAACCGCTTATCCTGCTCGCAGGCTATTCTGCCTATCCAAGAAAAATTAATTTCAAGAGATTCCGCGACATCGCAGACAAATGCGGAGCAGTTCTGATGGTCGACATGGCGCACTTTGCAGGTCTTGTAGCCGGAAAAGCATTCACAGACGACTACGACCCGGTAAAATGGGCGGATATAGTAACAACAACAACCCATAAAACACTGCGCGGTCCGCGTGGCGCCCTTATTCTCTGCAAAAAGGAATACGCTGACTACGTAAACAAGGGATGCCCTATGGTTCTGGGCGGACCTTTAGGACACGTAATGGCCGCAAAAGCAATCGCGCTGAAAGAAGCGAACACCCCGGCATACCGGGAATACGCAGGCAATGTAATAAAAAATGCTCAGGCGCTTGCCGAAGCCTGCAAATCGCTTGGAATGCCGCTCCAGACCGGCGGAACAGACAACCACCTTATGCTTGTAGATGTAACAGTTTACGGTCTTACAGGAAAACAGGCGGAAGCCGCTCTTTTTAACTGCGGAATCACAGCAAACGCCAATGCGCTTCCTTATGACAAGAACGGAGCATGGTGGACTTCCGGAATCCGAATCGGAACTCCAGGACTTACAACTCTGGGCTTTAACACGGAAGACATGAAAGAAGTCGCTTCTATCATTGACTTTGTACTTAAAGGAACAAAGCCTGGACTTACAAAAGACGGAAAGCCGGCAAAGGGAAAAATCAACCTTGATCCAAAAGTACAGGAAGAAGCCAAAAAGCGCGTAAACAAGCTGCTTTCAGCCCATGTCCTTTATCCTGAGCTGGATTTGGATTTCCTGAAAAAAGAATTTGTAAAATAGCTATAAAAAAAATCGTACCTCAATAAAGGGGCACGATTTCAATTTTTGCATTTTGAAAGTTTTTATTCTTCGCTGATTTCAAACCTTTCAGAATCTTCATCAGAATCCGTTTCCGGGCCTGAAGAAAAAAAGTTCTTTTCCAGAAATTTAAAGAATGAATCCTTCACCTTGTTTCCAGTGCTGTCAGCCTGGTCTACAATTCTTTTGGTGTCTTTTCCAACCTGACGCGAAGTTTCCTTCAGCTCTTTTTTTGTGGTTTCAACCTGCTTCCTGACCTTCTCTTTTGCCGCGCTTATAAGCCAGGCATTATACTCACTATGCGCCTTTTTACATTTTTCCGGCATAGGAATATCAGTGTATTCATCACACTCTGTAAGCTTATGGGTCAGTTTATTGAATTTGCACGCAAAAACGCCAGAAAGTCCCAGAACAAAAAATAAGCCGACGCAAATGATTCTTTTCATCTTAAAACTCCGCGCATAAAAATCTTACTGAAGCTATTTTTCAGCCACTGTAAGATTAACAAGCCAGCGTTCTTTTTTCAACCAGAAATATGCAATAATAGTCTTTGCAATATCGCTAAGTTTTACAATCGCATACATTTCTACCGGACCAAGCTTTGTAAGGAACGTAAGAAGCACCATTCCGCCTATGAACAGCACATTCGCCACAGTATCGCAAATAACGCCCATTGTAGTATCGCCGCCAGTCCTTGAAACAGCATACTGACCGTTCAAGAAAGCCCAGAGAGGAAGATACGCCGCCGCGACAATTATAAGGTGCTTCGCAATTTCCTGCGCCTCAAACGTAAGATTTTTAAATACAAATGGAACAATAGATGTCGTGCCAAAACCAAGCAGCATAAAAATTGCGCCAAAAATAGTCGCGCCGGACAGAACCCAATTCTTATACTTTCTGGCCTGTTCCAGTTTTCCGGCGCCAAGCTCCTGCCCCATAATGACGCTGGCAGCAGTAACGATTCCGCTGAAACAGATAAAGAACAGGTTCGCAACGGCAAATCCGCCTGCCATTCCGCTTACAATTTCCGCGCCGCCACGAGTATTGTAAAGAGCATTTGAAAAAGTTTCTGAAAAAGCCCAGAAAAGCTCAGAATACAAAATCATAAGGGATTTCGCAAAAATATTTCCAAAAAGCTTGAATTTTATGAAGAAAATCTTAAAAGGATTGAACATAAACGGCGGACGCTTTGCCACACAATACGCGATAAACAGAGCAAGCTCAACGCCGCGCGCAATAACAGTCGCATAGCCTGCGCCGGCAACCTCCAGCCGCGGCGCGCCAAGATTTCCGTAAATCAGAAGCCAGTTAAAAAACGTATTGACCAGAGTCGCAATTGAAGAGATTACCAGCGGAACTCTTACAATCTCAATATCGCGCAATGAAGAGGCAAATGACTGCGCAAAAACCATAAAGAACCAGGAAAGCGCAACGGAACGGGAATAAATCTGGGCCTGGTCAAGAATCTGCACGGCATCCTTGTTTATTGTAACCATCACTCCAAAAAGATTTCTTGGCGCAATAAACGAAACCACCGTATACGCAAGTCCGAAAATTCCTGTAACGATAATTTTAAAGCGCAGAGTCTGACGCATTCCCTCCTTGTCGTCCGCGCCCTTAAACTGGCTCATAAAAATCCCGGCGGAAAGGCAGACTGTATTCACAAGGATAAGAAATATAAAATTAATCTGGCCCGCGACATTTACGCCGCTCATTTTTACATCGCCAAGTCCGGCAACCATAAAATTGTCGATAAGGGAAACAAGATTCTGGATTAAAAGCTGAAGCATTACCGGAATCGCGATTTTTACAGCGCGCTTATAAAATTCCGCTGTTCCAAGATATTTATGTCCCAAAGTTCTCATAAAAAAATCCTCCTCGATTTTTTGCAGAGATTCGTCAGTTTTATTTTCTAAAACGATTTTATCAGCAAATACAGTAGTATTTCAATATGTACTACTAATTATAACTAAAATTTATTCACCTTTTTTTTTGCATTAAAATGACTAAATAGCCTTAATTTCGAGTTTTTTTGCAAATTATGAAAGAACGCTCTCGCCAGATTTCCAATTTGCTCAGATGGATTTGGCTCGAATTCGGGTGCTCCGCACTTTAATTAATTCAATCGCCAAAAATCTTCGCAAGTTGCAAATCTGCCTGCGCTTTTATTCTTTTTACAAAAAACCCGACATTCGGGCTAAATAAAAGTTTTTTGAAATAACCAGGATAAAAAAATATCAGGCATCGATTTCAGAAGCCAGATGGTGGACAATAAAATCCCTGCGCTCCGGAGTATTTTTTCCCATGTAAAATTCAAGAACCTTAGGAACATTCTTCAACGCCTGAACCGTAACGGGAGTAAGATGCATACCCACATCTTCATTTTCTCCTTCCTTGCGTTCCCGGATGAACATTTTAAATTCATCGCCATTAATTTCACCAAGCCCCTTAAACCGCGTCGTTTCGCTGTCTTTGCCAAGTTCCTTCTGCGCCTTGTCCCGGCTTTCTTCCGAATAGCAGTATATTGTTTTTTTCTTGTTTCTTACGCGGAACAGCGGTGTTTCCAGAATAAAAACGTGTCCTGTAAGCACAAGCTCCTCGAAATAAAGCAAAAGATATGTCATCACAAGATTCCTGATGTGGAATCCGTCATTATCGGCATCGGTCGCAATAATGATTTTATTGTAGCGCAAATCCCCTACATCTTTTTGAACGCCAAGGCTCAACGTAAGGTTTCTTAATTCTTCATTTTCAAAAAGCGCTGTCTTTTTGCGCCCGAACATATTCTCAGGTTTTCCGCGAAGACTGAAAATCGCCTGAACGGAAACATCCCTGGAATTTACCATAGAGCCGGTCGCAGAGTCACCTTCCGTAATAAAAATCATTGAATTCGCGCCCTTTGCGCCATCCTGAAGGTGGTACCTGCAGTCCAAAAGCTTGTGAATCTTGAAAGTCGCGGAACGCTCCGCATCCCGGATTTGCTTTGCTGAGACATTATTTATTTCATCGCGCGCCTTCATGTTGCGAATTATCTTTTCTTCAAGAATATCCGCAATTTCAGGGTTGTGCCTCAGCCAGTCGTCAACGGCAAGCTGAACTTCCTGGATTATAGGCTGACGAATCTCGACATTTCCGAGCTTGTTTTTTGTCTGGCTCGTGAACATCGGGTTGTCAATTCCAATTTTCAAGGCGACCATAAGACCGGAAGAAACATCCTTCTCATCATAGGTTTTCTTGAAAAATGAATTTACACCGCGGGTAAAACCGTCCAGAAACGAAGTGACATGAGTACCGCCGTCTTCTGTAACCTGTCCGTTTACAAATGAATACACAACTTTATCAAGGCTTGCCGTATGCGTAAGGACAAAATCAATATTCTTGCCTTTATATGTAAAAAAATTGTACAGCGATTTTTCAGCGCCATCCATCTCGTGCGCAATAAGGTCCTCAAGCCCCTTTTCGCTTACAAAAACCTTGCCGTTGCAATAAATTTGCAGCCCCGGATTAAGATACGCATAATACCAGAGACGTTTTTCAACCATCTCCATGTTATAGGAATACTTTCCGAACATTTCGCTGTCGGGTACAAATTCAAGGTAAGTTCCATTTTTTACGCCGGGCTTAGCAGCGCCGTTTTTAGAAGACTTCTTTTTACCGCGCTCATATTCAACAACGGCCATTTTTCCATCACGTATAGAAGCGGCCCTAAAATATGAAGACAAGGCGTTTGTAGCCTTTATTCCAACGCCGTTCATACCGATAGCCTGCTTGAATACAGAATTATTATATTTTGCCCCTGTATTAACGTCGCTTACGCACTGCTCAAGTTTTCCAAGAGGAATTCCGCGCCCGTAATCACGGATTTTTACGCGGCCTTCTTCGGTTATCTGAATGTCAATCCTATCGCCAAATCCCTGAGAAAATTCATCAACAGCATTATCAATTCCTTCTTTTAAAAGGATGTAAATTCCATCATTTTCGTTAGTTCCGTCACCAAGAGAACCGATATACATTCCGGGTCTGAGCCTTATGTGCTCAAGTCCTTCCAAATGAAGAATGCTGTTTTCATCGTATACGGCGGCTGATTTTTTTGCAGCAGTTTTTTTAACAGTTTTTTTTGCGGAAGCCTTTTCCGGCTCAGCTGTCTTTTTCTTTGTTTCCTCACCCATAATGTATAGTATAAAGGTAGACGAAAAGTTTTACAAGGATATAAAAAGCCCCCGGCGCAAGCGCCGGGAGCTGTATCCTCAGACGGGAAAAAAAAGACTGGAATTCAGCCTATTTAGCCTTAATTTCGAGTTTTTTTTACAAATTATGAAAGAACGCTCTCGGCAGATTTCCAATTTGCTCCGATGGATTTGGCTCGCGCTACGCTTGTATTAATTCAGGTGCTCCGCACTTTTATTAATTCAATCGCCAAAAATCTTCACAAATTGCAAATCTGCCTGCGCTTTTATTCTTTTTACAACAAACTCGACATTAAGCCTATTTAGCAAATGTCGCGATGAATACACCGGCGGCAATAGCAGTTCCGATTACTCCAGAAACATTAGGTCCCATTGCGTGCATCAGAAGGAAATTCATAGGGTCGTATTCCTGTCCAAGCTTGTTTGAAACTCTGGCCGCCATAGGAACAGCCGAAACTCCGGCAGAACCGATAAGCGGATTGATTTTCTTTCCTTTTGGCAGGAACAGGTTCATCAATTTTGCCATAAGAACACCACCTGCAGTGGCAACGGCAAAAGCGACAAGACCAAGAAGAATAATTCCAAGCGAACGGCCGTTGATAATCTTTTCCGGGGTCATCTGGCTTCCAACGCCAAGGGAAAGAAGAATGGAAACAATATTCATCATCTCGTTTTCCATAGTTTTTGAAAGCCGCTCGGCAACACCGCACTGCTTTACAAAATTTCCAAACGCAAGCATACCGATAAGAGGCGCGGCCGCAGGAAGCAGAAGAATCGTCACAGCAAGAAGAACAAGCGGGAACAAAAGTTTTTCCGCTTTTGAAACCGGGCGAAGCTGCTCCATGCGGATTTCGCGCTCGCGCTTTGTGGTAAGGGCGCGCATAATCGGCGGCTGAATCATCGGAACAAGAGCCATATAGGAATAAGCCGCAACCGCAATTACAGCCATAAGCTCAGGCGCGAGTTTTCCAGAAACGTAAATTGAAGTAGGACCGTCCGCCCCGCCGATAATCGCAATGGCGCAGGCCTGAAGAATATTGTAGTCAAAAACGCCAGGAATCAGGTTCAGCAGGGAAACGCCGAACAGCGTAAAGAAAACGCCAAGCTGCGCCGCGCCGCCAAGCAGAGCCATTTTCGGATTCGCAATAAGCGGGCCGAAATCTGTCATCGCTCCGATTCCCATAAAAATAAGCATAGGGAAAAATTCATTTCCAACGCCGGCATTGTAGATAATATTCAACATTCCGTCAGGGGCATTTCCCATTCCAGCGCCGGGAATATTCACCAGAATTGTACCGAAACCAATCGGAATAAGAAGAAGCGGCTCAAAGCCACGTCCGGCGCCAAGGTAAACAATAAGAAAACCTATCGCAATCATCAGAAGATACTGCCAGCCCGGAGCGCTTTTTGCAAAAACACTGCTGCCTTCATTTTTCCTAACCTCTTCCGCGGCAAGCTCAGCCTGGGATGCAGCAGCTTCTTCAGGAGATTCTGTATGAATCATCTTGTAAATGCCTGTAGTATGCCACAAATTACCAAAGAACGAACCTACAGAAATATCATGTTTTCCATTCCAGTTTTCTGTTCCCGGAATAATCCTTTCCATACCCGCAGGTTCTTCCGCAGCCGCTGAATCCTGTGCAAAAACCTTTGTTCCTATGGACACAACAGAAGCCGCAGCCATAATCGCAAGCATGATAAAGGCAATTTTTCTTGTATCAGTTTTTGTATTATTAAGCATTATGTTCCTCGAAAAAATAACTTACTGTACCTCAGCAAGAGTCTGACCGTTTGCAACCTGCGAGCCAGTCGCCACAGCGAAATGAATTTTTCCTGCCGCAGGAGATTTTACTTCAAGCTCCATCTTCATAGACTCAAGAATAACGACTGTATCGCCTTTGTTTACAGAAGCGCCTTCCGCAACGGCATATTTAAGCAAAGTTCCGGCGACAGGCGAAGCGACCGGAGTTCCAGAGCCAGATGCAACAGGAGCAGCCTTTTCAGCAGGCGCAGCCTTTGCCGCAGGTTTTGAAACCGGAGCCGGAGCGGCAGCAACACCGCCGACTGAACCAAGCTCCTGTCCCGCAGTCACCTGAGTTCCAGGCTGAACAGAGAACGTTACAACTCCGTCCGCAGGCGCTTTTACCTCAAGCTCCATTTTCATAGACTCAAGAACGATCACAGTGTCGCCGCGCTTTACAGAAGCGCCGGAATCAACAGCATATCTTAAGAGGGTTCCCGCGACAGGAGAAGGAATAGAAGTTCCTCCTGTAACAACCGTCGCAGAAGGTGCAGGCGAAGCGGCAGGAGCGGCGCCAGGCTTTCCGAACGCAACGTTATAAGAAGTTCCGTTTACATTGATATTTCCCTTGCCGTCTGAAGTTACATTGTAAGAAGCGCCGTTTACCGTGATTGAATAAGAACCGCCGGCAGAAGCCTTTGATTCAGCCTTAGGAGCAGCCTCTTCTTTCTTTGCGCCGAACGCAGTTTCCGCGTCAACAGGGCCTTTAGAACGCTCAGCAAAGAATTTTGGAGCAACATTCGGGAACATTGCATAAGTAAGGGCGTCTTCGTCAGAACCGTCGCCGCCGTTTTTCTTTGACTCTTCAAGCATCTTGTTCCATTCCGGTTCAATAAGGTCGGCCGGACGGCAGGTAACAACCTTATCCATCTTGTTCTGCTCAAGCGCTTTCTTTACCAGCTCCTGGTTAGGCTCGGCAGGAAGTTTTCCAAAGCGGCCTACAAGAAGGTTTCTGAAATCCTGAGTCATTGTAGTATATCGTCCCATAAGAACGTTCATTACAGCCTGAGTTCCAACAATCTGGGAAGTCGGAGTTACGAGCGGAACATAGCCTGCGTCCTTGTGAACGCGCGGAAGCTCGGCAAGAACATCATCCATCTTGTCTCCGGCGCCCTGCTGCTTAAGCTGGCTTTCAAGATTGGAAAGCATTCCTCCAGGAACCTGGGAAACAAGGATGCGCGTATCTGCTCCAAGGAATTTTGACTCAAGCGAAGCATAGTGCTTTCTGATTTCGCGGAAATAAGCCGCAATCTCAAGAAGAGCCTTTGTGTCAAGCTCTGTATCCATGTCAGTGCCTTTAAGCATCTCCACAACGGTTTCCGTAGGAGAATGCGAAGTTCCCATGGACATGGAAGAAATAGCCGTGTCAAGAATATCCGCGCCGGCTTCAGCGGCCTTAAGCAATGTAGCAACAGAAAGACCTGTTGTGGCGTGCGAATGGATTTCAACAGGAAGATCAACCTTTGACTTGATAGCCTTAACCAGGTCGTATGCAACATAAGGCTTCAGAAGTCCGGACATATCCTTTATACAGATTGAGTCAGCGCCAAAGTCCGCGTAAGTCTTTGCGAGCTCAGCATATTTTTCAATAGTGTGATACGGAGTAACCGCATAGGAAATAGCCATCTGAACGTCGACGCCGGATTTTTTCGCAGCCTTTGTGGCGCGCTCCATGTTGCGCGGATCGTTGCAGGCATCAAAAATACGGAAACAGCCAATACCGTTCTTTGCGGCAGTCTCAACAAACTTGTCAACAACATCATCGGCGTAGTGCTTGTAGCCAAGAAGGTTCTGCGCGCGAAGAAGCATCATGATCTTGTTGTTCGGAAGTGCAGCGTGAAGCTTTCTAAGGCGTTCCCACGGGTCTTCGTTCAGGAAGCGGATGCAGGAGTCATAGGTAGCTCCACCCCATCCTTCAATATATTTATAGCCGATTTTATCAAGCATTGGACATGCAGGAAGCATATCTGCCGTTGTCATTCGTGTAGCGTGAAGCGACTGGTGCGCGTCACGGATTGCAAGTTCAGTAATTCCTACTTTAGCCATTTTAATTTTTACCTCTTATAAGTTAGTTGTTTTCTTTTTCGTGAACCGCCATAGCGATTGCGGCAATTATAGCCTTTTTATCAACAGCAGCATTTACAGCCGCAGGAACAGGTTTTGCAGAAACCTTAGCGGCAGGTTTTGACACAGGTTTAACTTCGTCTTTATCAAGCCTGAGCGCATGAACGACACCATGAAGAACATTCATACATACAATCAAGATGATTATAAAAGCGAATACAACAGCCATACCCAGCAAAGTCAAAAGACCGCTCTGCCCGAGCATCTGAAAAATTGTCATATATCCTCCTGAATTTAGGACTATTTTGAAAAACAAAATATCATATAAATTATAAAAGAATCTAACCTATTTTTCAATAAATCGTGATATAATCAATTACCAAATTATGAGCATTTTTAATATATTATTTTTAGTTTTTACAGCACTTTTTATTGCAAGCGCAATAGTAGAAATCACAGGCTACTATAAAAAAATCAGCCTTATGGAATACATAGCGAATCCATGCATGTATGTATTTCTGCTCGCATCGTGGATTATGGTTCTTACGCCGCTCCTTCCGGACTCGCTGAATATAATAATCTGCGTTTCCGCCGCCGTTCTGTTCGGGCTTACAGGCGCGTGCCTTCAGTTCCTTCCAAAAACGAAAAAAAACGTGGCGGCGAGCGCGATATTCTTTATCGCAAGTTTTTTAAGCTTTATAATTCTTATCCGCCCTTCGTTCCGGCTGTTCAGCCTTCCGCGCTGGGCTTCGGCGGCAATATTCACAGCGTATTTAACTCTTTTTGTTCTATATTATATATTTTCAATCGGAAAAAGAAGCCTTTTAAAAACCGCCGGAATCACAATCTTTATGATTCCGCTGATGGTTCTGCACTACGGCTCAATCCTTACGCTATGCGGACAGCCGAAACTCTACTCCGCGCTGCTTTTTGCCGGAAGCACAATTTTCATAGCCGCCCAGGCGCTTATAGTAAAAGGATTTTTTGTAAAGGCATCGCCAAAAGACAGGCTTTTCAGGATGATTCTATACATTGCCGGACAGTTTTTTGTAACCGCCGGATTTTCGCTGATGGTAGTATGATTTTTGGATAGAAATTTTACAGGTAAATCCGCCTGCGCGGGATTGTAACCGCTTGCCGCAGGCAAGTTGCGGAGCGGAAGCGGAGCAATGCAGGCGAAAGCCGGAACGGTGAAAAGCCCGTTACGGTGGTATTTTGCGCCCTAAAAAAAAAGTCCCCGAAGACTTGCCTCAGGGACTGAAATTTCCGAACGAATCAGAACAAATCTTTCATCGTGTAAAGCGCGCCTTTTTTTAACGCGCCGGTTTTTAACGACTCAGAAAGTTTTTCCAGCGCATGAACCGCGCCCATGGCAAAACCTTCGCGGCTGCGGGCTCGGTGGGTAATCTCAATCGTGTCGGCCTTGCTGTCAAAGAATACAGTGTGCGTTCCGGGAATAGAACCGCAGCGTGTTGAAGAAACATGAAGCTGCTCCGGTCTTGGCCTTTCATGAAAGGCGTCCGTCACAATCTCCGACTTTTTCTTTGTGTTCGCAAGAATTGTCTCCGCAATCGCAATGGCAGTACCGGACGGACTGTCGGCTTTCTGGTTGTGATGAGCCTCCCAGGTGGCAATGTCGTATTCCGGCCACTGCTCCATTATCTTTACAGCCTCGGAAACAATCTTTAAAAGCATATTAACGCCGATTGAAAAATTCGCAGAAGTCATAACCGTTCCGCCGCAGCTGGCAGCCAGCTCATTAACCTCGCCGTATTTGTCGTTCCAGCCGGTTGTGCCGACAACAAGAGGAATACCGAGCGGCAAAAGAGCCTTTATGTTTCCCATGACCGCAGACGGATGGCTGAATTCAATCACGCCTTCCGCCCCGCTGGACTTTACCGCCCGGGCAACAGCGTCATAGTCGCCGGCAGGAATCTTTACGCTAGCATCATCAGAAACAACATCAATAGCCGCAACAACATCGTGTCCCAGAGACTTCGCGCAATCCGCAATCATGTGTCCCATTTTTCCATATCCAACAAGTGCAATTTTCATATAAAATCCCTTTTATCTTTTTTCAGATTGAATAAAAAACTATCCCTAGCCAAAATAAGCCTGGTGCAGAATCTGAACGGTTCTGTCGGCCTCGTCGTCGTTCACAATAAAACTTATATTCACTTTTGAAGCGCCCTGGCTTATCATCTGAACATTTATGCCCTCGTCCGCAAGAGCCTCGAAGCCGCTTGCAAGAATCGCGGATGAATGCTCAACATCGCAGATTACGGTGACAATGGCACGCTCCTTGCGAACAGAAACATCGCAGGCCTTGCTCAAATCCTGCACAAGACCTTCAAGCTTTTCCTTGCCGCTTACAGTGCAGGAAACAGAAACCTCGGAAGTAGCAATGACATCAATGCAGACATTCCACTTTAAGAAATTGTTAAAAATATGCGCCAAAAAACCGGCCGCGCCAAGCATACGGTTAGAAACCATATCAATCAGCTGCACATGCTTTACAGAAGTAATCGCGCAGACTGGCGGAACTTTTCCGCTGTGCCTTTCAACAATAATCGTGCCTTTGCTTTCTATATTATAGGAATTTTTTACCCGGACCGGAGTTCCGCTCTTCCTTACAGGAACCATTGAGCGCGGATGCAAAACCTGCGAGCCGAACATCGCAAGCTCCTGAGCCTCCTCATAGGTAACCTCAGGAACAGGCTTCGCCTCCTTTACCACGCGCGGATCAGATGTAAGGATTCCATCAACATCCTTCCACGTCTGGACCTCCTCCGCATTCATAGCCGCGCCAATCATTGTCGCAGTCAAATCCGAACCGCCGCGGCCGAGCGTTGTAATAATACCGCGCTTATCCTTTGCAATAAAACCGGTCACAATCGGAATAGCATTGTCCAGACCCTTGCTGTACGAACTCAAATGCCGCGGAATATTTTCCCAGACCTCGTCCAGAAGCTCCGCCGCCATATAATTTGAATCGCTCACAAAACCGATGTCCCACGCATCATAAAATTTCGCGTCCACACCCTGGCTCTTCAAATAGGCCGCCATCATCCTTACAGACATCCGCTCGCCGAACGAAACAAGATAATCGCGCGAGCGCCTGCTGATTTCCTTCAGCATAGAAATTCCGGTCAAAAGCTGCTTTAGCTCAGACAAAAGAGCCTCAATCGCATCAATATTTATGCCAAGTTCCCTTGCCGTTTCCTCATGAAGCTTTGCCACACCGGCAACATCAACAGTTCCTGTAACCGCCAGATCCGCGGCCGCCAGAAGATGGTCCGTTGTGTCGCCCATCGCGCTAAGAACCACAACCGGACGCTTTTCCCTGTACGCCTTAATAATAGAAGCAACATGCTTAATTCTTTCTGCATTGGCAACTGAAGAGCCGCCGAATTTCATAACTATCATATAAATAAAATACACATTTTTGTATATTTATGCAATTTCCTTTTAAGATTAAGGGCGCAAATTTCAGCCGTAACCGCACTTCCAGGGCCCGCTTGCGCTTGGTCTCGCTCCGCTCGCCTTGCTCCGCAACCCTTCCACCGCGGCGCAAAAGGCACACGCCGGCCCGGAGCGGCTTCGCAAACATCAAGGTTCGCACATTGTCCTGAAAACAAAAAATTCCGCCTGAAAAAAGGAAGGCGATTTTTCCGCCGCGGAAATATTTAAAAAAAAAGCAAGAACAAAAAATCAATCTATCGTAATTTGATAGATTCTGGAATCTCACCCGTAATAAAGACCTGCAACACATGCTCCTGTATAAGTATCTTAACTTTTGATTTTATATTCAGTAATTTTCCTTGATAAACTTATAAAACAGAATCTATAAGTTTAGTTGTAAGAAAATATGTTGAATTTTGAGAAAAATTAAAAATAAAATTGAATTTTTCAATTTAGCCCGAATTTCGACTTTTATAAATTCAGCAATTGAATGAGCTACCAGAAAAAGGCGCGTCAATTCGGTAGATAGCGAAGCTATCGTACTTTGCGTACAAAGTATCAGACTGCGCGATTTTTTTCAAAATCGCTTGCTAGCGCTCAGAATGGCTCAGTTGCCGCTTTCTTTTTCTTCCCGCTCATTCAATTTACGGATTCAGTAAAAAACTCGATATTTGGACAATTCACCGATTCAATAAAAAACCCGATATTTTTTAATTTGACCTGCGTTTTTTCTGTCAAAACTGTTTTTTTTCTGCTATATTTAGAGCATGTTCAAAAAATCTATTCCTGTTTTGTATAAAAAAAATTGCGCTGTGATTCAAGATTTTGACGGCGACAAGATTGTTGTGAACTTTCAGGTTTCACCAGCCACGCCGACAGGCAAAAAAGCGCAGTACGCAACGCAAAAAGTCCGCGAAAAAGACATAATTTCGCTATGCGGCGAACCATGCTCTAATCTGGAAACCCTTCTTGCTTTTTCAGACGATAAAATTTCAGCACAGATAAAAGAGGCTTACGAACTTCTTACCAGCGATGATACAACAGCGGCTTCAGAAATCGATTTTTCAGAACTTACGGAAATTCTGCGCGGCTCATGTATTCCAGACGAAAGCTGGTTCGTTTTCAACTCGCTGGTTTCTTCCGTGGAATTTGCTCTTTCAGAAGAATCTCTTAAAAATGGAAAAATTCTGTTCTTACCGCGAACCCAGGAACAAATAGACATCATTCATCAAAAAAATTACGAAAAGGAACACGAGCAGGAAATTCACGATTCATTCATACAAAGACTAAAGCAGCGGAAACTCAACCTGCCGGAAGATGCGAAATTTATGGGGGAAGTTGAAAATGTCGCGCTCTGCAAAACTGAAAAATCAAAAATCATGGTGGAGGCAGGTGTAACGCAAAGCCCGGAAAAAGCGCATAAACTTTTAATAGACACAGGAATCTGGGACATTACCCGAAATCCGTACCCAACGCGCTGCGGTCTTTCAACGGTCAGCGCAAAAGAAGGGCTCGGAGCGCCTCCTCAGGAAGAGCGGCTTGAGCTGGAGCAAGTCGCATACGCGATCGACAATTCGTGGTCAGCAGACCCGGATGACGCAATTGCCTGGGACGGAAAATATCTTTGGGTTCACATTGCCGACCCGGCCTGCTATGTTCTTCCAGACAGTTCGATTGATAAAGTTGCAAGAAACAAAGGTACAACTCTTTACCTTCCGGAAGTAACAGTCCGGATGCTTGCGGAAGAAAGCCTTGCCGACTATGCGCTGGGACTTCAGGAAAAAAGCAATGCCCTTTCGTTCAGGATTCTTCTGAACGAAGACAATACTATAGATGAATGTCAGATTTTCAAGACAAAAGTAAATGTAAAGCGCCTTACTTACGAGCAGGCGACCGAACAGAAAGATTCCCCGGAATTAAAGCCGCTTTTTGACATCGCGGAAAAAAACATCGCACGGCGAAAAAAATCCGGCGCTACAAACATAGAGCTTCCGGAAGTCCACATGAGCGTTGACCCGGAGACAAAAAAAGTTTCAATTTCGCCTCTGGTACGCTATGAGGCGGATTCAATGGTCTGCGAGATGATGCTCTTAGCCGGAGAAGGCGCCGCGAATTTTGCGTTCAAAAACAAAATTCCTTTTCCTTATGTAAGCCAGGAAGCGCCTGCTTTTCCTGAAAAACTTCTGCCAGGACTTGCCGGTCAATTTCAGCTTCTAAAATGTATGCACAAGCGCAGCGTTGGAATTACACCGTCAATGCATTCGGGCGTGGGAATTGCCATCTACAGCCAGGTTACAAGCCCGCTCCGCCGCTACAGCGACCTGGTTGCCCACCAGCAGCTGCGCGCATTCCTGAACGGACAAAAACTGATAGACAAAGATTCCATGCTTGAACGGATAAGCCAGGGCGACGCGGCAAGCGTTGCAGCCAGAAAAGCAAGCCGGCTTAGCGAAACCCACTGGAAACTCATTTATCTTATTCAAAATCCGGATTGGCAGGGAGAAGCTGTTTGCATCGACAAAAAATTTGACGATCCGCTATTTTTAATTCCATCCCTTGCAATGCAGGCAACCATAAAAGGTGTGCAGAACATTGAGCCTAACGAAAAAATCAATGTTAAAGTAAACAGCCTGGATATTACTACCCAAGCTGTTGAATTTGTAAAAGTCTGAATTAACTAAAGAAGAACAAAACTAGCGGCGGCCGGCTTTTCTGGAAGCCGCAGTATTCAGCTTGTATGTCCAGTACGCGCCTGTTGACCAGCACCAGCGTGACTTTCCATCGAATGACTCGCGGTGTTCTGTGTTCACGTATGCGTTAATAGAATGGTTGTTTGTCAGAGCAATCTTAATATCCGGGCGGATTGTAAAGATATTTCCTGTGCTCCAGTCTTCTGTTTCTTTTGAATTATCCCATCTCTTGTCTCTTGAACCAATTGCAAAAGATGAATATACATCCATAACGAATTTTTCATTTATATTCCAGAGTAATGTACAGCCTGCATACCATGCCGGAGTGTAATCGGTTTTTTCAAACCAGTTGATAGAAGATTCCGGAATAAGAGAAATTCCTACCTTGTCAAAATGCATTGTCATTGTAGCGCCGGCACTGAACGACATATCCTCATAGTTATCAGCTTTTTTATCATCATCCGTGTCGATTGAATCCCATGCAAAGTAAACGTCGAAGAGGAACTGCTTTACGCCAAATTCTGCGCCCGCGTAAAAGTTTCCGTCCTTCTGGAAAAGTCCTTCGTAAGCAACAGAAAGTCCAAAATAATCAAACTGGAACTGCGCTCCAAAATTTGAACGGAAACTGTCTGTGTTAGTTCCGCTAGGAATTGCTCCGCCGACCTGGAATTTAAAATCACCGTCGTGAATGTAGCGGACACCGATTGCGGTTTTAGCGTATTTGTTTGCATACGGAACAAAACCTACTACATCAGCAGAACCCGGCGCGTCCGGAGTAAATTTGTAAGTATCAGCAGTTCCATGCCTGTCATCATAAGCAGTAGAAAAACCGCCCTGGCGAACATGGGCATTTGATTCCCAAAGCCATGAACCATAGCGCGGAGCCGGTCCAACCTGCCAGTTAAGCTTTGTACCCATACCAACGTCAAGTCCTGCAATAGGATGCCACAGGAAGTTTACATAGTATTTGTCTGTCGTTGTCTGGCCATGGAGGTAACCGTTGTTATATCTGTCGCCCTTAACTTTATTGCCACTCAGATTAAAATCAAAATGTTCACCTTCACCATATCCGTAATGATAGCCAAGCGGATTCCTGTCTGTATGCTTAAACGTAAAGTTGTCAAGATTTCCTTCATCATCAACAATCGCAATCGCTCCCCAGTTCAACATTCCTTCAAGCGTAAACTGACCAACGTCAATGCGGGCCTGAAGAGTATCCAGAAAGCCGTAATAAACAGGATCACCTACAAGCGGAGAACCAAAACCAGAATACAATGTGTTTTCAACACCAGGATTTTTCATAACCTGAGCGCTTGCAACACCGACAGCAAAAAGAGCTGCGGCAGAAGCAATTAATAATTTTTTCATAACAAAACTCCTTTTCTTTTGTTTTAAATTCTATTTATATCAATGACAATTCGGGTTTGAACACGACGCGCATTTTTCGTTTGTCCTGAACATTTCCCGCATTGTCCGCCATCCTAAAACAGCGCACTTTACACGCGCAGGCATTTTTGAAATATCCTGCAGGGCAGCGGCCTCGTCAAGTTTTTCAATATTTTCCTCGGAAGCCTCGCCGCGAATCATTTCCATAAAAATATCATCAAGTTTTTCAGCTTCTTCGGTCGTCTTTCCAATAACCAGGTCAAGCATCATGTCGCAGCTTGCCTGGCTCACAGCGCAGCCGCTTCCGGTAAAAGAGCCGTCTGTTATAACTCCATTCTCAACCTTAAGATTCAGTGTAATATTGTCGCCGCAACTCGGATTCACGCCGTTAAGCTGAATGTTTGCATCCGGCAAATCAGTTTTATGAGACGGATTGATGTTGTGCTCGTTCAAAATCTCTCTATAAAGTTCTTTTGTATCCATAAAATCCCGCGCTCCGAAAATCTAATTTCTTACGCCCTCCGATAAAATTCCGCAAATTCCAGTTTTTTTCTAATCCTTATAGCCGCTCATTCTGCGGATATTGCACAGAACAGAATAAAAACGCTCAACCTCGTCCTCATCGTTGTAAAAATACATACTGGCGCGGGCCGTTGCCGGAACACCAAGATATGCCCCGAGCGGCTGCGCGCAATGATGTCCGGCGCGTATTGCAATTTTTTCCGTATCAAGAAGGGAAGCCACATCGTGCGGATGAACACCTTCAACAGTGAACGTAATGATTCCGCAATGTTTTTCCGGATCAGGATTTCCAACAATCTTTATGTACGGATTCTGTTTCATTTTTTCAACAAGAACCGACGCAAGATGGTTGCAATGCTTCTCTATTTTTTCAAATCCGATTGAACTGATGTATTTAATCGCAGCCGCAAGACCTACTGCGCCGCTGGCATTCACAGTTCCGGCTTCAAACTTATGCGGAAGCTCAGCCCAAGTGGCATCCTCGCGGGTAACATATTCTATCATTTCTCCGCCGCGCAGGAACGGCGGCATCTCTTCAAGCAGAGCCTTTTTACCGTAAAGAACGCCAATTCCCATAGGACCGCACAATTTATGACCGCTGAACACAAAAAAGTCAGCATCAAGCGCCTTTACATCAACCTTTAAATGCGGCACGGACTGTGCTCCGTCAACAACGCAGACAGCCCCGACCTTATGGGCAAGAGCGGCAATTTTTTTCACCGGATTTTCAATTCCAAGAACATTAGAAACCTGGGCAACCGCAACAATTTTTGTTTTTTCAGTTATCTTGGAAAATTCAGACTCTGGAATTTCGCCGGACACTTTATCAGGCTCAAGAAAAACAAGCTTTGCGCCCTTTGCCCTGCATACCATCTGCCACGGCAGAATGTTGGAGTGATGCTCCGCAACAGAAACAACAATCTCATCACCCGGATTAACGTTCGACAGTCCATAAGTGTAGGCAATCAGATTTAAACTTTCAGAAGCGTTCCGCGTAAAAACAATCTCGCAGTCTTTTGCGTTCAAAAATTCCGCGACAGTGTGGCGTGAATTTTCATAATCTTCAGTGGCGCGGCTGCTCAAATCGTAAAGCCCGCGCAAAGGATTCGCGTTGTTATGGGCATAAAAATCAGAAACCGCATCCATCACACAGGCAGGACGCTGAGCCGTGGCCGCATTATCAAAATAAATCAGACCCTTGTTTTCTGGAGCATTAAAAATCGGAAAATCCTTCTTAAAACTGTTCGACATTTTAAACCTTGCCCTTATTCTCCGCCAAAAATCACGTTCATTTCGGCATTAATTTTTTCAACCGTCTCTTCGTCATTTATTTCTGAGCAGACCGCCTGGACTTTTGCCCGGGCAATAATCTTTTCAGCGTTTGCCCGGCTTATTCCGCGCGATTCCATATAAAAAAGCATCTCGTCGCTTAACCGCCCGATTGTAGCGCCGTGCTCGCCTGAAATATCTTCCTCTGTGCAAAGTATTACCGGCATGGATTTGTTCACAACATCCGGGCTAAGCAAAAGCGTTTCTTCCTGCTCATTGCCGTCAGAACCTGCGCTTCCAGTCTTAAAATCTATTGTGCCGCGATAAGTTTTTCTTGAACAGCCGTCAAGCGAACCTGCAACGTTCATCCTGCATAAAGTCTTTTTTCCAAAATGATTCACAATAAAATTCATATCCAGAAACTGTTCATTCCGCAGATAATATCCCATGTCGGACTTAAAAGAACCTTTATATTCCTTTAGATTGCAGCCAGCGCCCACGTAAACTTTCGAGCCGCCAAGCTCAACATGCGTAAGGCGCACAGAAGAATTTTCCGCCGCATACGAAGCAGTGTCATCAACCTGTACAAATCCACCGCCCAAAAGCTGCACTTTAACAATATGAATTTTTGAACCAGGCGCTGCATAAACCTCAGTTTTTAACGCCTGAAAACCAGAGGCATTTTGTTCCGAAGAGCTCACAATAATCACAGTCGCCTCGGAATTTGCTCCTGCAAAAATCACCTGGCGGGTCAATGCGCAGTTCTTTTCAGAAAAATCGTAGTTCAGGACAAGCGGCTTTTCAATCCGGGCGTTTGCCGACACAGAAATTCCCATAGCGCAGGCTTCTGAACCAGAACCGGAAGGCTCAAAAATCGAGTCAGAAGATTCGCCTGTTCCAGACAAAATTTCTGGAAACTTTGCTTTTAACTCAAAACCGTCTTCAGAAAGCGCAAACTCCTGCCCGTTTTTTATTTCAGGCATAACGGTTTCAAGCGAAAAATCAAAATCAACCGCCGCTTCGTTTATTTTCAGCCAGCTCCATGACGGAGAAACCAGTTTATTTATTTTTAAAGATTCAGCCATCACATCGTCCCCTTCATTTCAAGCCGGATAAGATTGTTCATTTCAACCGCATACTCAAGCGGAAGTTCCTTTGAGACAGGATTTGCAAAACCGCTTACAATCATGCTTCTAGCTTCTTCCTCGCTGATTCCGCGGCTCATCAGATAAAAAACCGCGTCATTGGAAATCCGGCCGATTTTTGCCTCGTGGCCGACATCAGCCTTGTCCGTAAGAACAACATTCGCAGGAATTGTGTCGCTCCGGCTCTCGCTGTCCAGCATAAGGGAAGCGCACGAAACGCTCGCCTTAGAACCAGCCGCCTCTTTTGCAATATAAACAGCAGAACGGTAGATTGACGCTCCGCCGCCCTTGGAAATAGATTTAGTAGTAATAACGCTGGTCGTGTCTGGCGCAAGGTGAACCATTTTTGCGCCGGTATCAAGCTCCTGGCCTGCGCCGGCAAAAGTCACGCCTGTAAATTCCGCGCGCGCATTTCTTCCAACCAGATCGCTTTCCGGGTAAAGGCAGCCGACGTGGCTTCCAAAAGAACCGGAAATCCATTCAATCGAGCCGCCCTCCTCAACCTTCGCGCGCTTTGTGTTCAGGTTGTACATATTTTTTGACCAGTTTTCAATAGTTGAATAGCGCAAATGCGCATTTTTCTTCACAAAAAGCTCAACCGCGCCGGCATGAAGGTTCGCCACATTGTATTTTGGCGCTGAGCAACCTTCAATAAAATGCAAATCCGCGCCTTCATCAACAATAATAAGAGTATGCTCAAACTGCCCCGCGCCCTTTGCGTTCAATCTGAAATAAGACTGAAGCGGAAAAGAAAGCTTCACGCCCTTTGGAACATACACAAACGACCCGCCCGACCATACAGCACCGTGCAGAGCCGCAAATTTGTGGTCTTTCGGCGTAATCAGCGTCATAAAATATTCTTTTACCATCGGTCCCCATTCAGGACTTTTCAGCGCGCTTTCAAAATCAAGATAAACAACGCCCTGCTTTGCAACCTCATCCTGAATATTGTGGTAAACCAGCTCGGAATCATACTGGGCGCCCACTCCGGCAAGACTTTTCCGCTCCGCCTCTGGAATTCCAAGCTTTTCAAAAGTATTTTTTATGTCGTCGGGAACTTCTTCCCATGTTCCTGCCATTTTTGTCTTCGGGCGCACATAAGTAGAAATATCTTCCATCTTAAGGCCTTCTATGCTCGGCATCCAGTTCACGGAAACGCCCATTTTATTGTACTGCTCAAGGGATTTCAGCCGGAATTCGCGCATCCATTCAGGGTCGCCCTTTTCTTCGCTAAGTTTTTTTACAATCTCAGGATTAAGCCCGGATTCAATCCGGTAAAATTCCTTTTCAGACTCTTCGTAGCGGAAATTATAAAAATCCTGGTTTATATCATGAATATTTGTTTTTTCGTCAGCCATAATATTCCTTAAAAAAAGGTAAAATTTTCAATGCACACCGGAAACTTCACTAGAAATTGCCAAAGTAAATTTCTGGCGCTCTCTTTAGAGGGGGGGGAATGCATTCCCCTCGGCTCAAACCTTTGGTTTTCGCCTACCCCTTCTAGCGGGGACACCCCGCAACGCCCCTTTCAGGCATTGATGTATTTGTCAAAACCTTTTTCGTTAATTTCCTCAACAAGCGAACCGTCTCCGGTTTTTACAATCTGTCCTTTCACAAGAACATGAGTGTAGTCAACGTGCAGGCTTTCAAGAATCCTTGTTGAATGAGTAATTATTAAAAGTCCGCCGTTCTGATTTTTCTGATATTCCTCAACGCCTTTAGAGACCGTACGCACAGCATCAACATCAAGCCCGGAATCCGTTTCGTCAAGGATTGCAAATTTCGGCTTCAGCATAAGAAGCTGAAGAATCTCGCTCTTTTTTCGCTCTCCGCCGGAAAAACCAACGTTCAGGTCGCGTTTCGCATAGCTTTCATCCATATTCAAAAGCCGCATGTTCTTTTGCAGCTCCTTTTGAAACTGAAAGAGCTTTACGCGCTCGCCTGTTCTCTGCTGAATGCTTGACCTTATGAACGATTCCAGTGAAATCCCCGGCACTTCAAGCGGATTCTGAAACGAAAGGAACATTCCGGCCCTTGCGCGCTTGTCAGTGGATTCCCCGGTTAAATCCTGCCCTTCAAAAATTATTTTTCCGCCATCCAAGGTGTAAACAGGATTTCCCATCAGGGCATTTCCCAAAGTAGATTTTCCGGCTCCATTAGGTCCCATTAGAACATGGGTTTCGCCTTCCCCAATCTTAAGATTCAAGTTCTTAAGGACAGTTTTTTCGTCAACACTTACTGAAATATTTTGTACATCAAGCAATATCATATTCGCTCCAAAAAAGTCGCCGCTCTGTTTTCAATATAATGAATTTACAGCAAATAGGCAAAGTAAACAATGCAGGCGCTTGCCATGCAAAAACTTTTTAGCCAATATGATTTTATCCTTTTTTTTAAATTTATTCCATTCTTGTAATTTCTAAAATTTCAGAAACCGTAGCCACCTTAAGATTCTTTCCGTTTAAATCCTTAATAATCTCAGGGCTGCAGCTGTCTTCAACAACAACCGTTCCGTCCGACTTAAGGCTTTTCTGAAGGATTCCTCCGTGCTTGTAAATCAGCTCTGCAATTTTAAGACTAAAATCAACATCCTTTTTGATTTTAAAACCCAGAGAAAAATTTCCGCTAAGCCTCTGTGTCAAAAATGCCTTTGCCTTTTTTCCGTAAAGCGCGGTGATTTTTCCAATAACGTCCTTGTTGTGCCGGCTGATTTCCCGCTGCTCAAGGAATTTTTCAATGCTAAGCTTGTTTCCACGGTTCTTTTCTATCAGCGAATCAACTGTCTCATTGTTCTGTCCGCAAAACGCCTTCAGCAAAAGCATAGTCATCTTCGCATCATCGCTGGATTTATGTGAAACAAATTTTTCGCACGGAACTTTATAGATTCTGCACCATTCTTCAAGCCCCTTGCCGTTTTTCAAGTCGTTTGCACCATCAATAATCTTTGCCACATCGTAAGCGGCGTAATTTATAGAAGGCAAGCCATAGCGTTCGCACGCGCTCTGAAGAAATCCCATGTCGTTTTTTACGGAAAAACCAAAAATTCTACGGTTTCCGGTTTCCATCAGTTTTTTTATTCCGCTGTAAAAACTTTCAAAATTGCGCTGCGCCCTGAAATAATCTTTTGAATACGCAAGTTTACATCCGTGCTTCGGGTCAAACAAGTACCAGTCAAATTCAGTTTCAGGATTCATCACAACATCATCCTCGTCAAGAATTTCCCAGTCCCGGTTCACAACAACATATCCAAAAGAACACATTTTTCCAACGCCGCCAAAACAGTTGGCGCATTCAATATCAAAAAAAAGATAAGTGTTATCCATAAAATAATTTCCCCCGGCTATTTATATATCGCAAAAATCGCCGGAACTTTTTTCAATTCCGGAAATCCTGATTTTTTCCACTGCGAAACTGTCCTTGTCCTTATATATTCCAAATCTGTTGTGATTCCCGCCGCAATGCAAAGTTTTGTGTCCGGGCGGCAGGTTTTTAACACCGTCTCAAAAAGCTGCGCGTTCCTGTAAGGGGTTTCTATAAAAAGCTGAGTCTGCGCCTCTTTGTAAGCCCTGTTTTCAAAAAACTTAAGCTTTGTGGCGCGCTCGTTAGGTTTTACCGGAAGATAACCGTTAAAAGCAAAGCTCTGGCCGCTAAAACCGCTTCCCATAACAGCCATTATTATAGAATTCGGCCCGACCAGCGGAACAACTTTCAGCCCTTTCTTCTGGGCCAACGCCACAATATCAGCGCCAGGATCGGCAACCGCAGGGCACCCGGCCTCGCTAATAACCCCTACAGGCTCGCCTTTTTCCAGCGAATCAAGGTAATTCAGAATATCCTTTGAATCCGTATGTTCGCTAAGCTCAACAAAATCGCCGTCATCAACGTGGCTGTTTTCAATTTTTGCAAGAAATCTTTTCGCTGATTTTATGTTTTCAACAACAAAATGCCTTATCTGCCTGATTACCTGAAAATTATAGTCTGGAAGAACCTTGGAATATTCTGTGTCACCCAAAGTTACAGGAATTAAATACAAAGCGGTTTCCATTTTTCCCCCAAAAAAAAGACGCACGCCAAAAAAGCGCACGTCCTTTATCAGCGCAGTTCATTTACAAAACCGCACAATTCAGTTCATTTACTTTGTTTCAATCGCATCGATATACGACAGGTTCAGACGGCCCATTTTGTCAACTTCCAGAAGTTTTACAGGAATAACCTGGCCTTCCTTCAGAACATCGCTTACCTTTTCAACACGCTGCTTAGAAAGTTTAGATATGTGGCAAAGGCCTTCTTTTCCAGGAAGAATTTCAACAAATGCGCCAAAATCCATAATGCGCTTTACAGTTCCCTGGTAGATTGCTCCAACTTCCGGATCTTCAGTAATTCCCTTTACGGCCTTTTTAGCCAGCTCAGCAGTCTCACCGTTCTTTCCGTAGATTGTAACAGTTCCGTCATCATCGGTGTTGATTGTAACATCATACTGAGAGCAGAGAGCCTTTACATTCTTTCCGCCAGGTCCGATCAAAGCGCCAATCTTGTCTACCGGAATTTTCATTGTAATAATCTGCGGCGCGCGCGGACAAAGCGGAGCCGGTTTATCAATCGTTTTTTCCATGATAGAAAGGATATGCAGTCTTCCAAGGCGTGCCTGTTCAAGGGCATTCTTCATAATTTCAGTTGTTACACCGGCAATCTTGATATCCATCTGGAATCCGGTAATACCGTCCTTTGTTCCGGCTACCTTAAAGTCCATGTCGCCAAGATGGTCTTCTTCTCCAAGAATATCAGAAAGAATCTTGTATCGGCCATAAGGATTATCTCCTTCCGGCTCTGTAATAAGACCCATCGCAATACCGGCAACCATTTTTTTCATAGGAACACCGGCGGCAAGCATCGCAAGACAGCCACCGCAAGTAGAAGCCTGTGAAGAAGAACCGTTAGATTCCATAATTTCAGAAACTACGCGCACTGTGTAAGGGAATTCCTCGCGGCTTGGAACCATTGCCGCCAAAGAGCGGCGGGCCAGGTTTCCGTGACCAATTTCACGGCGTCCTGTAGTAAGTTTTCCGGTCTCACCAACAGAATACGGAGGGAAATTGTAGTGAAGAATAAAATGTTCAGAACGGTTTCCGTCAATATCGTCATAAGACTGTTCGTCCAGCGCAGTTCCAAGCGTACATACAGCCAAAGACTGTGTTTCGCCGCGGGTAAACAAAGCCGAGCCATGCGGAGTAGGAAGAACGTTCACCTCGCAGGTAATAGGACGAATTTCATCAGTTTTTCGTCCGTCAATGCGGACTCCGTCATCAAGAATTGACTTTCTTAAAAGTTTGTACTGAATATCGTCCATCAAATTTGCAAAAAGCTTTGCCTGAACAGGATCTTCAAGCTGTTCTGCGTGGTTTGCGCCGACTTCCTGAATAACCTTTGCGATTGCCTTTCCGCGGTTCATTTTTCCGTCCTGGAAACAGGCTTTTTTAAGAAGCGGTGTCGCCTCAGCCTCAAGCTGCTCCGCATTTGCAAGCGTAACATCAAGAGGATTCAAAGGAAGTTTTTCTTTTCCGCATTTTGCGACAAGTTCTTCCTGAAGCTTGCACATTTCCTTGATGAATTTTTCCGCTTCGGCAAGCGCGCCAAGCATAACTTCCTCAGAAACTTCTTTTGCGCCGCCTTCAACCATTGTAAAACCGTCTTTTGTTCCGGCAACAACAATTTCCATGTCGGCTTCTTCAATTTCCTTGAAAGTAGGGTTTATAACATATTTTCCGTTCAAGAAACCTACGCGGCAGGCGGCAACCGGACCATGGAACGGAATATCCGAAATACATGTGGCGGCAGAAGCTGCGATTACGGCCAGAATATCCTGAGTATGAACTCCATCGCAAGAAACGCAGGTAGGAACAATCTGAAGCTCGTGTCCAAAAGATGGCTCAAAAAGCGGACGCATAGGACGGTCAATAAGCCGGCTTACCAGAATTTCCTTGTCTTTCGGGCGGCCTTCGCGTTTTACAAAACCGCCTGGAATTTTTCCCGCGGCATAAAATTTTTCGTTATATTCAACTGTTACAGGAACAAAATCCTGACCTTCTGTTACTGAGCTAGAAGCGCAGATTGTGGCAATAATCGCTGCGCCGCCCCACTGGGCGTAGACACAGCCGTTTGCCTGTTTACCAATTTTTCCTGATTCAATAATTAAATCAGCATCACCAAGTCTGTAAGTTACTCTTGTTACTTCTGACATTTTACCTTTCCTTATGTCTTATTCTTTCTTTTACATCGCTAATGAATTTTTCCACAGATACACACAAATCTACACGAAAACTTTATGCAGCCGCCACAAAAGGAGGTTTTCGCATACATCTGTGTTCATCTGCTACCTGAAAAACCAGCTTGCGATGCTCCGCGCATACCACTAAAAAAGCCTGCGCCACCACGAAGTATGGCAACAGGCCTTTCCTACAAAACAAGAACTACTTGCGAAGTCCAAGTTCCTTGATGAATGCACGGTAACCTTCAAGGTTTGTGCGTTCAAAATATCTCAACATCTTTCGACGCTGACCAACAACTTTCAAGAGAGAACGCTTTGCTCCAGCATCCTTAGGAAATCTCTTTGAGTGCGCTGTAAGCTGCTTGATTCTTTCTGTAAGAAGGGCAATCTGAACCTTTATGTTGCCAGTGTCGCCTTCTTTCGCACCGTATTTAGATACGAGTGATTTTGTTGTTTCTTTTGCAAGTGCCATTGTTGGAACCCCTTAAAAAATATTTTATCTGAATAAGCGGAAAAAATGCAGGTCAATCTCCGGGTCGGGGGAAATTAATCACAAAAAATCCGTAAAAACAGACGTTTAAAAGTTTATAGAAAACAGAAGCATTAATCAATAACCCAAAAGCTTTTCTGCCATATCAATATGCTTTCCGGCGATAAGCTCGCGGATCATAGTGCTGCTTATGCGCTTCCCGTCCTCTTTTACAAGCTCAATAAAAGCATATTCAATATTATTTTTCAGACAGAATTCCTGAATCTGCGTCCTTGAAAAAGAGCCGTTGTGTCCGCAGCAAAAATCCTCGCCTTCCGCAATAAATTTAAGGTTCAGCCTTTCCTTTAATATCTGAAAAAAAACAGAGCCTTCCAGCAGGCTGAATTTCTTGTCAAAGTGAATCACAAGGACAAAGTCAAATCCAAGGCTATTGAAAATTTCAAGGCGTTTTTCCAAAGTCGAAATATCGCCCTTATAGCTTTCCCCCTGCTTAATGGACGAAACAGGTTTTTCAAAAGTTATTATTCCGCTCATCGTTCCGTTCTTTTTTGAAAAATCCAGAACCTTTCTAAAAAGAGCGTAATGTCCTTTGTGAGGTCCGTCAAACGAACCTACAGTAACCGCCGCGCCTTTTTCAAACTGTCCGGCGCAGCAAGAATCATTTGTCAGTTCAGCCCAAGAAATAACTTTCAAAGTTTATTTTTCCCACAAAATCTCAGGATAATACCCTTCCGTTATTTTTTTAGCGATTTCATTCTTAACGTTTTCGCGGTCTTCCGGATAAGTCATTCCAAACCAGCTTTCTTCCGAAGTATATACTTTTACCGAACCTTTCTTGTCCCTGATAATATCGCTTGCAACCACCGGAAGAAGCGCCTCTGTTTTTTCCGCGGTAACATTGTCCTTTATAAAATTTTCCCAGTAAGAATTAAATTCCTCAAAGGCTTTCGGGCTAAAACCAAAAAGATTCATGCTCACGGTTTCTTTTCCAGTAAGGATTTCTTTTGTGCCGCCCATATCAGAAACAACTTTTCCGTCCTCAAAATAAATTTTCAGGTTTTCAACTATAGAAACAAGATTTTCATCTTTTACAGTACAGACACCGCGGCTTACAGAACCATTCCGGCTCATTGTCTTTTCCAGGACATATCCGACCATCGCGTGTTCCGTTGAATCATTATTAATAGAAGAAAGATGCTTTCCCAAAGTCTCAAAGGCATTTCTTCCGTAATAATCGTCTGAATTTATCACAGCAAAAGGCTCGTGAACCGCTTTTTCGGCGCACAAGACCGCATGCGCTGTTCCCCAAGGCTTAGAGCGGCCTGCAGAAAGCTTAATCTGCTCCGCCGTCAAAAGGCTTTCGTGCGACTGGAACACATATTCCGCATCCATATTTCTTGCGACGCGGTCAAAAAGCCTTTCCCTGAAATCTTTTTCTATATCTTTTCTGATTATATAAACTACCTTGCCAAAACCAGACTTTTTCGCATCAAAGGTCGCAAAATCAAGAAGACATTCTCCATTCTTGCCGACTGCGTCAATCTGTTTTACTCCGCCATAGCGGCTGCCCATTCCTGCGGCAAGAACTAAAAGTGTAGGTTTCATATTTACCTTCCCCATTGAAGTATTTTTTTTGTAATCCTTATATTATTCCACAATTATTGTTTCAAGCGCAAGTATCATCATATCTTTAAATGTTTTTTCGCGCTCCTCGGCGGTCGTCTGCCCGCCCTTTACAATATGATCGCTTACCGTAAAGATAGAAAGCGCCTTTTTTTTGAATTCCGCCGCCAGAGTAAAAAGTTCCGCGGATTCCATTTCAATTCCTACCGCGCCGTACTTCTGCCAGAGCTTCCAGTTCTGGTTGTCATCATAAAAACGGTCGCTGGAAACAACAGGACCGACCTTTGCATTTATTCCAAGCTGCTTAGCCTTGTTAAACGCTGTATAAAGGAGCGAAAAATCAGATGCAGGCGCATAATGAAGACCGCCGAAACGCTGATTCAAAAGATACGAATCAGAAAAAGCAACATTCGCAATAACCGTGTCCTTTAAATTCACATCATCCTGAACAGAACCTATAGTTCCCACCCGGATTGCCTTTTGAACACCGTAAAAACGGAAAAGCTCGTTCACATAGATTGAAAGAGACGGCTGCCCCATTCCAGTTCCCTGAACAGAAACCCTTACGCCCTTATACGTTCCTGTAAAACCATACATTCCGCGCACTTCATTGTAGCATTTTGGATTTTCAAGAAAATTTTCTGCAATAAATTTTGCCCTAAGCGGATCTCCCGGAAGAAGAACTTTATCTGCAATCGCACCATCCGGCGCATTTATATGTGTACTCATACTTTTATTATACCACAGATTTTTAAATATGCGGAAATTGATTTTTCTCAGAAAATTTCATCCGGCAAAACGCAAAGCCTGGCTAATCCGTTCAGTTAAAAAAACAGGACTCCAAAAAGCGCGCCTGCGCAAACCACAAAAAAAGGATGAAGCTTAAATTTAACCCTGAGCCACAAAAACACAAAGTACAAAGAAAGGTTCATCCAGTTAAAAAGCTCCTTCCACCCTGCCGTTGAAAGCAGAACCTTATAATCAGCCGGCACAGATACAAGAATGTTCAGGCACATATTTACCGCAATCACAAAAATCATCCCGGTCGCCGCAGGCCTTAAAAAAGTAAAAACGCGTTGAACGCAGCTGTTTTCCCGGAATTTAATTATAATACGGGCAATAATCAATATTGTGATTAGCGAAGGAAGCACCTGCCCAAGGGAAGTAATAATCGCGCCGGGAACACCATAGAATTTATATCCCAGAAAAGTCGCCATATTTACGCCGACCGGCCCTGGTGTACTTTCTGAAATAGCAATCATATTATAAAACTGCTCAACAGAAATAAGTCCTCTGTCAACAATTGTCTGCTGCATGAGCGTTATTGCGACAAGTCCGCCGCCAATAGTAAAAAGCCCGATATAAAAAAATATGCAAAACAGCCACAAAAGGCTCACGTCGCTAGTCATCTGAATCCGCCTTGTCTTTTAATGATTTCTTTCCGAATTTCTTTTCCGCAAAATATACAATCACGGCAAGCAGCGCCGCTCCAAGAATGATGAAATAGGATTTTACGTTAAAAAAGAAAATCAGGAGGAACGAAAGCAGCATCAGCAGAACACTGACAGCGCCTTTTGAAGTTTTTTTTGCAAAGTTTATAGTAGCGTCGGTAATAAGCGCGCAAACGGCGACATTTATTCCTTTCAACGCTTTCTGCACGTTCGGAAAATGTTCTATTGAATCAATAAGATTCGCCAAAAGAGTGATAAGAACAACGCAAGGAGTAATAACCCCGAACGTCGCGACAATTCCGCCAGGAATTCCCGCCTTCTTGTAGCCGACAAAAGTGGCTACGTTCACAGCAATAATTCCCGGCGTTGACTGGCCGATTGCGTAATAGTCAAGGATTTCGTTTTCAGAAACCCAATGTTTTTTATCTATAAGCTCATTCTGCATCATCGGGAGCATCGCGATTCCCCCGCCAAAGGTAAGGGAACCGATTTTTGCAAAAGTAAAATAAAGATCCAGATAAATGTTCTTCATAAAGAAAACATTATCCTTTTACCGCTCCCGCCGCAATACCCTTGATGATATATTTCTGCAATCCAAGATAGAAAGCAATAATCGGAATTGAAGAAATTGTAAGAGATGCGCACATAGGGCCGTATTCCTTCATAAACTGACCGTTAAAACGCATCTGCGCAAGCTGAATTGTTCCCTGCTTTGCAACAATCAGCGGCAAAAGGAAATCGTTCCAAATCCACAAGGCATCAATAACCGCAATCGTTGCAATAATTGTTTTTATAAGAGGAAGCACAATCCTAAAGAAGATATAAAATCTTCCGGCGCCATCCATAGCGGCAGATTCTTCAAGCTCAAGCGGAACAGATTTTATAAATCCGTGGAACATAAAAATCGCCGTAGGACATCCTAATCCCCAATACATAGGAATCAGCCCCGGAACGCTCATAAGATGAAGGTCAGCCGCAAGAACTCCAAGAGGAACCATAATAATCTGAAAAGGAATTACAAGCGAGAATGCAAAAAATCCGTAAAGCATCCACGAAATTCTTGTTTTAGAACGCGCAAGTCCATAAGCGCACATTGCCGACGTAATTATAATTCCGCCTGTTCCAAGAACAGTAACCATAACGGTGTTCAAAAAGACTGTAGGAAATTTCATCTGCGTCCAGGCCTGAACGTAATTTCCAAAGAAAACCTTAACCGGAACTCCAGTCGGATTGATGATAATATCAGCATTCGGGCGGAAAGAATTTATAACCACGAATACAAGCGGATAAATAAAAAATAAGGCAAAAATAACCATGCAGGTAGTAAGCACAGTTACTTTGGCAGTCTGTTCCTTTATATTCCATTTTAAAAAAGTCATTATGCCTCAACCTCCTTGCGTTTCATCACATAAAGCTGAATTCCAGTAACAATCACAATCACAACAAACAGAACCATTGCCTTCGCAGTCGCAAGCCCCGCCTGCTTTAAAGAGAAAGCATCAAAGTAAATATCCAGAACAAACGGAACAGTTCCTGTCGCATAACCGGTAGGTCCAATCATTGCATAGATAAGGTCAAAACTCTTAAGGGCGTTCGCAATGGTAAGGAAAAAAGAAATTGTAAGAGATGGAATCATCAGCGGCAATGTAATATACCTGAATCGCTGCCATCCAGTCGCTCCATCAATCTTCGCAGCCTCAATAACTTCCGTAGGAATATTCTGAAGCCCCGCAAGGTATACAATCATGTAATAACCGCAGCCCTGCCATACAGCAACAATAACCAGAAGCCACGGAGTCTTGTTTGAATCCGAAATCCATTTTTCAATTCCAGTAATCGCCGGCAAAAGCTGGACAAAAAGCATGGACCAGATAAGCGCGACAATAATCATTGAAAGAACATTCGGCAGGAAGAAAATCGTCCTTAAGATTTTCTGGCCGCGGATTCCTGTGTCAAGCGCAAGCGCAAGTCCAAAGGCAAGAACGTTTATACCTATAACAGAAAAAACCGCAAAGAACATGGTAAAGCCAACAACACCCATATTGCGCTGGGTAACAATCCAGTTTTTTGCAAGAACTTTCTTTATTTTTGAAACCTTAAGAATCTCATTGGAAAGCTCAATTACTTCCGTTTTATCTTTGTCAGAAAGACCGTTCTCATTCGCAAAGTCAATCGCGACATTGTGAATGTCATAGGCATTCTGCTTCAGACCGAAAGTCTTCAGGCTTCTAATCAGGGAATCCACCTCAGAGTCAGAAATCGAAGTTCCGATTCCAGGCAAATCCCACAAAAATCCAGTAAGGACAAATTCGTCGTAGCTTGGCTCAAGTTTATACGCCTTTGTCTTCTCATCAAATTTATATGCTTCCGTCAGAACCGCATAGTCAGAAGAATCTTTTGCGATTCCTTTTAAAATTTCATTCTGAAAATCTTTTTTCTGAATAAGCCGCGGAAGTTCGGAACTTTCAGTAAATTTTCCAATACGATTTATATGTGGATAAAAATCTTTATCAATTTTGCCTGTAAAGATTTTTTTATAATTTTCCAATCCTACAAATTTGTTACGTTCAGGCGCATAGCCTGTTTTTCCCACGATTCGCTCAAGCTTTCTGCGCGTGCTTCCCCCGACACTTTTTCTTTTGTAAGAATTATCAGTTGAATCATATTCATAAATTGACTGAATATAATTTCTTTCTTTTTGATTTATTTTTCCGCTGTATAAAATTTTAGATTCAAATTCATTTTTTTCAAGAATGATAGGCGTTTTTGGCGTAAGACCATCCCAGTTCGTCAATGAAATTCCAATACCCTGGAAGAAAGGCGTTATAAAGAAAATCAAATAAAGAACAAGACAAGGAATAATGAAAGCCGTAAAATAAAATGCTTTCCTTGATTTTGCTTCAACCATAAAAACTGGTTCCCCTCAATTTTTTAATTTTGCGGTAATCCTTATAAAACCGCACAGAATAAAAAAGTCCGCGACCGCAGCCACGGACTTTTCCCTTAGTCAAAGTTATTTATTAACTGAAGAAGCCCACTGAGCATCAACTCCTTTGATAACGTCACCAGCAGAACGCTTGTGCATCATGTACTGCTGAGCGCCGTTTTTGCAAGAATCCTCAAATACATCTGTAGGGTACTGGCTGAACGCCCATGGAGAAGAGCCCTTAGCTTCTACAGAAGCCATAAGGTCAACGTAAGGACCGCCGAATGCAGAAACATCAACACCCTTAAATGGCGGAATAAGCTTGTATTCATCCATCCAGAGCTTTTCGCCTTCGTCCGAAGTAAGCCAGTTAAGGAATTTAACGGCAACCGCCTGTTTTTCCGCAGATGACTGTGAAGAAACTCCAAAGGTAGAGTCTACATCAGCATAGAATGTATTCATCTTCGCATCGTTGTATACAGGGAAAGGAATAAATCCTGCGTTCAAGTTAGGATTAAGTTTAAGAGCATCTACATAAGCCCAGAGTCCCTGGACCATCATTGCAGACTCGCCTTTTGCAAACGACTGCTGCTGTTCGCCGCCGCCCATTTCAGCCGCATTTGAGTTCATATTGTCGCGGTAAAAATCAAGAATGCTGAACATCTTTGCAGTATCAACATCGCCGTAAGACGCTTTTCCTGCGTTCATGTCAGAAATGAATTTTTCAACATCGATTTTCTTGTCTTTCAGAAGCGATGTATGAACCATTGTAATAAAATGGCCCACTGACCAGTTTTCCTTAAGAAGTCCGGCAAACGGAACAATATTGTTTTCTTTTAAAGTGCGGCAGGCGCTTTCGAGCTCGCGGTAAGTTTCCGGAGCTTTAATTCCGAATTTAGCAAAAATATCTTTATTATAGATAATTCCGATTCCTGCATAATCCATCGGAACAGCATACTGTTTTCCGTTCCATGAAACCGCTGGAAGCGAGCTTGGAAGAACTCTTCCCATAGCCTCTTCCTTTGAAAGATCAAGAAGGAATCCCTTTGAGGCATATTCCTTAATTCTTGAATATGACTGCATCTGAAGAATATCCGGCAAATCGCCCTGCGCCGCGCGTGCAGACATCGCAGAGTCAGCATCATTAGGAATGATGAGCATATCGATTGTAACGCCTGGATTCTGCTTCTCAAATGCCTTTACAATCCTTTTCAAGCCTTCCTGGTTTTCCTGCTTGTAATAATACATTTCAAGCTTTACCGTACCAGCCGAAGAAGAATCTGCCTTCTTCTTTGAACAACCTGTGAATATTCCTGCAGCCATTGCAATCGCCGCAAGAGAAAATATTACCTTTTTCATTAAATCCTCCGTAAAAGATAACTTTGTACTCATTAATTCTAAGTCCACAATACCGATTTGTCAAAAAAAATATAAAAATCTTAAAAAAAACTAAAAAAAAAATGGATTCCAGAACAGTTTATTCCGTCCTGAAATCCATTGTGCCTTACGGTTTAGCACCGTTATCTTTTTATGTTTCTTCCGTACAAATCAGAAATAAACGCAAGGAATTCCGCATCCTCAGCCTTAAGGCCGTCCGGAGCAATTCTCCAGCCCCAGTTTGTTCCGCCCAGAGTGTTCGGAGTATTCATGCGGGCCTCCGCTCCAAGACCAAGAATATCCTGCATTGGAACAACCGCATAATCAGCAGCAGAAGCAATGGCAAGACGTATAATGGCGCGGCAAAGCTCTCCGTTATCAGAAAGATTTCTTGCTTCCGCTTCTGACATCTTGCGTCCGAAAGCATATTCCGCGGCAATCTTTACCGCCGCGTCGGAAGCGCTGTCCAGCCAGCCCTGCATTGTATCGTTGTCATGGGTTCCTGTATACACAACAGAATTCTGAGGATACATGTGCGGCAGGAACGCGTTTACCATTCCCTGGCTTCCGGCTTCGTTCGGGTCAAACGCAAACTGCAGAACCTTCATTCCTGGGAAACCGGCATCGTCGCGGAGCTTCCGCACGCCGTCTGTAATAACTCCCAAATCTTCCGCAATAATCGGCAGAGTTCCAAGAGCCTTTTTAATCGCTTCAAAAAGCTCGATATTCGGTCCCGGAATCCATTTTCCGTTCACAGCGGTAGGGTCGCCATAAGGAATCGACCAGTAAGCCTCGAATCCGCGGAAATGGTCAATACGAACAACGTCCACAAGCTCTGTCATTCTCTTGGTGCGCTTTACCCACCAGGAATAGTTGTCTTTTTTCATTGCGTCCCAGTCGTACAGAGGATTTCCCCAAAGCTGGCCAGTCTTTGAAAAATAATCCGGCGGAACACCGGCTACTTTCAAAGGAATTCCGTTTTTATCAAGCTGGAAAAATTTCTGGTTCGCCCATACGTCGGCAGAATCCGCGGCGACAAAAATCGGAATATCGCCAATCAGCGAAATTCCTTTTCCGTTCGCATATTTTTTTACCGCAAACCACTGCTCAGCGAAAAAGAACTGGATTGTCTTAATCTGCTCGATATTTTCAGTATTTTCAGAATTCCATTTAGAAACCGCGGAAGGATCGCACGAAGCCAGATCCTTAGGCCAGTAAGCGTTCCACATCTGGGCAATTCCACTTACGCCCTCTTTTTCAGCCTTCGCATCATAAAACTGCTTGATGCTGGTAAAATTCGCGTAGTTGTCAAGCCATTCCGCATTGTCATTCTTAAAAGCCTCGTAGGCGACGCGGTCTTCTTTTGAACAGTTCTTCTGAAAGTAAGACGCGCATTTTGCAAGAACCGGCATTTTCCACCAGACAACAGAACCGAAATCAACCGGTCCCTCATTTTTTATGTAGTCCGCAGGAACAATATCATTCTTGTCCGCCCAGCCTTTTTCAACAAGACGTTCAAGATCTATCAACAGAGGATTTCCCGCGTGTGTTGAAAAGGACGCATAAGGAGAATCTCCGTATCCTGTAGGACCAATAGGAAGAATCTGCCACAATGTCTGATGTGCAGACTCAAGCCAATCAACAAATTTATAGGCAGCTTTTCCAAGCGTACCAATACCAGGCGTTCCCGCAAATGATGTCGGGTGCATCAATATACCACTGCTTCTTTTCATAATCTAAGATATTAAACCAGGTATGCAAAAATGTAAAATGAATTTTTTATAATGGCGGAAAAACTCACGTTCGCGCCTTTGCCGCTCACTACTCGGCAAAAGCCCTTCGGTCTTTTGCCGACGCCATTTTCTTATTCTTAGGAAGGGCGGACAACCGCCCTGCGTCCGCACTTCGTTGCGTCCTACCCACCGTATGGGCTCAAACGCCGCCCATAACGCCCGCTGAATCCTCCCGCTTAACAAAAGCCGCCTGAACTGTAAATTCAGCTCCCGAAGCTGTCTCCCTGCGGTTTGACCCGAATTCCGGATTGTGGCAGGTGCAGTCCTTTGAAACAACAATATTTTCATCCCGGATTCCAGCCCTTGCAAGAACCGCAAGATTCGCCTTTTCCAGAGAAAGCCTGAAAAGCGGTCCTGAACCATTGTTCCAGCTTACAGGGACTCCTTCACACGGAACTTCTCCGTCCCTGAGAAGAGAAACACAGTCTTCCGTAAAATTCCTGGAAAAATAATCAGCGCGCTCCCTGTTCACTATATAGCAGCAGCTCCTTATGTGCGCGCCTATGGCAACGGATATATTTTCCCTTCTTGCGCCGTATTTTTCCACAGCAAGGGAAACAGCCTCCGCCGCAATTCCAGTTCCCTTCCAGCCGGAATGAACAATTCCAAAAAATCCAGTTTCATTATCTGAAAAATACAGCGGCATGCAGTCGGCAACTGTAACGACCGGCATAAGATTTCTGTTCCGGGTAATAAGACCGTCGCCAATCTTCTGAAACGTGTCGCATTTTTCTTCTATTAAATAAACAGTTTTTGTATGGTCAAGCTGCACCGGAACTACAGAGCACGGCCCGGCGATTTCAGAAAGGAGTTTTTCCCGCGCAGGATTTTCCTCGTTCCAGCGGAAACGCATTGAACCGGCAGAACGCACCGTCATTCCCCAGACCGCAGGCTCTTCCGCCGGCTTTCCGTTCCTTACAAAACAAGAAGATATAAATTTTTTACCAGAAAGCAAGGGAGCAAATTCCAAGAACGTCATTTTTTCTCTACTTTCGGCAGGTCGAGCGGTTCGATTTCCGCAAGAATTTTGTGGCTTTCCAGAAGAACTTCCCTTTCCGCCTGAAGGTTGTCGCGGTAAGCACGGTTTTCCCTTCCCCTTATTGTCATAAGGTTCTGTATCGACTCGTATTTCTTGTCAGTTTTTTCATCATCCAGAATTCCTGAAAGAACCTTTTCAATAGTCCGGCAGCAGTCGCAGAATGAACTTTCCCAGCCGCGGACAGAAGTTTCAGCGTTCAAAATTATAGAATTCACCATGTTCTGGCCTTTCAGCGTCCTTACATGGTCTGCAATCAGCTTGGCAAAAACGCTTCCTACAGAACCCTTCTCGTTAAGAGATTCACCAAAAAGCTGAACCTGATGATTTATTTCCGCAAATTTGTTCATCGCCTCTGAAAATTCCGCGCGGTTGTCGTTGTTCAGAAAAACACCTTCCAGAACAAGGACGTTTAATACGCCCATGACCTCCTCGTATTTTACGGTCGCAAACCAGTAAAGAAAACCTCCGGTCATTTCGCAACGGAACGGAACTCCACCCCAAAGATTTGCCCAAGGACGGTACGGAAGCTCAGGAAAACTAAGTATTCCAAATTTTTCCATCAGAACATCCGCAAGCTGGCTCTTTTTTCTGTCCCTCAGCCATGACTCCCAGCGTTCGTCAAAAACAATCTTCCATTCTTCCTTGAATTTTACAAACCAGTCCTCCGCGCCGCCAAAAGTTTCAATCTGCCAGTCGTAATCGGAAAAAATAACTTTTCCAAGCGCAAAAAATGGAACTGTGGAAATGAACATCTGCACCATCGAAATACCCGCCGCAGATTTTGAAAGAAATTCGCGCATTGATTTTTCCGTATCCTGATCAAGCTCCACGGTCTCTCCGCCTTTTCGCTGAGGGAACAAAAACAACGCTTCCAGCGCCTCGTTCGGAATGGAACGCGCATCGGACAGGACACTTGCAAGAGCATTAAAATCGGTCTGCGCATTTGTAAAAGGACAGGTATAATTTTCTGAGACAATCGCCGTAAACTGCGCCAGAAAATGCATATACGGAAGCTCAGAAAAACGCTTAAGCCAGTTCAGGGATTTTACCGCGTCATACATAACCGCACGGCTTTTTTGCGGAATATCTTTTAAGATACCTTCCATTTTTTTTAGCAGTGAAGAACGGACTTCTTTTGTTCCTTCCTTTTCAAAAGGAACAGAATACGGATCCGCCTCCGCGTTTATGGACGAAGCGATTTCCGGAGCGATAAAAGTGCTCATAAAGACATAAAATTTTCCGGGATTCTCGTTAAAAATATTAAAATACGGCTTAAAAAAATCAGCGGCATTTTTCAGCTCTTTTAGTTTTTCATAAAAAAGCGAAAGAATCAGACCGTTCTGCATATCTACAATTCCGGGATGGTTCTTGTTTATCTTTCTTGCAAGCGTCCTGATCAAGTCGTTGTTGTAAATCTCAAGCTTATGCTTTTTTGAAACAAGGGAGCGAATCCACAGAAAAAGCTTGTACAGAAAAGATTCTGAATTCAGCTTTATATCCAGAGTAAAACCGTCTGTTTCCTCGCGCGCCGGCTGCACAAGCGGAAAAGAGTGCTCCCTGTTCTGATTTATTTTTGCAAGCAAATATTTTCGTTCATCAGAGCTGATTCCTGCGACAAGCTCATCGAATGAACCTCTATGCTGATTCTCGTTCATAAAAATTCCTAACTTAAAAATTATAAATTAATACCGATGTTAATTCAATTTTTTTCAAAAAATTCAGTGCAAAATTTATAAACAGAACGATGGTGACACCGGGCGGAAAAAAAATGAGAACGGACTGCTACTGAAAATAAAAGAGGGGACAAAATGTATGGAGCTTTAGCGCTGCGGGCATTTAATCGCAGCAGAAATTTCCCTTCCATATTCATCCGAAATCGTTTTGCAAACCATAGCGGCAAGAAGCTCCATGCTGTATTCATATTTACTCTGCGCCATTTTAATCCTCCAGCCGTTCAATTTTTGAATCAGTAAAACGCAGGTTCTTTCCGGGCTAGGTTTTGTCCAAAAAATTGCTGTTTGCGCATTGTTTTCTATATTTTTTGACCAGAAATTTACAAAAAAATATTCAGAAAAATTGTAATTCATAAATAAAATGTTATAATATTAGAAATAGGAAAAAAAGTGATGTTTTTAAAAGATAAAAGAGAGTATTTGATTGTTCTGTTTACGGTGATTGCGCTTTTGGTTGACCTTCTTGGAAGAATTTTTGCCGAAAAACTTATGCTTCCGCTTTGGTGCGACTCTGTCGGAACTTTTCTTATCGCGTATTTTGCAGGTCCTGTCTGTGGCGCCATAGTCGGTTTTACGAACAATATAATTTACGGCATTTTTGTTGAACAGCAGTCGGTTTACTGCGTTACTGGCGCATTTATCGGTTTTTTAGCCGGACATTTTGCAAAAAAGAAGGTTTTTGAAAGCCAGTTTTTAACTATGACGATTGGAATGGGGCTTGCCGTAATTTCGACAGTAATTTCCGTAATCGTCAGCATAACAATGTATGGCGGTGATATTGGCAATATCTGGGCATCTCAGGTAATGCGTTTTTTTATGGATGCAGGTTTTCCAAAATATGTTTCCTTTGTGACCGGCCAGTTTTATATTGAATTTTTGGACAAATTGTTTTGTGTGGAAATAATTTATCTTTTAATAAAACTCGTAAGGTTTTACAGAAAAAAAACGTGATGAAAACTTAGAGGAAAAAAAATCGTTCAAAAATACAGCTCCGTTTTTGACTTTTATTTTTGCTCTTTTCTTTGTTTTTCAGCCTAAGCCGGCTTTTAGTCAAAATTTTACCGATGAATACGACTCTTATGTTCAGACTGTTTTTTCAAATTCCGAAGGACTTTTGTCTGGCGAAGCAAACGACATAGGACAGACAAATGACGGAAAACTTTGGATTGGAACTTATGCCGGCCTGTTTAAGTATGACGGTTCAAAATTTAAGCTTATGAGCGATATTCATTCTGTAAAAAGCGTAAATTGTCTTTTTGTAGACGAAGAAGGAAGACTTTGGACTGGAACAAATGACGGCGGAATTACAATTTTTATAAATGAACACGTGATGAATGTGATTGACGAAGAAAGCGGTCTTCTTTCAAATTCTGTAAAGGACATTGTCAGCGATACTGAAGGAAATTATTACATCGGAACAACAGAAGGAATTTCTCTCGTGTCTTTGAGCGGCGGAGTAAAAATTACAAAAAAATATGAACAGATCAAAAACGTAACAAAAATGTCCGCCGACAAATTTGGAAACGTCGTTGCTGTTACCGAACGCGGAGAGCTTTTTTGCTTTAAAAACGGAGAAATTTGCTGTTCATTTTTAAAAGGCGAGGAAAAGACTTCTTTTCAGAGTGTGGATTTTTCGGAAGACGGAAGACTTTTTCTTGCAAGCCCGGACGATTCGATTTTTATTTACAGCCTGACACCTTCTGGCCCAAAATTAGTCCGCAAATTTAAAATTCCAGGAACCGAAGGCATAAATTCATTCTATTTTGCAGAAAATAATGGCGTTTTTGTTTGTTCTGACACGGGAATAGCTTTTTTTGATGAAAGTTTTAGAGCCAAAAAACTTTACACAAACAATTTTTCGAATTCAATCGACGCAATGCTTATCGATTATCAGGGAAATCTCTGGTTCAGCTCTTCAAGGCTTGGACTTCTCGAAATGTGCAAATCCACTTTTATCGAACTTTTTTCAGAAATTGAAGAAACGGCTGTTGTAAATTCTACAGAAAAATGGCAGGGACTGCTTTTTTGCGGCACTGACGAGGGACTTATAATTCTTGACGAAAAAAACGAAAAAAAACTCGAAAATAAAATAAGTTCATTGCTTAATAAAATAAGAATTCGCTGTTTGAAGGTGGATTCTATGGATAATCTGTGGATTGCAACGACTGGAAGCGGCATTTATAAGGTGAGGGTGGATTCTTCTGGCGAATACGAGATAAAGAATTTTTCACAGGAAACAGGACTTCCTGGAAACCGTTTTAGAAATATCTGCGAACTTAAGGACGGAAGAATTGCTGTTGCCGGAGATTATGGAGTTGCCTTTTTGAGGGGAGATTCTGTTGAAAAAGTTTTTACTGCGCAGGACGGTTTTGCCAACGAAAAATCTCTCTGCCTTCTTGAATACAAAAACGGCTGCTATGTAGGCTCAGACGGCGGTGGAATTTCAAAAATCGAAAATGACAAGATTGTTAAAAATATTGGAAAAAAGGACGGACTTTCTTCAAACGTAATTTTGCGAATGGTTTACGATTCTTTTTCTGACGGTGTATTTATTGTTACAAGCAACGGAATTTGCTATACGTCCGCAAAAGGAGAAGTCAAAAAACTCGATAATTTTCCGTATTCAAACAATTACGACATGATTTGCGATCCTGACGGAACATGCTGGATTTTGGGAAGCGCAGGAATTTTTGTGGCACAGTCAAAAGATTTGATTGAAAATTTAAAAACCGAGTATCCGCTCATAAATGCAAAGCATGGTTTTCGTTCGCTGCTGATTGCAAATTCATGGCCTTGTCTCGAAAACGACAATCTTTATCTTTGCTGCGACAGCGGAGCCGTAAAGGTTAATATGTCAAAATACGACATGGCTTCAAAATCTTACCGCATGATTTTGGATTTTGCGGAAGTTGACGGAATAAAGCATAGAATTAACCGTTCTGACGTTTTTAAGCTTTCGCCTCAAACTCAAAAACTTGTGCTTGAGCCGGAAATATTGAATTATTCCCTGAACGATCCTTACATAAGATATTTTCTTGATGGAAATGATTTAAAACCGACAGTGTGTTTGCTCAGCGAACTTGGAAAAATTTCTTATTCAAACTTAAAGCCAAAGACTTACGTGTTTAAAATTTCGATTCTCGACGGATTGAACGGAAGCGTAATCGAAAGTGCAAATTACACGATTGAAAAAGAAACAGAAATGTATCAGAAAAACTGGTTTAAGCTCTATGTAATTTTGACAGGCTGTCTTGTTCTTGTCTGGCTTACCTGGTTTGTTACTAGAGTTCGTGCCCAGAAGACTTTGCTTAAACAAAAATACGAACTCGAATATGCAAAGAAGCAGATTAAAATGGTGAACGAAACCATTCTTTCTATTGCTCAAACCGTAGATGCCAGAGATCAAAACACGAATCAACATTCTCGCAGAGTGTCGGAGTATTCGGTTTATATTGCAAAAAAACTTGGATACTCAAAGGAAAAATGCGAGACTCTGCGGCAGATGGCGCTTTTGCACGACATTGGAAAAATCGCAATTCCAGATGCTATTTTAAAGAAGCCGGAAAAACTTACGGACGAAGAATACAAAATCATGAAATCTCATGTTACTCGTGGTGCAGAAATCTTAAAATATCTTACGACTGTTGACAATGTAAGCGTTGGCGCCCTTTATCATCACGAAAAATACGACGGAAGCGGCTATTGTCACGGCTTAAAAGGTGAAGAAATTCCTCTTGACGCAAGAATTATCGGCATTGCAGACGCATTTGACGCAATGACGGCAAATCGTATTTATCGCAAACAGCTGGATCTTGATTTTGTAATAAAAGAGCTTAAGCGGAACAGCGGAACTCAGTTTGATCCGAAACTTGTGGACATCTTGCTTTCTCTGATTGCTGACGGAACAATAGATGTGGAAAAACTTTACGAAAAAACAAAAAACAATCCGGCAGAAAACATTTAATGAGGAAAACTATGAATGTAAAAATGAAAAAAAAATATATTTTGTGCGCAATCACTTCTGTTGCAATGTGCCTGCTTTCTTTTGGAATTCATATTTTGACACGTTCCGAAGATAGAAGCCTGAAAGTTGGTTTTATTTTTGTAGGCGATGAAATAACTCCTTATACAGAAAATTTTATAAAGGCACAAAATCACGTTGTTTCGGTTTTTGGCGACAAAATTGAGTGTGTTACTAAGTACAATGTTACGGAAGATCAGATTAAACCTCCTCTTGAAGAACTCGTAAACGAAAAGTGTGATTATATAATTGCCGCGAGTTACGGTTACGGTCCGGTTGTAAAAGATATGGCGGCACTTCATCCAGAAATTGAATTTTGCGTGCCGACTGGCGACAATGCAAATGATGAGCCAGTTCTTTCAAATTATCATAACTGTTACGGAACGATTTATCAGGGGCGCTATATTTGCGGCGTGATTGCCGGAGAAAAACTGAAGAAAATGATTGAATCGAAAGTTATAAGCGCAGAAGAGGCAAAAGTTGGTTATGTTGCGGCTTTTCCGTTTGCAGAAGTTATTTCCGGTTATACGGCTTTTTACCTTGGAGTTCAGTCGGTTGTTCCAGAAGCGACAATGCTCGTAAAATATACGGACACCTGGTCAAATTATTCCCTGGAAAAGCAGGTTGCCGTAGAATTGATTGATGAAGGCTGTGTTGTAATTTCTCAACATTCTGACACAAAAGGCCCTGCCGTTGCCTGTGAAAATTCAAAGAGAGCACTTCCTGCCTATCACGTCGGATACAGCCAGAGTATGACCGATATAGCTCCGACTCGTTCTTTGGTCAGCTGTTCTGTTGATTATTCTTACTATTTTGAGCAGTCGATAAATGCTCTTTTGCATGGTAAAAAAATTGAAGATTGTATTGACGGCAAGGTTTATGGTCAGGACGCAATGGCAGGAATCGAAAAGGGGTGGGTCCGCATTCTGGATATAAACTATGCAATTTTGCCGGAAAATATTGATTCGACCGTAAAATCTGTTAGCAGCAAAATTGAAAAAAATGATATTGCAATTTTTTCTGGAAATTTTACAGGAACTGATCCGTTTGACAGTTCCAATAAAATTGACTTAAGGACACCTTTTGTCGAAAATGAAAAATCTTCATCACCGGCTTTTTGTTATGTTCTCGATGATGTAATCAAGATTTTGCCTTAATTTAGCAATTCCACCACTGAGCGGCTGTTTGATCTGACGGCCGTTATAATCCCGGACTAATTCATACTCTTCACTGCAAGCTTTTTCTAATTCACTGCCAAGTTCCGAATCTTGCTATTTTTTAATAAAAATATTGCGTAATTCATCTATGGTATTCCAACTGAGTTCTGACATTCACTGGTCAGAAGAAAAATATATCTTTCCTATTTTATTATAGGTTGAATATCGAGTTTTTTTGCAAAAAGAATAAAAGCGCAGGCAGATTTGCAATTTGTGAAGATTTTTGGCGATTGAATTAATTAAAGTGCGGAGCACCCGAATTAATACAAGCGTAGCGCGAGCCAAATCCATCTGAGCAAATTGGAAATATGCCGAAAGCGTTCTTTCGTAATTTGTAAAAAAAACTCGAAATTAAGCCTATATATTTTTCAAATTTGCAGTAAATTTTGAACCCTAATCAATAGAAGCTGCCAGCGGCGAAATTCTAATCAAAACTGAATAGTTCTTCTATTAAATTTAAATTTTCGCCCGGTCTAAAATTTCCGCCTGCCCACGAATTTTTAGGCCGGGCGTTTGTTTTTTTTTCTTCTTCATCCTGCTTTTTTTTCAGCAATTCGGTATAATATTTTTCTAACTTGAACAAAAAGTTTTTTAGGAGAATTTTAAAATGGAACAGGCTTCCAACAGCGAAATCGTACTTCAGATTATTGTTTCCGTAGGAATAATTGTAATTGCGGCAAAATATCTTGGGACTCTGGCAAAAAAAGTCGGATTTCCGCAGGTTGCCGGAATGATTATAGCCGGACTTCTTTTAAGGCTCTTGCCATGGTTCAACAACTTCGGGTCAAACCCTTCCGGCACTTTATACGGAGAAACAGACAGATTCATTTCATTTGTTTCAGAAATCGGCGTTATCTTGATAATGTTCAGCGCAGGTCTTGGAACAAATTTAAAGTCGCTTGCAAAGTCAGGCATAAAATCCACGATAATCGCGCTGTGCGGCGTGCTGGTGCCGCTTGCGATGGGAACAATAATGGCGCTCTGCTTCTGGGGTTTTGACGGCTTTGGAACTACGGAATTCTACAAGGCGATGTTCATAGGCACAATACTCACCGCGACTTCGGTAAGCATTTCGGTCGCGACATTGAAGGAGCTCGGACATCTTAAAACTGACATGGGGCAGACGATTGTAAGCGCCGCAATAATTGACGATGTGTTCGGAATAATCGCCCTTACAATTGTACTGGGAATAAGCACAGGCACAGGCGGAATTCTTATAACCCTTGGAAAAACAGTCCTTTTCTTTATAGCCGCAGTTATTTTCGGCTTTATTGTTTTTAAAGTTTTCAAATGGTACGACAGGAAACATCCCCATTCACGGAGAATTCCAATCTACGGCTTGGGAATCGCGCTTATCTTCGCATATTCTGCGGAAAAATTCTTTGGAATCGCAGACATTACAGGCGCATACATAGCTGGAGTTATATTCTGCTCCTTAATGGACGCTCCGTACATGGAACAGAAAATAGACATAAATTCCTATATGATTTTCAGTCCTATCTTTTTTGCAGGAATCGGGCTGAAAACAGACCTTTCGGGAATGAACATTTCGCTTTTGTGGTTCAGCATAGCGTTTGTTATTGTAGGATGCCTTTCAAAACTGATTGGATGCGGCTGCACTTCAAGACTTCTGGGTTTTTCGTGGAAAGATTCAGTCAAAATAGGTCTTGGAATGATGGTCCGCGGCGAAGTAGCCCTTATTGTCGCGCAGAAAGGACTTTCTGTAGGAATTATTGATTCAAAATATTTTGCGCCGGTGATTCTTCTTATAATTGTCTCTTCAATGATTGTTCCGATTTTACTGAAAAAAGCGTTCCACGGCGAAACTCCAGTTTTACAAACCGAAACAAACTGACCGGGTTTTTAAGGGCAGCGCCCTTAGGAGAAGGGGTAAAATAGAAAATTCGTGTTACCAAAAGACTTCAGGCTTTTGGTAAGTAGTGAGGAACGCCAGTTCCGAACGTTTTTATTGTAGAAAAACGGAAAATTTATTATAGTTTTATAATCCGATTTGTAAGGATTGAACTTTTTATACATACGAGGCTTTAAAATGGCTACATGGTCAAATGCTGACACACTTTCTTCCTGGAAAAAGTTGTTTTCCCTAAAGGGAATGGTTTCTGTTGCAGACGAACTTTCTTCTGCAGATGCTGTAAAACGCATTCAGGAATATTCAATACCAATGGCAGAAGGCTTGACTTACAATTATGCCGCCAAGCAGGTTAATGAGCAGATTCTAAAAACTTTGCAGGACTTGTCGGACGAAGCCCAGCTTCTTGAAAAATTCGAAGCGCTTTACAATGGCGAAATTGTCAACACCGGTGAAAAAAGAATGGTTCTTCACCAGCTTACACGCGGACAGCTTGGAAAAGATGTAATTGCAGACGGTCAGAACAAGCGGGACTTTTACAAAAACGAACAGAAAAAAATCGCGGATTTTGCGGACAAAGTTCATTCCGGAAAAATCTTAAATGAAAAAGGCGAAAAATATACCCAGGTATGCCAGATTGGAATCGGCGGCTCTGACTTAGGACCGCGCGCAATGTACCTTGCGCTTGAAAACTGGGCAAAGGCGAACGGCACATTTAAAATGGAAGCCCATTTTATTTCAAACGTAGACCCTGATGACGGCGCCGCTGTTGTGGCGTCGCTTGACCTGGCCCATACGATTTTCATCCTTGTCTCAAAATCAGGAACAACGCTTGAAACCCTTACAAACGAAAGTTTTGTAAAGGACTTCCTTAAAAAAGAAGGTCTTGATGTTTCAAAGCACATGATTGCCGTTACTTCCGAAACTTCGCCGCTGGCGCACAACCCGGATTATATGCAGGCTTTCTATATGGATGACTACATCGGCGGACGTTACTCTTCTACTTCTGGAGTCGGCGGAGCAGTTCTTTCGCTTGCGTTCGGTCCGGAAGTTTTTGCGGAATTCCTTAACGGAGCCGCCGCAGAGGACAAAACCGCGACAGAAAAAGACATCCGCAAGAACCCTGCCCTGATGGATGCGCTTATTGGAATTTACGAAAGAAACGTACAGGAATATCCGGCGACTGCGATTCTTCCTTATTCACAGGCACTTTCAAGATTCCCTGCCCACCTTCAGCAGCTTGATATGGAATCAAACGGAAAGTCTGTAAACCGCGACGGCGGAAAAATTAATTATGTTACAGGTCCGGTTATATTCGGCGAGCCTGGCACAAACGGCCAGCATTCTTTCTACCAGCTTTTACACCAGGGAACAGACATTACTCCGCTTCAGTTCATAGCTTTCAGCGAAAATCAGACTGGAAAGGATGTTGTAATTGAAGGTTCCACAAGCCAGACAAAGCTCTGCGCAAATGTTGTGGCGCAGATTGTCGCTTTTGCATGCGGAAAAAAAGACCCAGACCCGAACAAGTCTTTTGCAGGAAACCGTCCTTCAAGCCTGATTTACGGAAAGCAGCTTACACCGAAGACTCTTGGCGCGCTTCTTGCCCATTTTGAAAACAAAGTCATGTTCCAGGGTTTTGTATGGAACATCAACAGTTTTGACCAGGAAGGCGTTCAGCTTGGCAAAAAGCTTGCAAAAGCCGTTCTTTCAAACAACATGGAAGCCGCTCTGGAAAAATACGCAGGTCTTCTCATAAAATAATTTTAAGGCGGATTTTAACTTCAGCAGGGCAGACTTATAAGAATATCGCCATGCTGGATTAAAACTGTTTTAGAACTGCCCTGATTTTTATAAAAAATCAGGGCAGTTTTTTTTTGCAAATTATGAAAGAATGCTCTCGGCATATTTCCAATTTGCCCAGACGGATTTGTCTCGAATTCGGGTGCTCCGCACTTTAACTAATTCAATCGCCAAAAATCTTCACAAATTGTAAATCTGCCAGCGCTTTTATTCTTTTTACAAAAAACTCGACATTCTGGATATTTATTAAATTTACATCTTTTTAACAGTATTTTTTCAATTTTTTTAGAATAATTTTAGTTTTTTTTAGTAGACTTCTAGCAATCGTATACAAATTTTTTGGAGGCACTTATGCTTAGAAAAAAGATTGCTGCTTTAGTTGCAGCTGGAATGCTTGCAGCATCTACATCTGCATTCGCAGGAAACGTAGGACCAGGTCTCGGATATCTTCTTGTAAATGATAAAGAGGGGATGGGTTGGGATTTGCTCGGAGCTTTTCTTAATGGAATCTGGTACAACCAGTTCTTTGCTATTTCTTCTGGAACATGGGGATATGACAAGGCTGCTGTTGCAATGACAGAAACAAATCAGTTCATCTCAGACAACATGGACGCTCTTGCAAACGACATTGCAAAGGGAGAAGGCGAATACATCGACACTCTTTCTTCAATGCTCAACGTTTCTGACTCAGTTGCATTCAAGGCAAATCTTCAGAACAACTTTGATGAAATCTTCTCTTCTTCAGAAGTTTCAGCACAGGATGTTGCAAGTAAAATTTATTCTCTCGTAGGATAATGTGATTTTCGCTTTAAAAAAGACAGGATGTAATTTTAGTTTTTTCACAAAAACAAGGATTGCATCCTGTTTCTTATTTATCAGTTTATTCTTCATCTCGCTGCCGCCAATATTTTCCGCTGAGCCGAATTATACAGATTATTCAGAAAAAGCCGAGCGTTTAATAAAAAAGGCGGAAGCGCTTAATCTGCACAAAGATTCTTACTGGAGAACGCTCCTTCACTACAAGCCGGCAGTTTTCAGCCGCTACAAGAGCCTTGTTGACGACCCGAAATTCTTCTGCGCAAAAAAAGGTAAAACAAACCCGAAGGCAGAGCTGGAAGCAACAATAAGGGCATTTTTTGAACCGGCGCCGAATCCTGGCGCAAAAGAAAAGCATGCAATAGAACGTTTTCCCGGCCGCTACAAGTGGCTCTGCGAAAAACTGGAGCTTTCAGAAGCTGATTTCCCTTATAACGGCGACCTTGCTTTTCAGAACATTTTGAGACAAGTAAATCCCGGAAATGTATTTCTTGTATTTCCCTCTATTTATTTAAAACGCCCGGCATCCGTTTTCGGGCATACATTCCTTCTTATTGAAACAAAAGACAAGCCGCGGCTTACCGCAAACTCTATAAATTACGGTGCCGTCACAAAAGTTACCGGCGGTCCGCTTTACGCAATCCTTGGACTTACAGGCGGATTCAAAGGTTATTATGGATTTGAAACTTATTATGAAAAAATAAAGCAGTATTCCGACATGGACATGCGCGATATGTGGGAATTCAAGCTAAACTTTACCGATGAAGAAAAAGAAAATATGCTGCGCCACGCATTTGATTTGGCCGGAATATATTCAAAATATTTTTTTGTAAGCGAAAACTGCTCTTACAATCTTCTTTTTCTGATTGAAGCGGCCCGGCCTTCCACCAGGGCTACGGACAAACTTTTTGGAGTTGTAGAGCCGCTTGCGACCGTAAAGCTCGCAGACTCGCTCGGGCTTACTGACGAAACAAAATACCGTCCTTCCGCATATTCAAAAGTTGAAAACGGAAAGAACAACCTGAGCCTGAAGCAGCAGAAATACATAAAAGATGTATGCTACGGAAAAAAGACTGTGCAGGACTTCCCTTTTTCTGACCTTCCTGCAGAAAAGCAGGCGGAAATCTGGAACACGGCCTCCGACTACCTTAGCTCTCTTCTGAACAACCGCAAAATCACTTCAGATGAATACCGCTCAAGGTTTGTTTCTGTCCTGTCCGCAAGGCGAAAACTTGGTAAAATAGAAGACACAAACATAAAAACTCCGGAAGATCCAAAAAAGGCCCACGGTTCAAAAAAGATAGCATTAACCGGCGGAAACGACATCAACGGCGGCTACTGCGGAATGGAATTCAGGCTCTGCTCGCACGAACAGCTTGAAAGACCTGCCGGCTATTCTGAAAATTCCGAGCTTACGTTTGCAAATGTTGAAGTACGATTTAATCCGGTAAAAAACCTGTTTTATCTGAACAAAGCCACTCTGCTTTCAATTCTTTCGCTTCCGGCTTCCGACACATTCTTTTTGAACGGTGCAAGCCAGATATTGACAGGACTTGCGCAGAATCCGAACAGCAGTGAAAACTCAGACTTGGCGTGGCGGCTTAAATTTTTATATGGAGCAAGCGTAAAACCTGCCTCATGGCTACAGATTTACCTTATGGGCGGCGCTGACAGCTACTTTTCACCTGCATACAGCTACGGAACAGATTTGCTGCTTGGCGGCGATGCCGGCATAATCGCGGGAGCAGGCCCCTGGAGAAACAAAATTTCGGCAACCATAATGCAGTCGCCGTTTGACATTGAACACTTCAGGACACAGTTTGCCGCCGACACCTGCATTTTTCTTTCACAGAACATGGCGCTAAAGGGAAGCTACTCTTTCAACATGGACTACGGAAAATTCCGCCACGAATGTTCGTTTTCTGTGAACGCCTATTTTTAGTAGCCCGAATGTCGAGTTTTTTGTAAAAAGAATAAAAGCGCAGGCAGATTTACAATTTGTGAAGATTTTTGGCGATTGAATTAATAAAAGTGCGGAGCACCCGAATTCGAGCCAAATCCATCTGAGCAAATTGGAAATAAGCCGAGAGCGTTCTTTCAGAATTTGTAAAAAAACTCGAAATTAAGGTTATATTGCGTTTGCTATGTTTTTTCATTTTGATATAATTTTTGTGTGAAAAAGAATTTTCTAATCATTTCAGTTTTACTGATTTCTTCCGCTGTTTTTGCAAAAGGCGGAATTCCGGTCAAAATCTGGAAAGACGTTCCGGAGATGAAAAAATATAATTCCACAATGTATTTCCATCCTGCATCCGGGGAAAATACCGGCGCGGCGGTAATTATATGTCCCGGCGGAAGCTATCATCATCTGGGGCTTTACAACGAAGGCTACATGACGGCGGAATGGTTTGCATTAAAAGGTGTCTCGGCTTTTACACTGCGCTACAGGACTGCCGGAAACGGATTCCATCATCCTGCGATGCTTCAGGATATTCAGAGGGCGATTCAGCTTGTCCGCGAAAATGCGGAAGAATATTCAATTGACGTGAACAAAGTCGGTGTAATCGGTTATTCTGCCGGCGGCCACCTTGTCGCGATGGCAGGAGCGTTTTCTGATTCGCACGACGAGCTTGTAAAGCTTGGGATTCCGCATGAAGTCAGCCTTCGCCCGGATTTTTGCATTCCTGTTTATCCTGTTGTAAGCATGAACGACGAAATTTCGCACCGGTGGAGCAGAAAAAGCCTTCTGGGAAAAAATCCGTCTGATGCACGAAAAAAGGAATTTTCGCTGGAACTTAATATTCCTGGAAATATGCCCCCGACTTATGTTGTTGTCTGCCTTGATGACCCTGTTGTTGACTATAGAAACAGTCTTGCGCTTTACGAGGCGCTTCAGGCAAAGAAAATTCCTTCCATGCTCGCCGTTTACGAATGGGGAAAGCACGGCTTTGGAATGTTGAACAATAAGTTTATGAAAGAATTCCGCTGGAACGAAAAGATGTGGAACGATTTCCTGAAAGAATTGATTTGCGCAAAAAATGAACACGATTAAAAAAATTACTTATGGCCTTGAAAAAAAATACTGGCTGAACACTTTTCTGGCTCCTGTTGTTATGATCGGGGAAGTCGCAATGGAAACTCTCATTCCCTTTTTTATGGCAAAAATTATTGACGTAGGGATTGCGGAACATAATCTTTCCTATGTCTTGCGTACCGGCGGAATAATGATTGCCTGCGCTTTTGTTTCTCTTTGTTTTGGCGCTGGCGGAGCAAGGTTTTCGGCTGTCGCGTCTTTAGGGTTCGCGCGGAATCTAAGGAGCAGGCTCTTTAATAAAATTCAGGACTTTTCTTTTGCGAATGTTGACCGTTTCAGTTCGGCAAGTCTTGTTACCCGGCTTACAACTGATGTTACAAATGTTCAGAACGTATACCAGATGCTCTGCAGGATTTGTTTCAGGGCGCCGTTTATGCTTGCGGCAGGAACAATTATGGCGTTCAGGATAAATTCACGGCTTGCGCTGATTTTTGCCGCCGCGATTCCGTTTCTGGCCATTTCGATTGCGCTTCTTTCTTCCGCGGCGTATTCGCGTTTTTCGGAAATGCTAAAAAAGTATGACAGAATGAACAGCATTGTGCAGGAAAACCTTATTGCAATCCGCGTTGTAAAGGCGTTTGTCCGGGGCGATTTTGAAAACGAGAAATTTGCGGATGCCGCGGAAAACGTAAAACAGGCGCAGGTCCGGGCAGAAAGAATTGTAATTGTTCTAATGCCGATTATGGAATTCGTCATATATGCCTGCATTATTTTTGTCCTTTGGTTCGGCGGAAAAATGATTGTGCATGGCTCTATGCAGGCCGGTGAGCTGGTAAGTTTCTTAACATATGTAACGCAAATCCTTATGTCGCTGATGATGATTGGAATGATTTTTGTGAACCTTGTCCTTTCCCGCGCAAGCGTAACAAGAATTTGTCAGGTTCTGGATGAGACTCCTGATATTTCTGAGCCGGAAAATGCTGAGAAAACAGTAAAAGACGGTTCTGTTGACTTTGAGAACGTATGCTTCAGCTACACTAAAAACAGTCAGAATCTTGCGCTTTCGGATATAAACATTCACATAAAAAGCGGAGCGATGGTCGGGATTATCGGTGGAACAGGCTCTTCAAAAACAACGCTTGTGTCGCTTATTCCAAGGCTTTACGATGCGTCTTCCGGAACTGTGAAAGTGGGTGGAATTGATGTTAAAAAATACGCTTTGAAATCTCTTAGGGACAATGTCGCGGTAGTCCTTCAGAAAAACGTGCTTTTTAGCGGAACAATAAAGGAAAACCTGAAATGGGGAAACAAACACGCTTCTGATGAGGAGATTGAAAAGGCCTGCAAGGCAAGCGATGCCGACGGATTTATAAAAAGCCTTCCGGATGGCTACGAAACGGAGCTGGGGCAGGGCGGAGTGAATCTTTCCGGCGGACAGAAACAAAGGCTTTGCATAGCCCGCGCGCTTTTAAAGAATCCAAAGATTCTTATTCTGGATGATTCAACAAGCGCGGTCGATACGGCTACGGAAAAAAGGATTCGCGAAGCGCTGCGTTCGTTGCATCCTGAGACAACAAAAATAATAATTGCGCAGAGAATCTCTTCTGTAAAAGATGCGGATGTTATTTTTGTTCTGGACGATGGAAAAATAACTGAAAGCGGAACTCATGATGAACTTTTAAATACAAGCAGAATATACAGGGAAGTTTTTGAAAGTCAGGCCAGCATGGGCGACGCTGATATAAATTAAATGATAAGGTTGAATATCGAGTTTTTTTGCAAAAAGAATAAAAGCGCAGGCAGATTTACAATTTGTGAAGATTTTTGGCGATTGAATTAATTAAAGTGCGGAGCACCCGAATTCGAGCCAAATCCATCTGAGCAAATTGGAAATATGCCGAAAGCGTTCTTTCGTAATTTGTAAAAAAAACTCGAAATTAAGCCTGATAAATTAAATGGACGGATAAAGCTTGCGCTTAATAAAAGGAAAATAAATGCCACCTGTAAAAAATAAAGGACTTCAAAAGCCAAAGAATACAAAAAAGACGATAAAAAGAATTCTTGAATATATGGGAAATTACAAGGCTCTGTGGATTCTGGTTTTTGTCTGCGTGATAATAGCGGCCGGCGCTGACATTTTAAGTTCGTACATCATAAAGCCGGTCTTGAACGATTTTATTATTCCTATGATTGGCCGGAAAAATCCGGATTTCAGGAATTTTTTTATGCTTCTTTTAAAGGTTTCCGTTGTTTTTGTTGCCGGAGTCTTTGCGAACTGGCTGAACGCGCGGCTGATGCTTCACATCAGTTCAAGTCTTTTGCGCCGTATCCGCACGGATTTGTTCGCCAGGCTGGAATCCCTTCCTATAAATTTTTACGATTCGCACACGCACGGTGAGCTTATGAGCCGTTTTACCAGCGACACTGATACTCTGCGCGATATGCTCGGCCAGACTGTGCCGCAGCTTATGTCGTCATTGCTTACGGTTGCAGGTGTTTTTCTGATGATGCTGGTTCTTTCGCCGGTTCTTACGGTTGTAGTTGTTGTAACCCTGGTTGTCATGATGTTCCTTGCGGCGAAAATTGGAAAAAAATCAGCGGAGTCGTTCCGCGGGCAGCAGAAAAATATTGGAAAATTGAACGGATATGTTGAAGAGCTTATTGAAGGCCAGAAGGCCGTAAAAATTTTCAGCCACGAGCAGGAGTCGATAGAGCGGTTCAATGTCTTGAATGACGAACTTTGCCGCGCCGGAACGCGCGCGAACACTTACGGAAATATTCTTGGACCGGTGATGGGAAATCTGGGGCATTTTCAGTATGCCCTTGTTTCTGTTTTCGGCGCTTTTTTTGTTATTTTCGGGGTTCACGATATTGGAACGATTGCGGCATTTTTGCAGTACACAAGAAATTTCAGCCGCCCTGTGACAATGATAAGCCAGTTTTTTAACTCGATTTTGAATGCGCTTGCCGGAGCGGAACGGATTTTTAATATAATTGATGAAATTCCGGAGACAAACGAAGGAAGAATCACACTTGTAAATTCATTTAAAAACCGGCAGTGCTTTGCGTACACAGGCGAATGGTCCTGGAAGAACAGTTCGGACGGAAGCCTTGTTCCGATGAAAGGTGATGTTGTGTTTGAGCACGTTGATTTTGGCTATACGTCAAAAAAAACAGTCCTGCATGATATTTCGATTCATGCCGAGCCGGGGCAGAAAATCGCGCTTGTAGGCTCTACCGGTTCCGGGAAGACGACTATTACAAATCTTCTTACGCGTTTTTACGATGTTCCGGACGGAAACGGAAAAATCTTTTACGATGGAATTCCGCTGAACGAGATTGCAAAAAATGACTTGCGGCGGTCGCTTGGAATGGTTCTGCAGGATACGCATCTTTTTACCGGAACAATCCTTGAAAACATAAAATACGGAAATCTTGACGCGAGCAGGGCGCAGATTGAAAACGCCGCAAAGCTTGCGAACGCAGACTCGTTTATAAATCATCTTGAAAATGGCTATGAAACTGTGATTTCCGGTGACGGCGGAAGTTTAAGCCAGGGGCAGAGGCAGCTTCTTTCCATTGCGCGCGCCGCTGTTGCAAATCCTCCGGTTCTTATTCTGGATGAAGCCACAAGCTCCGTGGACACAAGGACTGAAAAACTTATTCAGGATGGAATGGATAGCCTTATGCGCGGCAGGACGGTTTTTGTGATTGCGCACAGGCTTTCTACAATCAGAAACGCCGATGAGATTCTGGTGCTTGAGCAGGGCAGGATAATTGAGCGCGGAAACCACGAGACCTTGATGGCGCAAAAAGGCCGGTATTACACCCTTTGCACAGGAAACAGCTTGAAAGAATAAAAAATCCGACCAGCGGAGCGCGGTCCCGTGCCGGGAGGGTAGTCGAAAACCGAAGGTTTTAGATGTTGAACGCTTGCGTGAAACTTGCGAAAACCGAAGGTTTGAGACGTAGGGCGGGAGCCCTTCATAAAAAAAACGAATTGAAAATAACGGTCTAATTCATTAAAATAGTTCCTTATGAAAGCAATTGAACTAGAAAAAGCTTATAATCCGAAAGATTTTGAAGACCGAATTTATAACGAATGGGAAAAGAACGGCTATTTTAAGCCGGCAAGCGATAAAGAGTCGCCTGTACACGAAAATTTTGAAAAATGCGGCTGCGGAAAGTGCGGTGGAAAAACCGGCGTTTATTCTGTAGTGATTCCTCCGCCGAATGTTACCGGAGTTCTGCACATGGGACACGGTTTGAACAATACTTTGCAGGATATTGTCGTTCGCTACCACAGGATGAAGGGTGACAATACTTTGTGGGTGACTGGAACTGACCATGCCGGAATCGCAACTCAGAATGTTGTTGAGCGCCAGCTTAAAAAAGAAGGAAAATCGCGCAATGATTTGGGACGCGACGCTTTTTTGGAAAGAACCTGGCAGGTAAAAAATCAGCATCACGATATAATTGTAAAGCAGCAGCGTAAACTTGGAAATTCAACTGACTGGGAACGCGAGCGCTTTACTATGGACGAAGGTCTTTCTAAGGCTGTCCGCGAGGTTTTTGTTACTTTGTATGAGCGCGGACTTATCTATAAAGGACATTATCTTGTAAACTGGTGTCCGCGCTGCGGAACTGCCCTTGCCGATGATGAGGTTGACCACAAGGATACCGCCGGCGCGATGTACCACATCTGGTATGAATATGCGGATGGTCCTGCTCCTGACGGTTCTACAAGAATTGAAGTTGCCACAACCCGCCCGGAAACTTTGCTCGGCGATACGGCGGTCGCGGTAAATCCGTCTGACGAGCGCTACAAGGATATTGTCGGAAAAAAATTAAAGCTTCCTTTGACAGACCGCGTTATTCCGGTTATTGCCGACAGCTATGTCGACAAGGAATTCGGGACTGGCATGGTAAAAATTACTCCTGCCCATGACCCGAACGACTGGCAGGTTGCGCAGAGAAATAATCTTGAAGTTATAAATCTTCTGAATCCTGATGGAACTTTGAACGAGAACTGCCCTGAAAAGTACCGCGGTCTTACCTGCGAAAAGGCTCGCGCTCTTATTCTCCAGGATCTGACGGACGCCGGACTTTTTAAGGGCGAAGAGAAAATCACGCATTCTGTCGGACATTGTTACCGCTGCAATACAGTCGTAGAGCCTTATCTTTCTTATCAGTGGTTTGTAAAAATGCAGCCGCTTGCAGACAAGGCGTTAAAAGCCTGGAAAGACGGCGAGATTCAGTTCTTCCCTAGAAAATGGGAAAATACCTATGAGCATTGGCTTACAACAATCCGCGACTGGTGTATTTCGCGCCAGCTCTGGTGGGGACACAGAATTCCTGTATGGTACTGCCAGTCTTGCGGAGAGACAATCGTAAGCCGCGAGGACCCTTGTGAATGTCCTAAATGCCATGCCGCAAAGGAAAAACTTGAGCAGGATCCGGATGTTCTTGATACATGGTTTTCTTCATGGCTCTGGCCGTTTTCTACGCTCGGATGGCCGGAAAAAACTGATGACTTTGAAAAATTCTTCCCGACTTCAGCGCTGGTTACAGCCTACGATATTATTTTCTTCTGGGTCAGCCGCATGATTATGGCTTCCCTTGAATTTACTGGAAAAGTTCCGTTCCATGATATTTATATCCACGGTCTTGTCCGCGACAAGCAGGGCAGGAAAATGTCAAAGTCGTTGGGCAACGGAATTGATCCTCTTGAGATTATTGATATTTACGGTTCGGACGCGTTGAAATTCACCCTCGCGTTTATGTGCGCCCAGGGACAGGATATTCTTATCGACAAGGATTCGTTTAAGCTAGGCTCACGCTTCTGCAACAAAGTATGGAACGCAAGCCGCTATCTTCTTGGAAACCTTGACGGAAGAAATATTGTTCCTGTAAAAGATTCCGATTTGAACGAGCTTGATGTATGGATTTATTCATGCCTTGATAAAGCGGCGAAAAATGCGCGCGAGGCTCTTGAGTCTTACCGCTACAATGACGCTGCGAGCGCGATAATGGAATATTTCTGGAATGAATTCTGCGACTGGTACGTTGAAGCGTCTAAGCTTTCATTCAAAAATGGCGACAATGCGGAAAAGAACCGTCAGGCTTCCGTTCTTTTGAACCTGCTTGAAGAAAGCCTGAGGCTTTTGCATCCATACCTGCCGTTTGTAACGGAAGAAATCTATTCAAAGCTGCCGGTTGAAGAAATTGTCGCAGCGCGAAAGCAGGCTGGTGACAATAAAATCGTCTCTAACTCTGAATATACAGGAATGATTATAAACGCTCCGTATCCTGAGCATTCCGGCGACCGGGAAAATAAGGAAGTTTCAGCCCGGTTTGAAGTTCTAAAGGATCTTATCGGAAAAATCCGCGCTTTGCGCGTGGAATGCGGATTGGATCCTGCAAGCAAAATCCATATCGCAATCCTTGTAACGCCAGGTTCACCGGCGGAAGTTACAAAAGAAAAAGTCGATATGATTGAGCTTCTTGTTGGAGCGTCTAAGACGGAGTTTGTTTCTGAAAAACCGGAAAAGGCTATCGGCGCTGTAGGAACAGGATTTGAGGCGTTTATAATTGTGGACGAAAATATTGACAAAGAGTCATTAAAAACAAGATTCCAGAAGCAGATTGACACTGAGTCTGAATATGTCCGCCGGAGCGAGGCGAAATTGAACGGAAACTTTGCATTGCACGCAAAGCCGGAAATTGTTCAGCAGGAGCGCGACCGAATGAACGAAAGCATCCGCGCGATTGAAAAGCTCCGCTCATATTTAAAGAGTCTTTAAATCGGCAGAAAAAAATATAATGGGAGCAGGTTCATGAAAAAAGCTAAGTATGAGATGAAAATTGAACGTTCACAGAACATGAAAAACAGTGAAATGCAAAAGCTGAGCGATATGCATCTTGCTCCTTTTATGCAGCTTTCTACGGCTCTTATTGGAAAAGCCCGGCATGCCGGCGGAAATATGTTCCGTCACCAGATGGATACGCTGGCAATCCTTATAGATTACGGCTATATAGATTCAGTCCTGCTGAAGGCATCTATTATTCATGATACAGTTGAGGATATTCCCGGATTTGACAAGAATCTGATAATAAACGCCGACGAGGAAGGTCCGCAGGTTCTTGAGCTTGTCCTGGAAGTTACCCGTCAGGGGGACGAGGACAAGCGCCAGTTTCTGAAAAGAATTCTTGATACAGGAAGCCAGCGGGCAAAGGTACTTAAATGCGCGGACAGAATTTCAAATATGATTTCGCTGGGCTATGTTACCGACCCGAAATTTATTGAACGCTATTGCGATGAGACAGAATATTTTCTGCTTCCGATGGCTCTTGAGGTCGATTTTAATATGTATCAGGAGCTGATTGGACTTATAATGACGCGCAGGCGCTATCTTGAGGACGGCGGATATTTTTGCAGCGTAAAAAAAGAATCAACTCCGCCTGTAAAAAATGATGAAAAGAACCCTGAAAAATGATAGACTTGACGCATGAATTACGGTTTTTTTAGGGCAGCCTGCGCTTCGCCCGACTTGGTTGTTGCGGACTGCTGTTTTAATGCAGATAAAATTATAGATTCTGTGCGAGCCGCATGTGAAAATAACGTCAGCCTTCTGGTTTTTCCGGAGCTCTGCGTAACAGGCTATACATGCGGAGATTTATTCCAGCAGAGAAGGCTTCAGGCTTCCGCCGTAGAAAACCTTGAGCGAATTGCAAAAAAAACTTCTTCCTGCGATTGCCTTGTTCTTGCGGGGCTTCCCGTCGCTGTGGAAAATGCGCTGTACAACTGCGCGGCTGTCCTGTTCAGGGGAAAAATACTTGCCCTTGTTCCTAAGACTTTTGTTCCAAATTACGGTGAATTCTATGAACGCCGCTGGTTTTCTCCGGCGTCAAAGAATCTTCCTGAAACCGTGTTCCTTTCAGAAAAAAATCCTTCAGTTCCGTTTGGCGCGGATATACTTATAGGCGATTCCGGTTGTCCGGACTTTGTTCTGGGCGTTGAGCTCTGCGAGGATTTGTGGGTTCCTGTTCCGCCATCTTCCGGACACGTTCTTGCCGGCGCGACAGTTATTGCAAATTTAAGCGGCTCTAACGAAATTATTGGAAAAGCTGAATACCGTAAGAATCTTGTGAAAATGCAGTCGGCACATACTATTTCAGCGTATCTGTATGCAAACGCCGGATGCGGCGAGTCCTCGCAGGATATGGTTTTTTCCGGACATTCCATGATTGCGGAAAACGGTTCGGTTCTGGCAGAATCACCGCTTTTTGAGAATGAGCTCCTTGTCTGTGACATTGATTTGGAACGCATTGTTCAGGAGCGTAGAAAATCAATGACTTTTGCTCAGTGCGCGGATTTTGCTGAAAAAAAATACCGGAAAATCTTCGTAGACTTGAATCTGGCTTCCAGGCGGATAAAGGATTTGAAACGCTCCGTGGAATCGCATCCTTTTGTTCCGGGCGGAAAAACCGAACGCGCCATACGCTGCTCTTCTGTTGTTCAGCTTCAGGCGGAAGGACTTGCAAAAAGGCTCAGGCACATCCGTTGCTCTTCCTGCGTAATAGGGCTTTCCGGCGGACTTGATTCAACGCTTGCGCTTCTTGTCGCCTGCCGCGCTTTTGATTTGTGCGGAATAAGCCGGAGCGGAATAAAAGCTGTTACTATGCCTTGCTTCGGAACAACTGACAGAACTTACAAAAATGCCTGTATGCTTGCAAAAAAATGCGGCGCGGAACTTCTGGAAATTCCAATTGCGGAAAGTGTGCGCCTTCATTTTCGGGACATCGGTCAGGACGAAAAAAAACACGACATTACTTATGAGAATTCGCAGGCAAGGGAAAGAACTCAGGTTCTTATGGATATTGCGAATAAAACTAACGGAATTGTTATTGGAACCGGCGATTTAAGCGAGCTTGCGCTAGGCTGGTGCACTTACAACGGCGACCAGATGAGCATGTACGGCGTAAATTCTTCAGTTCCAAAAACTCTGGTAAGGTTTCTTGTTGAATGGTTTTCAGATGATTCCAAAGATACAGAGCTTTCAGCGGTGTTAAAAGATATTCTGGAAACTCCTGTAAGTCCGGAGCTTCTTCCCCCTGAAAACGGAAATATCGCGCAGAAAACGGAAGATTTGGTAGGTCCGTACGAGCTTCACGATTTTTTTCTTTATTATCTCCTGCGGTTCGGTTTTAGCCCTGCAAAAATCTTGTACCTTGCGGATAATTCCGCTCTTCCGTATACGCACGATTTTAAACTGAAGTGGCTTAGAATTTTTTACAGAAGATTTTTCACTCAGCAGTTTAAGCGAAGCTGTATGCCGGACGGAGCAAAAATCGGAACTGTAAATCTTTCTCCGCGCGGCGACTGGCGTATGCCAAGCGATGCGAGTGCCGCGGTCTGGCTGGAAGAAATTGACAGGCTTAAATAATTTCTCTGGAGAAACAGAATGCTTTCCTATCTGCACAGTTTTCATGCCGGAAATCACGCTGATATTTTAAAGCACGTGACTTTGCTTTATGTGCTTGAATATCTTAACAAAAAAGAAAAACCGTATTCATTTTTTGACACGCACGCAGGTTCAGGACTTTATGATTTGATGGCTGAAAATGCGCTGAAAACCGGCGAGGCCAGGCTTGGAATTGAAAGGCTTCTTTCAGAATATAAAAAAAATGCCACGGAGATGCCTTCCGCGCTTGCGCCGTACTTGGACTTTGTAAAAAAATCCCTTGAAAATGGCTTTTATCCCGGAAGCCCGGCGTTTGAAATTTCTTTTTCAAAAAAAGGCTCGTTCATAAACCTTACGGAGCTTCACAGGACAGAATTTGAGTCTCTTAAAAAAAATGTTGAAAGGTTAAAGCCCTCTTGCTCCGTAAACTTGCTGAACGATTCCGGCTGGAACATCCTTAAAAAAAATATTCCTCCTGCAATAAAGCGCGGCGCGATTCTTTGCGACCCAAGCTACGAGGAAAAATCTGATTACACAGATGCCGCCGAGCTTCTTTCCGCGGCGCACAAAAAATGGAGCGCGGCCACGGTTCTTCTGTGGTATCCGCTCCTGGCGAATAAATCCGAAGAAATAGAAAACATGAAACAGTCTATTCTTTCCGCCGCAAAAAACCGCGACAGCCACACAGAAATTCTGGATGCCCGGCTTCTTGTTGACACAGAAGACAGCCATACCGAGACAACGCTTGAAAAATCAATCGGAAGCGAAAGACCGCGCCTTTACGGAAGCGGAATGTTTGCGGTGCGTCCCTGCTGGGGATTAAAGGAGCATCTTGAGTCAGTCCTGCCGTATCTTGCGGAACTGCTTGGAAAAGAAGGAAACGGCTCGTATAAAATTGAGCTTTTCTAAAAGTAGAGCCTTATTCCTGCGTTGCATGGAATTTTTAGCGCGAATTCCGTTTCCGCTCCAATTTTCCATTCCGGCTGCGCGGCGGCCTGAACAAAATATTCAAGGAAACCGTCGTAAAAAATCCAGCTGAAGCCAAGCACAGCGCGCGGCGCGGCGCAGAAAAACGCCTTGCCGGCAAAAATGGAACCGCCAATGCAGGCTCCCGGACCTGTATAAAAAGAACAGTAATTTCCAATCATCGGGTTTAAAAGCCAGTAATCACCTGTCGCAGATACGTTGAACGAATCTGCGGAAAAATCGTAGTCTGTCGCAACGGAAATTACCAGCGGAATGTTGTCGTTTTTTATGGAACATGAAATTCCTGTCTGCGCAACCACATCGCTTCCGTCCGTTCCGGCTGTAAAGTCAGCCTGCGGGCCGATTCCCATGGAAAAAATGCCTGCGCAGAACGTAAAAAAGCAGAGCGCGAAAATAAAATTTCTTTTTACTGTTGTGTCTTTCATAATTTTACATAAATGATTATACTTAATTATTCAAAAAAACTATATAGGAATTGAAATATGTCATTGTTTGAAGATCTGAAATGGCGCGGTCTTATAAAAGATGTTGCCGGTGAAGAAAGCGAATTGCAGAAAGTTCTGGATGGAAAGCCGTTCAGTTTTTATTGGGGAACAGATCCTACTGCTGACAGCCTTCATTTAGGTCATTATTCATCTTTGTGCATGGCAAAGCGCCTTACGAATGCAGGACACCACGCTGTTCTTCTTTGCGGCGGCGCTACAGGAAGAATCGGCGACCCTCGTCCGACCGCCGAGCGGGAAATTATTTCGGAAGAGGCTGTGAACCACAATATCGAAGGAATCCGTTCGCAGGTTTCACGTCTTGTTCCAAATGCGGAGCTTGTGGACAACTACGATTGGCTTAAGGGTTATACATTCCTGAATTTCTTGCGCGATATTGGTAAATACATCAACGTAAACTATATGCTTGGAAAGGATATTATCCAGCGCCGCCTTGAAAACGGCATAACCTATGCGGAATTTTCCTATATGCTCATGCAGGGCTATGATTTTGTTCACCTTTATCAGGAAAAAAACTGCATAATGGAAGTCGCCGGAAGCGACCAGTGGGGAAACATCACAACAGGCGTTGACTTAATCCGCAAAATGCTTGATAAGACCGCTTATGCGTTCACAATGCCTCTGATTCTTGATTCAACCGGAAAGAAATTCGGAAAGTCCGAGGGAAATGCGCTCTGGCTTGACAAGAACAAGACTTCCGCCTACGAAATTTATCAGTATCTTATCAACACGGATGACGCCAAGGTTCTTGAGTATCTTAAGGTTTTCACATTCCTTTCAAAAGAAAAGATTGAAGAAATTTATGCCGAACAGCAGGCTCATCCAGAAACAAGAATTGCGCAGAAAACCCTTGCGTGGGAAGTTGTAAAAGACATTCACGGAAAGGAGGAGGCTGACAATGCTGTGAATGTGAGCCAGAAACTCTTTGCCGGCGATTTTAAAGGCCTTTCTGCGAAGGACATTATGTCAGGAATGAAATCAGTTCCGTCTTTCAAATTTGAAAAAGATGAGCCGCTGATAGACGTTCTGGTGAACAATAAAATCGCCCAGTCAAGGCGTGAAGCCAGGGAATTCATCGGAGCGAAGGCTGTGTCCGTAAACGGCGAAGTTCTTACCGATGAAAACGCGATGATTACAAAGTCAATGGCGATTGAAGGAAAGCTTTTGATTATCCGCCGCGGAAAGAAAAAGTATTTTATAGGGCAGGTTGAATAGCCGCCCGCATCATGTTCTTAAAAAATCAGAATCCTTTCTTTTAGGGAATAAAAAATCCCCTGTTACTGGAAATTCCAATAACAGGGGATTTTTGTTTATCCGCTGCGGAAGGAGCGCCGGCGCAAGAGCCCGGATTTTATCTCCTTCGTGCGGACTGTTAGATTTTTGCCGCCTTGATTGACTTTACAGTGTAATCGTAGCTGTATTCGTTGATGTCGAATTTAAGGTTTTCACCAACTTTTGCGTTCATAATCGCGTTTCCGAACGGCGCCATGTAAGATATGATTCCGTTGTCCGGATCAGATTCCCATGGTCCAAGAACTGTGTAGGTTTCATCCTTGTCATCCTTGTTGTTGTGCAGAGTAACGACTGTTGCGAAAGAAACAATCGCTGTTGTGATTGTAGTAGGGTCAAAGATGACCGCGCGGTTAAGCTCGGAAGTAAGCTTTGCAACCTGGGTGTTAAGATAGTGCTGGTGTTCTTTTGCGGCCTTGTATTCGGCGTTTTCCTTAAGGTCGCCCTTTGCCCTGGCTTCGTCAATCTCCTGCGCGTTCTGCGGAATCTGTACGGTCTGAAGGTCATCAAGCAGCGCCTTCTTTTCCTCGAGTTTTGCGCTTGTAACGAGCATTCCCTTTGGAGCGGCGGATTTTTCTTCTGTAACGTGGAATTTGAAGTCAGGATATTTTTCAAGAATTCTGTTTCTCATAAGCGCCTTGAAGTTTGGCTCAAGGCCTTCCGCGTCGTCAATAAGAGTGTATATGCGCTTAACTGTATCTTCATCGCTTGAGAACATATAGTCAAAAATCCTGTCTTTTCCAAAAAGAAGGTTTGTGGCGTTTTCAATGATTTTCTTGTTGTCCGTGGAATTCACGTGGTTGGTGATTTCGCGGTATGCAAGCTGTATAAGCTGTACAAGGGCGATTATCTGGCGTTCGTAAGGAATTCCTGCGTTCTTGAACCATTCAGCGTCCTGACATTCCTTGAAGAAGTAAAGCACTGCGTTTCTGTAGTCGCGGCAGTTTTCAAATGCCGTAACAGCGAGGTTCTGAAGCTTTTCTTCCTGATTGTTGTTCAGAAGGTGCGAAATCATTTCGCCTGAAAGAACAGTCGGGAACAGGCGGATGTATTCGTCCGCCCAGTTTGGAAGCATCTTTATGTTTGCAAGGAAGTCGTGGCGCAAAGTTGTGTTTTTTGTATCCTTCAAGGTAAGGTACATTTCGCGCGGATCTTCTATTTTTGAATATATTTGCTGGAAAGTAACCGAAGGCTTGTACGCAAGCTCCTTGATCTGGGCGGAAACGTTCTGTACTACAAGGTAAGATGCTAGAATCTGCTCGTTTACTTTCGGGAAAATCTCTTCTGATTCAAGGGTCTTTACGTATCCTACAAAATAGCTGAACATTTCCGCGAACAAGTCGTTCGTCTTGTCAGTCTCGTCTTTGTTCACGTATTTCATAAGAATATCAATTCTTGCAAAGAAGTGCTTCTGGGCCTTGAATTCGTTCGCAAGCTTCTGTTCAGGAGTAATGTCGTTTACAATTATGTACTGCGAAATATCGTTTGGATTCACACCGAAAGAAGAGTCTGTCTCAAGGATTCTTTTTGCAGATGAATTCCATGAAGTCCACTCGCCGGCCGTAAGGACAGAAGGAACAAGCTCAGCCTTGATTTTCTTGAAGTCGCAGCTGTTGCCGAAACTCTTGATGATTGTCCTTAAAGCCCACGCCTTGTCGTCCTTTATTTTTTCTTTAAGCGGAACTGTAAGCGGTTTTCCTGTTTTTCCGTCAAGGACAGGAGTTCCGTTCTTATCAAGAACCTCGACGACCTTCTTTGCCTTAAGAACCCAGATGTGGTCGTTCGCAAGCGGTGTAAGCGCGCTTACAGCCATCTTCAATGACATGGTGTCGTATACCTTTGTCTTTTTCTTAGGGTCTTTTTTTGAAGGAGCGGTTTTTCCGAACCAGATGTAAAGCTTGTCGTCGCTTACTTTTCCAATCTGGCCTACGCCCCAGGTTTTGTGGAATACATAGCTTTTTTCGTCAAATGCGATGTGCTTTTCAAAGTCGTTTATCGCCTCGAACACGTTTCTGTAGTTTGCAGTCAAATCTGACGAGCGGATGTAGTCGTCAAGGTGGCTGTGTCCTTCGTATTTGTTCTTGTAGCAGTCAACAAGCTCGCGGCGGGCCCAGATGTCTCCGTTGTCAATGTGAAGGATTTCCTTCAAAAGACCGATTGCTATGTCCCAGTATTTAAGTTCTTCCGGGGCCATGGTCTTGTATTTTGTGTAAAGCTCCTGAAGGAGAACCGCCGTTTTGTCCTCGCCAAGAGTTTTTGCAATCTTTCTCTTTACAAGCTGGAAGAAGTCCACTTCCTCAGGAATAAGCTCGATAAGCTTTGTCCAGAGCTCCTTTATGGCGTTTATGTTCTTTACGTTTGTATATCTCAGGATTGCCTTTTTATAATAATCAACCGCAGTTTCTTTGTCGGTTTCCTCAAAGTGCTCGCCAAGGGCTTTTGCAAGGTCGGCTTCCTCAAAATCAAGCTTGACTATTTTTTTGTAGAAATCCCATACCTCATCCTTGTTTTCGGCGCGGTATGCCTCTGCCAGCGTTCTAAGCGCAAAAATATTGTTTCCGTCCTCATCAATGATTGTCTGGCAGATGTATTCAACAACATTTTCCTTGTGGTTTTTCTGGAAGATGTCGACAAGCTCGCGCAGTGAGGATTCGTCAAGGATGCCTTCCTTCAGGGAAATCATTCCGGAGATGTAAAGGGCTATGATGCTTTCCCGGGAATGAGAGAGCTGCTCGTCGCAGATTTCTTTTAGTTCGGAAAGACAGTTTTCTTCCCGCGCCTTTTCAATTATTCCCGAAAGTTCAACAAGCTTTTCTTTCGTGTAGTTGGAAATTGCGGCGCGCGTCCAAGTTTCTTCTTTGAGCATCTCCTGCACGGAATTCATAAGTTCTGCCATAAAAAACCCCTTTTCTGTTAAAGCCGGCCGTTTAGTATGATTAAGCCCGGCTTTTTATAAACTCTTGCCCTTCTGTTACTTTACATACATCCTGTATATTTCAGTGTCCAGAATTTTTATTTTTAATAAAATCTCATTGATAAGCCTCGTGTCGTTTACAGTCTGGCAGTAATCAATAAGCCAAAAATATTTATTTATCAGCCTTGGAACTAGAATCTCGGAATCCCTTGAAGGATCCTTGTGTTCGTTCTCCATGGCGTAAATTTCCTGACGCAGCCTTGCGACTTCCTGCGGCTTAAGGTTTCTTCGTATGGAAAAAACTCCCCACAGCACGCCGTAAACCGGAATCCACGCATTCAGAAGCGCTCCGCTGTAGCCTTGCTCCTCTGTTTTTTCCGCAAGCTGGTTTATAAGCGGCGAATCCAGATATTCAAGGTCTATTTTCTTGGGATCTATAAAAAACGCTTCCCTGAAAAGCACTTTTGAATACTTGTCCTCTCCGCACAAGGCGTAGCAGTCCGCCAAATCCGCAAGAACCGCCGCCTGCCCCTGATGAAGCGAATTGGCCTGCGCAAGGCACATTTTCGCGTTTTCAAATTCACCGAGCTTTTTGTAGCAAAGACCTGTCTTTCTAAGAACATCAGCTTTTATAACGGGGTCCTTCTCGTTAAGAAGACGGTTGAAATTCTGCAGCGCAAGCGAAAAAACTCCGCGGCAAATTGCATAGACCGTCGGCTGATATACAAAATCCTGGGCCTTCACGTAGCAAAGAAAATTTTTCCATTCGGCAAGAAGCGATTCTCCGCGCTCCATGGGATTTTCCTGAAACATCACGTTTCTTATGTAGTCAATCCAGCGGTTGCAGCAGTTCGAGGTAAATATCAGTTCCGGGCTGACAGAATCATAAAGAAAACTGTTCTGAACAATTTTGCTGGCTTCTTCAGGATTTCCAGCTTCAAGGAAATCAAAAGCTTCTTTTAATCCTCTTTCAGTTTGAATATCCATAAGCGGTAAGTTCTATTATAGCAGAATAGGGAATTTAGTCAATTAAAATGTGAATTTTTACTAAAAATGGAACAAAGTTTATACAGGCAAAATACTTATCTGTCAAGAGTGTTTTTGCAATTTTTTATTTTTTTTTCATTTTTCAGGGCGCCAAGATTTTTTTTAGCGGCAAATTTCCCTTTCCCGCCAGGTTTCTCCAGAAAACCGCGCTTTCACGGCCTGCTTGCGCGCGGTCTTTTGCTTCGCAAAATCCTTTTGCCGGCGGAGCCGTCAAAACCGTTCCAGCACGGCGCAATATATCGCGGGCGTGGAAATACCGCCGTAAACAGTTTTTTTAATAATAGCCTGAATGTCGAGTTTTTTGCAAAAAGAATAAAAGCGCAGGCAGATTTGCAATTTGTGAAGATTTTTGGCGATTGAATTAATTAAAGTGCGTAGCACCCGAATTAATACAAGCGTAGCGCGAGCCAAATCCATCTTGAGCAAATTGGAAATCTGCCGAGAGCGTCCTTTCATAATTTGCAAAAAAAACTCGAAATTAAGGTTAATAATTAATGGCTTCGTTGCAGAAGCCTGTTCTGTATGCTATTATAGTACACAATGAAAAATGGAATTCTTGCGCCGTCTTTGCTTAGCGCTGACCTGGCTGATTTAAAAAATGCTCTTGCCCTTGTGGAAAAAAATGGCGGTTCCGCCGTTCATATCGATGTAATGGACGGACGTTTTGTGCCCCAGATTTCTTATGGGCAGCCTGTTGTAAAATGTCTTAGAAAATATTCCCCGCTGCCTTTTGATGTTCACCTTATGGTTGAGCATCCGGAGGAGCAGGTGGAATCGTTCGCCGCGGCCGGCGCGGACTGGATTACGTTCCATCACGAAGCCTGCGTGCATTCCCACAGGCTTATACAGAAAATTCATTCGCTTGGAAAAAAAGCGGGAATTTCAATTGTTCCTTCAACGCCGGTTTCTGCGGTGGAAGAATTGCTTGAGTATGCCGATATTGTTCTTGTGATGACTGTAAACCCCGGCTTTGGCGGACAGCAGCTTATTCCGTCGTGCGTAAAAAAAATCGCCGGGCTTGCAAAGATTCGCGGCGAGCGCGGCCTGGATTTTAAAATTTCCGTGGACGGAGGAGTGAACGCGGAGACTATTGATTCCGTGGCATCCGCCGGCGCTGATATTATTGTCTCTGGCTCGGCTTTTTTCAGCGGCCAGTTAAAATGGGAGAAATAGTTTATGTTCGGATTATACAAAAGCAGAAGTAGTCTTTTAATTCGGCTTGCCATTTGCGCCGCGCTTGTACTGCCGTTCCCTGCTTCTGCGCAGAACTCAGGCTCTGGCGTCGCGGCCGGCGCATTTGTGCAGGGGGCAAAGGCGTTCAGCGCAGGGGAGTGGATGTCGTCTATTTTCCAGCTACGCAAAGCCGTCTCGTATCCGGAAAATAACAATGCCGAGACATGGTATATGCTTATTGCCGCGGAAATGTATGCAGGCGAATATAAAAACGCCTTTCAGGACTGCGAGCGTTATCTAAGTGATTTCTCCGGAAGCCCGTATACTTCATACGTCCTTTACCATAAGGGGCGCGCGCTTTTTTTTATGGGAGAATATGAAAATTCAATTCTTGTATTAAGCGATTTCTGCCACCAGTACAGCAGCCATGAGATGTATGCGTCCGCGCTTTACTGGATTGCGGAATCATTTTTTGCAGGATACAACTACGACGAGGCGAAACTTCTGTATGAAACCGTTGTGAACGAATATCCGGACGATGCCAAGGCGCCCGCCGCGCGTTTCAGGATTGACACTATTGCCCAGAGTTTCAGGGAAGAAAAGCTCCTTTATCTTTTAAAAGAAACCGGCGAGGAATACCTTGCCGCCAAAGAAGAGTACGAACGGCAGTTAAAATATGCCGGCGCGGAAAATTACGGCGAGGCCAGGCGAAGGATACTTGACCTTCAGAAAAATGCCTCCGACCTTGAGAAAAAAGTCCAGGAGCTTACGGATGAAAATTCTGCGCTCAAGGCAAGGATTGACGAGCACCGTATGCAGGAATCCGAAGCCAAGCGCAGAAGCGATGAATTTATAATTGAACTGAAAAGAAAAGCTTTGCAGGCGCAGGAACTTCTTGACGGCAAGAATTCTGCATTAAATCCGGAGAATTCAAAATGAAAAATGTTGGCAAAAATCTTTTTGCGGCGCTTGCCGCTTTCAGCCTTATCGGAGGTTTTTCCGTTCCCGCATATTCCGCTTCAAAGTCAAAGAAGGCTAAGAATGTTCAGAATTCTGTAACAGAGGCGACCGACCTGACGATTGTTGCTGATTCCGAATCAGAAAATTCAGCAGGCATTGCCTATGAGCCTGTGGTAAAGGATGAAAACTTCAGGGCGAAAACCGTGGACAATACTGTCGGAAAGGTAAGGTTTCTTGCAAAAGGAGCGGTCGGAAGCTTCCAGCTCTATGCGCTTGCAGAAAACGGCGCGCAAATTCCTCTTCTTGCCGGCTATGATGAATTTACTTCGTCTTTTGTTTCGCTTCTTGCAGGAAAAAAAGAATACAAGCTTACAAATAATATAGGAATCGTTATTGGAGCGCGGAAAACGGATAGCGGCGTTCAGATGGTCTATGTCGTTCCTGATATAGCGCGTGTCCTGCTTACTTTTGAAAGCGTTCCTCAAGAGCTTCTTGCCAAAAAAAAGATTACCTCCGATGTTATAAAAGTTACTCTTTCTGTTATGAACAGAAGCGCCAGGACTATGAAATTTTCTGTAAAGGAAGTGTTCGACACGGTTCTTGGCGAGCAGCTTGGGCCTCATTTTTCCACCGCAGAGGAAATTGCTATAAACGGCGAGCGGCAGTACAGAAGGTTTGATAAAGTAAAATGGGTTTCCAGTTCAAGCGCAAAGGCCGGTATCCAGTTTATTTTCTGCGGCGAAGGAATAAGGCCGCCGGAAGCTGTTTCTTTGAGCAATAAGGATTTGCTCGCGCTTCAAAAATGGATTCCACAGGTGATTTCATCCCGCACATTCGATTCCGTCCTTTCGTATAACAATTCCGCGCTCTGCATAAACTGGGAAGGAAAAATGCTTTCTCCGGAAGAGCAGTTTGAAGTTTCATACTATATCGCGGTCGCGACGGACGGGTGGCCTCTTGATGGTGAAGAATACGTTCTGCCGTTCGGAAGCATTTCTGCCTATGGAGAGCCGGATTCTGAGTCAGAAGGGGATGTCTACGTAAAGGCTTCTGAATTGTATGCGGCTCAAAAATATAACGAGGCGTACAGAATTGTGAGCAAGGCGTGGAAAAATCCTGAGAACCAGACTTATCAGCTTGGAAGCCTTAAAAAAATGATAGAGGACAAGCTTGGCTTCAATGACTTCAGGCCTTCTTTCGGGGCGGATGAAAAATTTGAATCTCCGGAAAACGCTTCTGGCCTGGAAAGAACAGGAAATTCTCCGTTTGGAAAACTGAACGCTGCGGACTATGATTCGGAGTACATCCAGAACCTTATAAACAGAATACAGAATCTTCAGGAAGACAGCGATGCGGTGAACCGCGACGAGCTTTTGAAGCTGAACTACGAACTGGATGAAGCGATAAGGCGATTGGAGCAGTAAAGATGGCGCTTGATGTTCTTGCCGCTGCAAAAAAAATGATGAGGCGGCGCCAGTTTGATAAAGCGATAATGATTCTTCAGAGCCGCGCGGAAATCTATGAGGATAATTTTGAATATTATCTTCTTTTTGCCGTTTCCTGCCTTTATGTTGGCGATACAGGAACAGCCTCCGCGTATTTCCAGAAGGCCAGAAGAATCAGGGTTACGGATACAACTCTTCTTCTGGGGCAGGCGGCGCTTTTTCTAAGGCGCGGCGACACGGATCGTGCTCTTCAATATTATCTTGATGTGCTTGATTACGAGCCCGGAAATAAAATTGCAAGAAACGCAATGGAATTTATACGCACAAAAGGTGACTATTCAACAATCTGCAAATGGGTCGACACCGGCGATATAGAGCAGTTTTATCCGCCGCTTGGCCTGAATCCTTATAAAATTGCGGGAGTTTTAGTTCCAATTGTTGCCTGCGTCCTTGGAATCTTTGTCGCGGTTCAGATTGCTCCTGTCTCGCGCCCGGAAAAAGGAACGCGCGCGGATTTGACTTCGCTTGTGCTTTCTGTTGATGAGCGGAAAAATATTCAGGAAACAGATTTGTCCAGCGGTTCGTTTGCCTATATCCTTTCTTCTTCGCAGATAAATGAAAGCTATGAAAAGTCTCTGGTATATTTTCAGAATTACCGGGACAACATGGCGCAGATTGAAATAAACCGCATTTTGAATTCCAATGCGTCTGTCGCGGTAAAAAGAAAGGCTACGCTTCTGATGTCGTATCTTGAAATTCCTTCGTTTGATACCATAAAAGACGTGCCCGCTTATTCGGCCGTGCAGAAAGAGCCTGCCCTTTACCTTGACTGCTGGATTTCGTGGTCTGGGCGCATTTCGAATGTGGTTGCTTCTGACTCGGAATTTTTGTGCGATTTGCTTGTCGGTTATGAAACAATGGAAAAAGTTGACGGAATTGTTCCCTTGAAGTTTGCTGTTCCCCCAAAAATAGAAAACGACAGGGCTGTCACGGTGCTTGCGAAAATAGTTTCAGAAAACGGAAAGCTTGCGCTTTTAGGAAAGGCTGTTTATCAAAGCATAAAAAATCAGTAAATTTTTAATCATTTTTTTGTAATTTATTTCAAAAAATGCAAAATTTCGTCTATATATTAAGCGGGAGGTATTGGAGGCGATATGGCAGAAACTAAAGATATGTCAGAAAAACTTAAAGCTCTTGAAGCGGCCCGTCTGCAGATTGAAAAGCAGTACGGACAGAATTCACTTATGAGGCTTGGCGCTCAGAACAGTATGGAAGGAATAGAAGTCATTCCGTCTGGTTCAATACTGCTTGACGAGGCGCTCGGAATCGGAGGATATCCAAAGGGCCGTATTATCGAGATGTATGGACCTGAATCTTCGGGAAAAACTACCCTGGCTCTGCATGCGATTGCTGAATCCCAGAAACTTGGCGGAATTGCGGCTTTCGTTGACGCCGAGCACGCTCTTGATCCGGTTTACGCTAAAAATCTTGGTGTGGATATTGATAACCTGTGGGTTTCCCAGCCGGATTGTGGAGAGCAGGCTCTGGAGATTACGGAAAATCTTGTGCGCTCCGGAGCGGTTGATATTATCGTAATTGACTCTGTCGCGGCGCTTACTCCTCAGAAAGAAATCGAAGGTGATATGGGCGATTCCGTGATGGGGCTGCAGGCTCGTCTTATGAGCCAGGCATTGCGAAAACTCACTGCTATTGTAGGAAAGAGCAAGTGCATTGTGATTTTTATCAATCAGATTCGTATGAAAATCGGCGTTATGTTCGGAAATCCTGAGACAACTACTGGCGGAAATGCGCTGAAATTCTATTCTTCTGTCCGTCTGGAAATACGCCGCATTGAGACAATCGACGGAAAAGGTGATGAGGAGGCGATTGGAAACCGGGTAAGGGTCAAGGTTGTAAAGAACAAGGTCGCGCCGCCGTTCAGAAAAGTTGAGCTTGATATTTATTTCGGAAAAGGTATAAACCGTTATGCTTCCCTGCTTGATTCCGCGGTAAAGCATGGTCTTATCGACAAAAAAGGCGCATGGTTTACAAAAGGCGATATAAAAGTCGGCCAGGGGCATGAAAATGCGGTTTCCTTTGTTGAAAGCAATCCGGAATTTGCCGAAATGCTGGAAGATACTTTGCGCGGACAGCTTTTTCCGAATCTTGTGATAAAAGACAAGGATGGAAATCCTGTGAAGAAAGAAAAAGATGATAAGAAAAAAGCTTCTAAAAAATCCGATGAAAAGCCGGATGCCGCGGCAAAAACAGAAATTCCTGTTCAGGAAGGCTTGTTCTGATTGAAAACTATTCTGCTTGGTCTTGGCTCAAATACATATTTTCTCGGGAAAAATCCGGTCGGGCTGCTTGCCGCTGCCTGCCGGGACTTGCAGGGGCTTCTGCGGTCTCCGGTATTCTCCTGTGTCTATGAGTCAAGACCGATGTACGTTGAAAATCAGGAGAACTTTTTCAACATGGCGGTAAAAGGATTTGCTGAGGATTCGGCGGATCCTTTTGTTTTTCTTGAAAAAATTCACAAGATAGAAAAAAAATATGGACGTGACAGAGCCAGGGAAATCCGTTTCGGGCCGCGTCCGTTGGATATTGATATAGAAGAATTCGGCGGAATGGTCGTTGATGAGCCGCCGGAGCTTATTCTTCCCCATCCAAGGGTTAAGGAAAGACAATTTGTTTTGCTTCCGGCTCTTGAGATTTTAACAACTTCTGCCGATGAACAATTAAGGGCAATGTTCAGAAAATTTTTGAGCGGACTGCCTGACCAGGGCGTAAAAAAATGTCCTGAAAAAATACAAGTTCAGTTCAGAAAAGAGCTTGAACGGTGATTCGGGCGGAAGAATAATATGGAAAAAGAACAGTCAAAATCAAAAAACGCGGCTTCTGCCGCTTCATATCCGGACGAAAAAAACAAGCGCAAATTCACGGCGGGACAGTTCGAAGGTCCGCTGGATTTGCTCTGGTATCTGATTCACAAGAGTGAAATAAATATTTACGACATTCCGATTGCTGTTATCACTGAACAGTATCTTGAATATCTGGACTATGCGGTTCAGACAGACCTTGGCGACCTTAGCGAATTCTACAGATGGGCGGCAATGCTTTTGAATATGAAGAGCAAGATGCTCCTTCCGGTTGAAATAAACTATGACGACGAGGATGTTGAGGATCCCCGCGATGAGCTTGTTGAAAAGCTTATTGAATACCAGAAATTTAAAAAACTTTCTGAGCTGATGGAAGAAAAAGAGGATAATTCAGACTGGAACTACGAGCGTTCTAAAATCCAGCGTGTTCTTCCGTTTGATGAAAGCGAAAACGAATGGAAGGAAGTCGACACCTGGGAATTGCTCCAGCAGATGCAGAAACTCTTTAAGAATATGGTAAGCCGCTATTCAAATGAAAAAATATTGAATATGTATGAAGAGATTTCTGTGAACGAAAAAATTGCCCTTATGAACGAGCTTTTTGAAAAGAACAACGAGTGCATGTTTACGGATTTGATTACCCGGAACGGAAACGAGATGGATATAATCTGCGCGTTTATGGCGATTCTTGAGGCTGTGAAGTTCAGGATGATTACTATTATGCAGAACCGCCTTTTCGGGGATATAAAAATATGCCGCCGTCTTGACAGCCACGAAAGTTTTAAGAATTTTGAAATTACAATCGATAAAATCGATAAATTTAGTGAAGAAAATGAAAAAATTCAGTAAACTCTAAATGGTTATGAAATCTGGTTTTTAATAGCCTGAATGTCTAGTTTTTTGTAAAAAGAATAAAAGTGCAGGCAGATTTGCAATTTGTGAAGATTTTTGGCGATTGAATTAATTAAAGTGCGGAGCACCCGAATTCGATCCAAATCCATCTGAGCAAATTGGAAATATGCCGAGAGCGTTCTTTCATAATTTGTAAAAAAAACTCAAAATTAAGGCTAATTAAAAAAAGCAGGCGGATTTGCGATTTATAAAAAACTTGAATTTCGGGATGACTGTTTAAAAAAAAATAATTTTGGTTGGAAAAAATGGAGCTTGAAAAAGAGACGGCGCTTGTGGAAACCATTCTGTTTCTGGAAAGTGAGCCTGTGACGGAAAAACAAATTTCAAATATCGCGCAGCTTTCAGAGGAAGTTGTAAGGCATTGCATTGAAAATCTCGGCGAAAAATATAAAGCGGAAAATTCAGGAATTGAGCTTGCCGTTATAACCGGCGGCTGGAGCCTTGTGCCTAAAAAAGAATTCTGGGGAGTTCTTTCAGAGCGTTACGGAGAAAAGAACAGCGGCCGTCTTTCAAAATCCGCGCTTGAGACTCTGTCTATAATTGCGTACAAACAGCCGATTACCCGCAGCGAAATTGAGCAAATTCGCGGTGTGGGCGTTGACAATATGATCCGGCTTCTTGTTGAGCGTAATTTTATAAAGGAAGTCGGACGCAGCGATGCTCCCGGAAAACCTGTTCAGTTTGGAACTACAAAAGATTTCCTGAAATTTTTCCACTTGAACAGCATCGCTGATTTACCGAAACTTGACGAAGATGAAGAACAGAGGTTTGAACTTGCCCGATAACGAAAAAAAACAGAATTCAGAAAAAGATCAGATAAGGCTTCAGGTTTATCTTGCTCATTCCGGAGTCGCCAGCCGCCGTGCCGCGGAAAAGATTATTGCGGACGGCCGTGTTACAGTGAACGGAAATGTCGCGGTTGAAATGGGAACAAAAGTTTCTTACGGCGACGAGATTTGTGTCGACGGAAAAAAAATTTCCATTGAAGAAAAGAAGCGCTACGTGCTTTTGAACAAGCCGGCCGGCTATGTCTGTTCACTGGCGGATGAAAAGGACCGCCCGGTCGCGGTTTCCCTGCTCAAGGAAAAGTATTCCGAGCGGCTTTACAATGTTGGCAGGCTTGATATGTTCAGTTCCGGCCTTATAATTTTTACAAATGACGGAAGTTTTGCCTCAAGGTTGTCCCATCCATCTGCGGAAATTGAAAAAGAATATGTTGTGGAGACATCTGTTCCGCTTCCGCGCACGCTTGCCGCTGATTTTGAAAAAGGTCTGCGCGTGGACGGAGTTTTTTACAAATGCAAGTCGGCGGTGGAGCTTAATGCCAGAAAAATTAAGATTGTCCTTGTGGAAGGAAAGAACCGTGAAATCCGGAATGTTTTTGCCTCTAAAGAAATCGGTATAAAAAAACTGGTTCGCGTAAGAATCGGTAATATAGAAATAAACGGGTTAAAGCCGGGAGAATTCAGGGAGCTTTCAGAAAAGGAAGTTTCTGGTCTGCTTAAGCTTTGCCGCAAAAATAATTTATAGGGAGCCTGAATGATTATTGCCATTGATGGACCTGCCGGAACAGGAAAAAGCACTATCGCTTCGATTATTGCAAAAAAACTTGATGTTACGTATTTGAACAGCGGAAGTTTTTACCGCGCGCTTACGCTTGCCATGCTGGATGCCGGAATTCAGCCTGATGAAGAGGAGAAGGTTGTTGATTTCTGTAAAAAACAGAAACTTGAATATAAAAATTCACATCTTGTTCTGAATGGAACGGATGTTGAATCCCACCTTCACGATGATCGTGTAAGCCAGAACGTTGCGCAGGTTTCCGCATTTGTGCCGGTTCGTCATCTTGTAAACGAAAGGATGCGGGAAATTACAAAAAGCCTTGATATTGTCTGCGAAGGCCGGGATATGACAACGGTCGTTTTTCCAAATGCCGACTATAAATTTTATCTTGATGCTTCGCTTGATGTCCAGGCGGAACGCAGGTTCAATCAGGGGGTCAGCAGCATGACCCTTGAGGAAATCAAGGAAGCTATAAGAAAGCGCGACGAGATTGACAGAAATAAGGCGGAAGGCGCTTTGAAACGCGCTCCGGATGCATATTACATTGACACATCAGCCTTGACCATAGATAGTGTTTGTGAAATAATATTAGACAAAATCAACAAACAAGGGTTCAAAATGGAAGAAATGGAAGTGGAAAAGGAAGAAGCTCAGAACTCCAAGAGCGCTATCCAGACACAATTAGAAGAGTCTCTGAATAATCTTAGCAATCCTGAAGAAGGACAGATCGTGGAAGGAGAAGTTATTTCAATTTCTGAAGATTACGTTTTTCTTGACGTAGGATGCAAGTCAGAGGGTAGACTCCCCGTACAGGAGTTCGCAGGTAACCTGCCAAAAGTAGGGGACAAAGTATCAGTATTCTTGGCTAAAGTATTTGGAAAATATGGGCCGGAAATTTCAAAAACAAGAGCAGATTCAAAGCGCATGTGGAAAGAAATTTCTCAGGCATTCAAGGATAAGGTTGCAGTTGACGGCGTTATAACAAAGATTGTCAAGGGTGGATATGAAGTGACTCTTGGCGGTGATATTCATGCATTTTTACCTATCAGCCAGTCAGACAGCCAGAAGGTTGAAAAGCCGGAATCATTGCTCAATGTCAAGTCAAAGTTTTATATTGAGCGTTTGTACTCGGAAAGCAAGGCAAATGTGGTTGTAAACCGCAGAAAATATCTTGAGGAAGAAGTTGACAGAAAGCGCGACGCTTTCTTCAATGAAGTAAAAATCGGCGACACTGTAAAGGGAACTGTAAAGAGTTTCACAAGTTTCGGCGCGTTCATCGATTTGGGCGGATTTGACGGACTTCTTCATATCAATGACATGAGCTGGGGACACGTTGCGCGTCCTAAGGATTTTGTAAAGAAAGGTCAGGAAATTGAGCTCAAGGTTATCCGTCTTGACCCTGCAGAAAAGAGAATCAATCTTTCTTTGAAGCATTTTACAGAAGATCCGTGGATTCACTTTGAAGAAAAGTACCATGTGAATGATGTCGTTAAGGGAAAAGTTACAAAGCTTACAGACTTCGGCGCTTTCATCGAGCTTGAGGAAGGAATTGAAGGTCTTGTTCACATCAGTGAATTCTCTTGGACAAAGAAAATCAATAAGCCGTCTGATATGCTTAAAGTTGGCGACGAAGTTGAGGCGATGATTCTGGGCTACGATATTCAGGCCGGACGTGTTTCTCTTGGAATCAAGCAGGTTACTGCAAATCCTTGGGATTCAATTGCGGAAAAATATCCTGAAGGAACAAAAGTAACTGGAAAAATTGTGAAAATCACAAACGCAGGCGCTTTTATTCAGCTTGAAGAAGGTATCGATGGATTCCTTCATGCGGATGACATTTCATGGACAAAGAAAGTTAAGCATCCTGGCAGCGAGCTGGCTGTAGATCAGGAAATTGAAGTTGTAGTTATCGACTGTGACGCAGAAAATCATCGCATCAGGGTTGGAATCAAGCAGCTTACAGAAAATCCTTGGAAGCAGTTTGCGGAAGAATATAAAGTCGGTTCAACTTTGGAAGGCGAGATAACTTCAATTACAGATTTTGGTGTTTTTGTAAAAGCGCCGAACGGAATTGAAGGTCTTGTTAATAAGTCTAACCTTAGCGATGACCGTGATATTCCTTACGAGGAAGCTGTAAAAAAATACAACATCGGCGACAAAATCAACGTGTTTGTTGTTGATGTGAACGTAGAAAAAGAAAAAGCGGCTTTTTCTGTTAGAGAATATAAGCGAAAGCAGCAGCGTGATGAAATTTCTCAGTATATGTCTACATCTAATGATGATGATCAGGGTGCATATACACTGGGTGATATGCTGAACGATAAAAAAGCTGAAAATAAATAAGTTTGATTTTTCGGCAAACGCATTGCGGCTATACTTAGTATGGTTGCAATGCGTTTTGTCATAATGGAAGCCGTTTTATTTATGAACGAAACTTTTGTCGCGGCAAGTCCGGTTACAAAGGATTTGCTTGAAATTATCAGAAAAACTTCGGCGACGAATTCTCCTGTTCTCTTGATGGGGGAACTGGGGTGCGGTAAAAAGACTTTTGCAAGAATAATCCATGAAAATTGCAGCCGCAGTGAATTGCCGTTTTTTTATTTCGACTGCAGAACGTCGGAGACGATTGATTTTGAAAAAGTTTGTTCAGAATATGGTTCGATTTTTTTTGATGAAATCGGATATTTAAAACGCGGCTGCCAGGAAAAACTGCTTGATTTGATTCAAAATAAAATAAATGTAAAGATAATTGCATCTACAGTGGAAGATCTTTCCGATTTTGTTCAAAAAGGCAGTTTTATTGAAGGGTTGTTTTTCAGGCTGAATGTTTTTCCTGTCCGGATTCCAGCCCTTCGCGTGCGAAAAGAGGATATTGAGCCTCTTGCAAGAAATTTTCTGTCCTTCTTTTCTATTAAGTATAGAAAAAAAATAGAAGGTTTTTCAGAAAATTCCGTAAAGGCGCTGACGGATTATTCCTGGCCTGGAAATATTCTTGAGCTCCGGGATGTTGTTTCAAGAAGCGTGCTTTTATGCCATGGAAATTTGATTCAGGCTGAAGATCTGCATCTTGCTTATGTTCATTCTGAGCCGGAAAGCGGGCAGGGGCTTCTGTTTGATGACGAGGACAAGAGCCTTAAGACTGCGCTGAACGATTTTAAGCGGCGTTACATCTTGAAAATTCTTGATGAATGCGGCTGGAATCAGACGAAAACTGGAAAAATTCTTGGCATACAGAGAACTTACGTGTCGCGTCTTATGAATGAATTGCATATACGCGATAAAAATATATAAGTTTCTAAAAAATGTTTTTTAGAAGCAACTTTTGTTATTTGGAGAAATAAATGAAAGCACAATTTGAAAAAGCGACAGCAGGAGAAAAACTATCAGGATTTTTTGTGGCATACCGCAAAATTCTTCTTGTAGTTCTTGTTGTGCTGGCAGTTTTTATCTTGGGTTACGGAATCAGTTTTTCTGTTATTTCTAATCTGAACGGAAAAGGACTTGAAGATATTGATTCGATTGCCTATAACCTTACGAAAGATTCGTCTGGACTTTCAGAGGAGGCTCTTGAGGTTCGTCGTGTAAAGGCGCTGTCTGACTTGGATTTATATAATAAAAAATCCGGAGTTGTAGGAGTCCGCGCGAATATGCTTTCTGCGGAGGTAAAGTATTCACAGAAAAATTATGCCGAGGCTGCCGCTCTTTGGACAGCCGCCGCAGAAAAAGGCAAAAAATCGTATACTGCTCCGTTGTGCTATTTTAATGCGGGAGCCGCCTTTGAAGATTCTTCAAATCTTGATGACGCTGAAAAGTCGTATGAAAAAACTGTTTCATACAAGGATTTTGATCAGATTGCCCACGCAAAATTCAGTCTTGGCCGTGTAAAAGAAGCTAAGGGCGATAAGACCGGCGCTGTTGAAGTTTATTCAGAGCTTGTTGGTTCTGTTCCAAATGATTCATGGGCAAAACTCGCGGAATCTCGTCTTATTAGTCTTGAACTTGCTGATAAAGAGTAGTTTTTATAAATTTATTATTTAAACGGAAGACAGATATGAAAAAGTTGAATTTATTTTATATTTCGATTTTTTGCATCTGTCTTTTTTTATGTCCTGGCTGCGGACTTGAGGAATATTATGTTGTGGAAGCTCCGTTTCAGCGCAGGACGAATCCTACTGTTTCTGATTCTGGCGATGCGGCGGCTTTTGATTCTGCTTATTTTGATTTTTTTACGAACGACAGCGGAAATTCCAGCGGTGCGGAAGGCGGCTTTAAGTATATGGGAACGGCTGTTTATTATAAGATTTATAACAACTATTCCACAATGAACAGCCATATTTCGACCATCAGTTCCATTTCCAGCTCGACAAATTCTTCTTCCGCGTTTCCAAAACTTCAGTCTTATGGTTATCAGGAGCTTGGGGTTTACGGAAAAAATGTTTCTCCTTTGATTCCTGATGTTAACGGAAAAGACCAGAGTGTCTTTATACGGCTTACAAATTACCATGAACCGGCGGACAAAAACGGCACGGAATGGAAAGATTATGCCTACCGCGCGAAAATTGTTGTTAATGATGTGGAAAAATATGTTCCGATGCGCCAGGACAACACAAAATCCTTTGATTTTGGCAGGAAAAACAGCAGCGGCGATTATGACAAGCCTAAAAGCGGCGAGGATGATGTAAATTATGGCACTGCCAGCAAAGAGAATATGTACTACATTACATTATATGCAGTTGCAGTCGGCCACGACAATTCTTTTACAAATTACTACAGCAACGTTCTCTATCTTGGCTCGGTTGCTATTAATGCTTCGGAAGAAGATAACTGATTCGTTCAGAAAATAATTTTTGTCAGCTTGCTATTGTAAAAAAAATATTTTTTCTATATATTATTTATACTGTTTTTACAGATGAGTACTAGTTACCGTACGGTGCTTTAGCTCAGTTGGATTAGAGCAGCTGCCTTCTAAGCAGCAGGTCGCAAGTTCGAGCCTTGCAAGCATCAGATTATGCCAGCCGGAAGGCTGGTTTTTTTGTTTTAAATTATGAAATTTTCTAATGGCCATTTTTATTCGGCGAATCAGTATTATCAGGAAATTTTTGGCTCAAAAGTATATAAAATCAGTTTGGACGCAGGCTGCACATGCCCTAACCGCGATGGAACTAAAGGTTACGGAGGCTGCATTTTCTGCAGCGCAAGCGGTTCAGGAGATTTTGCCGCCAGCAGGAATTTATCCATGGAAGAGCAGGTTTTGCAGGCGAAACGCCTTGTGTCTTCAAAAATAAAAGACGGGAAAAAAATCCGGTATATTGCCTATTTTCAGAATTTTACATCGACTTATGGCGATGAAGATTCTCTTCTGAAAAAATACATTGCTGCGACCGGTTTTGAAGATGTATCCGGACTTTCTGTCGGAACACGGCCGGATTGCATTTCTGAAAAAATGCTCGGATATCTTGCCGGGCTTTCCGAAAAAAAATATCTCAGCGTGGAGCTTGGATTTCAGTCTTCAAAAGAAGAGTCTGTAAGATATATGCGCCGTATGTATGAAAATTCTGTTTTTTGCGAATGTGTAAAAAAAATAAAGGAAAAAGCCCCGGAAATTCATGTTGTCGCGCATCTTATTTTTGGACTTCCTGAGGAAACTGCGGAAGATATGATGAATTCCGTTAGGTATGTTCTGAAATCAGGAATTGACGGAATAAAGATTTCTATTCTTCATGTGCTGGAAGGAACTGACCTTGCAAAAGATTTTCGCGGCGGAGCATTTAAATGCCTTGAAAAGAATGAATATTTTGAGCTTTTGGGAAATGCCCTGAAAATTATTCCAAAAGACATTGTGATTCACAGGCTTACCGGCGACGGCTCTAAAAAAATCCTTGTTGCGCCGCTCTGGACGGGAAACAAGCGCGATGTTCTGAACTCGATGATGAGATATTTTGCTGAAAAAAATATTGTGCAGGGAATTTCCTGTTAATATCTGGAAATCATTGTGTAGCCGTTTGAATTTTTCAGGATTTCAAATGAATCTTCGTCCACCGCTTTCAGCGTTTTTCTTATTTTTGAAATTGTGCAGAAAATTGTCGTTTCCTTTAAGTTCTTGTCAAGTTCTTCTGAATGTTGAAGTTCTTCCAGCGGAACGCAGCTGTTCAGGTTGTTAAAAAGTTTTTTGAATATTGTAAGATTTGTTCCGGAAAGTTTTCTTGTGATGTGCAGGGGATTTTCTTTTGTTTCAGCATTCTTTTCTTCCGGTTTTGTTTCTGTCGGCGCTGTTTCCGGCAGTCTGTTTATTGAAGGAACTGTGTTTTTGCTAAGGTCGACGGCTTCTGCAAGTTCCGAGACGATTTTTCCGTACTTTTTCCAGTCCAGCTTTTTTTCCGAATGGATAGAATTCAGCAGGTTTTTGAAAAAAAACTCTGTTATTCCGGAATGGGGCGTAGGGTCGTTGAAAAACAGCAGAGGAATCAGGCAGCATTCGCCTTTCATAAAAGTGTAGATGTTAAAAAGATTGTGGTTAAACAGGAAATAGTCGTAGACAATAAAATCAGGCAAATCTTCCTTTTTGTAGACGCAGTTAAAAAACCGCGAGTCGGAATCAAAAAGTTTTGCGGAATGTCCTTTTAGCTCTAAAAAATCATGGATTTTTTTTGCGCGCGCTAAATTCTTCGGAAGTGAAAAAACGTAAACCCTCATAGAGTTTTAATAACATAATTGTCGCGGTTTTTCAACCCTTGCGCCCCTTCTTTCCGGAAAGATAAAATTTTTCTCGCTTGACTAATATCAGTATTTTTTAGATTATTATTTTATGGAAAACATTGTGCTTAACCGCGCCTATTTGGAAACACTTTCATTTTCAGAGCTTATAAAAATTGCTGATGATGAAGGTATAGATGTTCCTTCGGATTTTAACCGTAACTTTCTTATAGAAGAAATTCTTGAAGTCTATGAAGATTTAGAAAAAATCGAAAAAGACGATATGATTATTACCGATGACGAAGTTGAGCCCGAAAAAGAAGAGGAACTCGTTCCGCGCGCATATAACCAGACTGAAGTGGGGATTGTCCTTAGGAATCCCGCGTGGGCATTCGTCTATTGGAATATAAGCGGTTCCGACAGAATTTCGCTTGAAAAAGCTTTTGTAAGCCAGATGCGTATTCGCGTGAATTCTTTTTCAGAAAAAGACCAGGTTAAGCCGGACGAATTCTTTGACATTCAGATTTCCAAAGAAGACAACGGACAGTATGTTCTTCTTCCGCAGAATAAGAAATTTTTCCGGGTTGATCTTCTTTTTAATCTTGATAATTTTGTAGACATTCTTGCATCTTCCAGGGTTCTTGAAAAACCCAGGGGCTGCGAACGTTTTGCGCTCCTTCAGCCCGGAAAGATGGAAAATGTGTCTGAAATAATGAAACTTTCCGGCATGAACGAACTTCTGCTTGAGCATTACAAAAACCACCGTGAATCTTTTTCATAGTTTGTGGAATTCGACAGGAAAAATAAATGGCACAAAAGAAATTACTACTTATCCTTAATACAAATCAGGAATATATAAAGCATACCGGAGAAGAGGCTGCCCTTTACGCCGGAGAGCAAAGCTATCTTTTTGAATCAATTTCAAACGTTTACATTCCGCTTGTTCTTATGCTGGAAAAATTCGAGGCGGAAAAACTGCCGGTAAAAATCGCGCTTGTTCTTACCCCGGTTCTTTGTACTCTTCTTGAAGATTCAGAAATTCAGGCCCAGTATATTGAATGGCTTGATAAAAAAATTGAATTTGGAAAAAAAGAGCTGGAGCGCGTAAAGTCATACGAAAAACTTCTGGAAGCGGTAAAAAGTTGTCTTGAAAAAGCAGAGGGTGATAAGGCGAATTTTGAACGGCTTGGCCGCCGCCTTGTTAAAAAAATCGCGGAATTCAGAAAAAAAGGTTTTGTTGAGATTCTTGCGACTTGCGCAACCGATATTTTCCTTCCGTTCTACAACGATATGAATGAAGTTATGGCCGCACAGGTTGAGGCCGGAATTTTTGCCTACAGAAGTTTTTTCGGCGAAGTTCCAGACGGCTTCTGGCTGCCTGAGCTTGGATATTACGACGGCGTTGAAAAAGTTCTGCGCGCTTACGGAATGAACTACACTGTTCTGGATGCGCATAGTTTTCTTTTCAGCGAAATCGAGCCTAAGAAAGGAATTTTTTCTCCTGCAAGGTTCACGAATGCTCTTGTTGCGTTCGGCCGTGACGGTTTTTCAGACGGCGAGATTATGGGCGAGGAAGGATATTCTGAGAATTCCGTGTACCGTTCTGAAAACTGCGATGTGATTTTTTCTCTTCCGTCAGATGAAATTGAATCTTTTGTAAAAAAAGGAACTGCGCGATATTCAATTGGATATAAATATTGGAGCAAAGGTGTGGATTCCGGCTCGGCTGCGACAAATCCGTTTGAAACGGAAAATGTTTATTCTGCGCAGGCTGCAAGGGAGCAGGTATTGAAGGATGCGGAGGATTTTGTTTCTAAAAAGACAGAAAAACTTGCGCAGGCTGAAAAATTGCTTCCGGATTCAGATGAAGTTTCTCTTGTTGTTTCCGTGAATGTTACCCGGCTTGGCGAAAAGTGGTTTGAAAGCGTTGACTGGATTGAGCAGGTGTGCAGAAAATTTACAGAAGCCGGCGTTGAGCTGGAATTTCCTAAAAATATCGCGAAAAATCCTTTTGAGCTTCAGCGCATTCAGCCGTATTACGGTTCTTCAAGCGGCGTAGGATATGGTGAGGATCTGCTTTCCAGCAAAAACAGCTGGATGATGAAATTCGTGCGGAAGGCGAGCGAACGCATGGTTGACTTGGCGGACAGGTTTCCTGCGGATACAGGGCTTAAGGCAAGGCTCTTGAACCTTGGGGCAAAGGAGCTTATGTTTGCGCAGAGCAGCGGCTGGGCAAAAATGATTCAGAACGGAGTTTTTCCTGAATATGCCGAAATGCGTTTTAAGCAGAGCATAAACGATTTTACGGCGGTTTTTGATGCTCTCGGTTCAAACACGGTAAGCACGGAATGGCTTACAAACCTTGAAGAAAAGCACCAGATTTTTCCCTGGATAAACTACAGGATTTTCAGCAAGAAAATATAGTTTGCGCGTCCTTGTCCGTTTCGGTTCTGGCGATAGAAAAGTTCCGTTGGCTGTGCCGCGTGGCGTTCATTCTAGGTCTTGCGCTATTTATGTGCGGACTAAAGGTTTTCCATATTTTTAAGCATTTCGCTGTAGCTTTCCGCAGTTTTTATACCGCTTTTTGCCGGGTCAAAATTTCTGTCGATTTTTAATACATCCCGCCAGATTTCAATTGCTTTTTCGTAGTCTTTCTTTGCAAAGAAATAAATGCCTTCGTTGTAGAGTTTTCTTACTTTTTCCCGCTTTTCGCCGCGGCCTTTGTCTCCCAGAAGAAGTCCTGCCGAAATGCTGAACCGGTTCAATGGATTCAGGGATGATGTTAAATCAAGCGTGTAATTTGCGTTCAGCTTCAGTTTTGAAACGAGCGCCTCGCCGCCCAGGCTGAAGCGGGGATTTGCTCCCTTAATCTGGAATCCGCCCAGGATTGAAAAGAATTTTGTAATCCGCACGGAGATTCCTGTCCCGGCATAGAACATCTGGTACTCGGAAAAATTCTGAAGGTTTACCGGCTGCCTGAAGTCAAGCGAAACTGTTACAGGGCGCAGAAAATTGTATGAGATTCCTATTCCTGCTGTGGAAGGCAGGGGATCGTCTTTTATAACCCCGCCGTCTGAAAATCCTGTTATCGCCGCTCCCAAATTCGTAAGGCTGAATCCAATTTTTAAGTTTGCATCTTCAGAGACAAAGTATTTTGCCGCGTTGAACTGAAGCATTATTCCGATATCCGCCATCAATGCGAGCGCGGACTGTTCAAGCCCGGAGCCGGAAATAATGTCGCCGGTGGTGTCATCCGCGTAATCTGGAACGGAACGCCACGCCGCTTTTAAATTTATTCCCGCGGCAAGACCCTTGAAATTATAGCCTGAAAAAAAATTGTACGAAAAATTTGCGCATCCTGTTGTCTCAGAATAATAATTTCCGGCTATCCTTGAGCCGAACGAGTCGTATTCCGTGAACGGAACGTAAAAACAGGAAATTTTTCCGCCGACTCCAAGGTTGCCGAACCTTGTTGTAAAAGCCAGCGTTTCCATGTTTGAGTCTGCAATCCACGAATTGTGGAAAAAAGAAATTTCCGTTTCGTTTAAAATGCAGGAAACCGCCGGGTTGTAGTCAATAAAGCTGACGTCGTTTGCGATTCCTGTGTACGCCGAGCCCATGCTTTCTGAACGTCCGCCAAGAGGAATTAAAAGTGAACGGAATCCGGTTGTTCCTTCATTTTCGCCGTAAAGGGAATCAAAGAAATTAGCAAGCGATGAAGAAATTTCGGTGTAGTCAAGGGCAAAAAGTTTCTTTTGCGCAAAAAATGAGAAAACTGCCAAAACTATAAAAATAAGCGAACCGTTTTTTTTCATCTTGTTAAATTATACGACATTATTTATTGTTCGGTTTTTTTTTCTTAACTCATTAGAATATATACCGAAAAAGAAATTGTAGACATTTGCATTTTTGCAATGTACCTTTTTTATGATGCGAAAACAAAAAAATCTGGCATTATTTATAGCGATTTTCTCATTCCTTGCAAAGCCATTTTTTTCTCAGGAAAAGGCAATGCCGCTGCGTGAAATAGACAGAATTATAGACGACCCGAATGAACGTAATTTTCAGCAGGCGCTTGTTGAGCTGAATAAATATCTTGATGAAAATCCAGCGGAATTCGATGCTGTGCAGCGGCGTTACAGAAAAATCATGAGTTCCCGGAAATTGTATTCCGAGCTTGCAAACGAACTTGTTGAATTGATTAAAAACAGCTCCGAGGAAGATACTGAGATTGTTGACGAAAGAATCAAGCGGATTACGCAGCAAATTCTAGCCTTGGAATTCAACCCGAACGACCGCCGGCTTGATATTGTAAAGGACACGAACTATCTTGTTTCAATCCGGCAGTACAGCGCGATTCAAAATAAGACCGCAAGGCTTGTCCAGACCGGAAATTTTTCCGAAGCGGTTAAAAAGGCCGCTGAAGGATTTGAAATCCTGCATGAAAATTTTATTGCCGAGTTCGGAAAAGAAAAAGCCAGCGCAGAAATCGATTCTGAAATAAAGGAAATTAAAAAAAATCTTGAGCTTTTTGACGGAATTCTTGCAAGACTTGAAAACGCTCGTTCATCTTGTGTAAATGCCCTTGATTCTGAGAACACCGCGGCTTTGCAGTCTGCGGCGCAGAACGTAAGGAACGTTTTTTCAGAATACGCTTCGCTAAGAAATTCCGTTGCGGAAAGCGGATTTGCCATGGAAAGAAGTTCCGTGGCGGTAAAGGAGCTTGCGGAAAAAAACACAAAATCTAAAAAAACTGGTGAAGACGAAAATTCTGCCGGACACGGAAAAGAATATCCCGGACTTGCGTGCGGAACGGTTTTCGGATGGTCAGAGATTTCCGGCGCGGACCATGGAATTCTTGGCGCGATGGACGGGGCTTTTAACGTAAATGTTGAAATGATGAAATCCTCTTTTACTGAAGTCTTGAACAGGCTTGCAGTCCGTTTCGCCGAAAGGAGTTCCGTGCAGAATTTCAGGCAGAGCAAAATCCTTCCTGAAAAATCTGAGCTTCTAAAAATCGGAGAAATCGGAAAAAAAGCCCGGGAAATAAACAGTTTGTATTCGCTTTTAACGAATCGCACCGGGAACGGAAATCAGGCTCCGTTTCCTAATTTTGACATTTCCGTTGAATATCTTGAAAAACTGGCGCTTTATTCAGGAAATTTTGTTGACGAGGCGATAAAAATTGCAGAAATAAAAGCGTCCGCAGATGAAATAAAGCAACCTGAAAATCCGGGAGATTCTGCGCTTTCTGGAGATTCATACATTCAGTCTTTGCTGGAGGTCGCGGCCGAAATCAATTCTGTAAAAAATCAGGTGGCCGCCAATTCTCCTGAAAAATCTGACTGGAGCGAAAAGTACAGGACTCTGCTTGAAAGGCAGAATTCTTTTGCGGCGGAAAATGTTTTGCCGCAAAATCAGACCGATGGAATTCAGATTGAAGATAAAATTCTTGTGTGGGAAAAAATCGGCGAAACCTGCGGTGAATATATTTTTGCGCTGAACGATTACTGTTTTGAAATTATCGGCGGGCTGTACGGAAGGGGAGCGGAGTTCTATTCGCTTGCCGGCGTTCAGTATGAAAATGACGCTTTTGAATCCCAGGAAAAGATTTTGCAGAATCTGGCTGGAACTGTCGCAGACGGAATGAAGCGGCGGTTTTCAAGGGCTGCGGCCCGGGAGATTTCTGCGCTGGAAAAGTTTATCGCGGACGGAAAAAAAACTCTTTATTCCGGGCTTGAAAAAATATCTGCTCCCTATGAAAAAAACTGCGAGAATTCAATTGTCTCTATAAAATCAAGCATTTCAAGACTTGATTCAATTTATGATGAAATAAAAAAATCTCTTGCAGAGGCGAATTCTCTTATAAAAAATTCGGATAAAAACATTCTTGAAGGCGACAAAAAATACGAAACCGCTCAGAAATTGTTCCGCCAGCGGAAATTTGACGAGGCAAGGGCGGCGGCAAATGATTCCTTTGAATTCTATGATACTTCCCTGCGTTTTGACTACAATAAAATCCTTGCGGAAAACAGCCGTAAAAAAATTGAAAAACTTCTGGGTGAAATTTCCGATGAGCAGAAAATCGTGATTGACCGGGAAGTTAATGACTTGATTGCCCAGGCCGGAAAACAGTTCAACAATGACAATTATGCCGAGGCACAGGTTCTTTTGAACCGCGCGGAAGAACGCTGGAACGTTGTTTTCCTTGATTACGAAAACACAGAAATTCAAAATATGATGAAAATCGTAGAAAATGCCCTGAACGCAAATAACGGCCGTGAAGTTCTTCCTTCGGATTCCCTTTACCGTGATGTTTCCCAGATGCTCAGGAGCGCAAAGCAGAGCTTTGAAAAGGGAAAGTCGTTCGCAAAGTCCGGAAAATCAGCGGAAGCCTCTGCGCAGTTTGGGGAGGCGCTTCAGACTCTGGAGATTCTTCGCTCCCTTGTTCCAAGGAATATGGCGGCGAACAAGCTCCGGCTTGAAATTCAGCAGTTCCAGGATCCGGCGCAGTTTGAGATAAATTTTGCAAACAGGGTTTCTCAGGCAAAGGAAACTGCGGCGCAGGCTGCAAAAGATTCTTCCGGCGGTGAAAAGCTTCTTCAGGCTTATTCAGAACTTTCTGACCTTGCAGAAATTAATCCGAACTATCCGGGCTTGAAAAATACAATTCTTGAAATAGAATATTCTCTTGGAAAAAAGAAGCGTCCTCTGGCTCCAGGCGTAAAAAAACAGGCTGAGCAGCTTGCAATGGAGGCGCAGAAACTTTTCCAGAGCGGAAATTATCAGGAGGCGTTCAAAAAAATAAATAAGGCGATTTCTACTGATAATGAAAATCAGAGTTTTAAAACTCTCCGCACAAAAATAAGCGCGCGGTTAAAGACAAATGTCTACACAAGGGATTCGAACTATGCGGACAGATACCAGGAGATTGTAGAATTTATTTCTTCAAACCGCTACGAGATGGCGCAGGAAATTATTTCCGAAATGTGGAAAAATCCCGCGAACAGAACTGATAATTTGACAAAACTTAAAAATCGTGTTGAAAGGGCTTTGGGAAAATGAAAATAAAGAGATTCTGCTTTTTAGATTTTTTAAGATTATTTTTAATTTTCTCTTTTCTGGAAGTTTTTTCGTTCCATGGATTTGCCGCGCAGAAATTCTGGTGGAATCCTGTTCAGCCCGCAACCGAAAAAGAATCAGTTTTCCCGAAAACCGCCGGAAATGGCGTAAAGACCTTTGCTTTCTGGCAGGAAGTTGAAAAATCAACTAAGACAATCTGGATTTCCGGGCGTTTTATGGATTCGTCTGGAAACTGGAAAACTTTGGAGCGTATTGCCGGTCCGTTTGAATACGCCGGTTCTGAAATACCGGACATTTATTCTGCGGCTATGTCAAAAAACGGAACAGTTGCTGTCGCAGTCCAGGCTTCGGATTCGCTCTTAAGCGTTTTTGTCCTTAAAGACGGTTCTGAAAAATTTGAAAAATCGGATATTGCTTTTTCCCGCGATGAGTTTTTTGCGCCGCGGATTTACGCATCCTATACCGGAAAATTCGTTATGTTTGTCTCAAAATCCAAAGTCTCGGATCCGGCGCTTCGGCTTCACGAATTTTTTATTTATCATTCTGTCTCTGACGATGGATTGCGCTGGCCGGGCTTTTCTGAAACTTTCAGCGCTTCTGCAATGCCCAATTCTTTTTCGCCTTTTATGTGCAGTTCTGAAAATTCTGATTTTCTTGCATTTCAGTCGCAGTATTCACAGGGCAATAAAAATTCTTACCAGATTTACCTTTCCCATTCGGAAAATGGCGGACGCTCATGGTCTGCGCCGGTTCACATAACAGGAAAAGAATCTTCATTAAATGGAGATTTTTCTGATTTTGACAATCAGGCTCCGTTCATTCTGTACAGCAGTAAAAAAATCAACCTTGTATGGGAGCGCAAGGTACTCGGGACTAAAAATTCTGAAATCTGGTACGAACAGATTGCCGGGGGAAATGTAATTCCTGGTTCTGTCGATATCGTGGCTTCAAAAGGAAATTGCCGCAGGGCGGGACTCTTTAATTTAAAAAATGGGCTATATGTGTTCTGGTTTGACAACAGCTCCGGCTATGAGCAGGTTTATCTTGCGGAAAAGCAGAAAGTTTCGTGGGAGGAAAGCCGCTTGAGCCGTCAGAAAATTGACTCAACATTTCCTTCACCGCTTATTAATGGAGATGATTTAAGTTTTGTATGGCAGAGCAGAAATGCTTCAGGCCCGCGCGTAATGGCTCTTGAGCCGGACAGGGAAGTTGACCTTGCTGTAATTGTTCCCGAACGGAAAAACACCGGCGCATCCGCGGCGCGTTCAAAAAACAAAAAAGTTTCCTGCCGAATAAAACTGCCTTACGATGTTTCCGGAATCCAGGGATATGTCTACAGCTGGTCGCAGGATGAAGATGAAAGTCCTTTGCTTGAAAAAAATAACGTACGGAACGAAAATGTCCTTCAGCTTTATGCGGAAAACGAAGGAATCTGGCGTCTTAATGTTTGTGTTCTTGATAATGCCGGGAACTGGTCAAAAGCCGTTTCCTATGAATACTATCTGGATTTAACACCGCCACGACCGGTTGTCTTTGAACCTTACGCAAGCGACGGAGCGGGATTTCTTTCTTCAAATTATGGAACTGTGCGCTGGAAGCCGGATACGCAGGATGACGACATACGCGGATATTCTTATTCCCTTGTTAAAATTGCCGATATTCCGGCGAAATTCTGCTCAACTCCAAAAAACAAAACAAAAGTTCCTGAAGATGAATTAAAAAATTATGTGGAGAATTTGCTGGATGCAAATGAAAAGTCAATCCGGAAGAAAATAAAGCTTTCCCAGGCTGTGTACAAAAATCCGTCATATTCGTTTAAAAACCAGCGGAACGGACTTTACGTTCTTTCTGTAGCCGCAGTGGACGAAGCCGGTTATGTCGGACAGGCGGAAAATTTTCCGGTCGTTCTGAATAAATATGTGCCGCGAACACAAATTTATTCGATTAAAGAAAGCGTTTCTGCGTTCGGAGACATATCGATTGAACTTTCGGGAAACGATTTTGCATACGATGGAACAGTTCGTTCTGTTATTATTGATTCAGACGGAAAACCTCCGTACGATATTGTGGTTTCAAGGGAAGCGCAGAATTTTAATGTCACGAATTCAAAAATTACCGGAATAAATCTTGGACATGAAATTGATGAAGGCTCCTACTTTGTGGGCGTAGTTCATTCAAGCCGCGGAATTTTCTTTACAAAGTCAAAGGCGTTAAAAATCAGCCAGAACGGAACTGTGCAGATTGAAACCGGCTACGAATATGTTCCTGCATGGAAAGCCGTTGAAAAAAAATACGAGCATTCGGTTTTTGTCGGCTACATTGTGCTTTTCGCGGCGCTTGTTCTTCTTGTGATCGCAGTTTTCGTGTTCGGAGCGGCATTTTTTAGAAATTATGCCGAAATTTGCTCTGCAAAAAAAATAGTCAGCCAGCTTGAGTCAGGAGGTCTTATGCCGCATTTCCAAAAATCAAAAGAAACTGAAAAACGAAGAAACGGCAGCTTAAAAACTTCTTTTGCGGGGTTTGCAATCTCGCTTGTCGCCGCAATCATCATTGTAATTTCATTAAGCCTTGGACTTACGATGATAAAAGGGCAGGAACGGACGCTTTCCAAAGGGCTTCACGACCGCGTGAACGTTTTGATGACTTCAGTTTTTACAGGCGCCAGAACTTACCTTCAGAACGCGGACGAAAGCACGATGGAATTTAACGATCTGCTGAACCAGATGTCATCGCTTTCCGAAGCGGAATTTCTTACGATAACCGGAGGCTCATCTGAAAATTTCGCGCCGGGCAAAAACTTTTCCGCCGGAAATAAAAAGTCAAGTCCTGGTTTGTCTCCGGCCGCGACGGATGAAGAAAAATCCATACTTTACGTATGGGCATCAAACGATGCGAACATAGCCTCGAAAGTAAACAGATTAAGCTCGCGCAGGACAATAATTCCCGGCGTTTCAATGCTTTCGTCCGCGCAGGAAACCGAACGTGAAATCCTCCGTCGCTGCGTGGAACTTAATTCCGAAGCCTATGAACGCTGCGGCAAGACAGAGGCGAAAATCGCGGAGCTGAATGCCGGAATCGCCGGCGCGTCAAATTCACGCCGGATTGAAATATCAAACCTGAACGCCAGTTACAGAAGCGAAATACAGAGAGAACTTCTTGCTCTTTCAGAAAAAGGTTCGGATTCAATTCCTCCATATAACGATGAAAAATTTAACCGCAATGTCACGGAGTATCTGTTCTACCGGCCGGTGCTTTATTCATCAGGCGCGTCAAACCAGTATGTCCACGGAATTCTGTTCCTGAAAGTAAACACGGATTCTCTTATCCGCGATATCGATAATGCCAGCCGCAACATTCTTTTTATCGTTCTCGCTCTTTCTGCAATTGCAATCACACTTGGAATAATCGGCGCAAACCTTTTTGCCGGGCGCATAGTCAAGCCGATCCAGATGCTGGAAAAAACAGTGACCGAAATTTCCGAGGAAAACGACAGGGAACGCCTTCTTGCCGGCGACATAACGGATTTGCCTAATAACGAAATCGGCCGCCTGGGTGATTCCGTAAACCGCATGAAAAAAGACCTTGGATATAACGAGCGCGAGCTGAACCTTCAGGCGAACGAGGCGACTCCAATCCAGCAGGCGATGGTTTCCCTTGAGCCGCTTTCCGGTAACTTCAAGCAGAATATCTCGCGCATTTCAGACGGAAATATCACGGAATTTGCCTATTACAAAGGCGCGTCCGGCGCATCCGGCGACTATTTTGACTTTAAAAAACTGGACGACCGCTGGTACGTCCTTATAAAGTGCGACGCCTCGGGACATGCCGCTCCAGCCGGAATTCTGGTGACAATTGTGGCTACGCTCTACAAAAAATATTTTGAAAGCTGGACTTACCAGAAAAACGGCACAAGGCTTGAAGATTTTGTATACAAAGTCAACGGCTTCCTGGAATCTCTGAATATAAAGGGAAAATTTGTGGCGATGATTGTTTCCCTTTACGACTCAAAAACCGGAAACGTGTTCATGTGCCATGCCGGCGACAGATTCGTCAGAATATATGAAAATTCTACCGGGACAATAAAAAAAATTGAGCTTTCAGAAACTCCCGCCGCAGGACCTTTCCCGAATTTTATGCTTGAATTAAAGGGCGGCTTTAAAGTTGAACAGGCAAAGTTGAACCAGAAAGACGTTCTGATTCTTTATACCGACGGAATAGAAGAAAACGGCCGTATTATCCGAACCCCTGATTTTGCAGCCGTGCTAAAAGCGAAGACAGACGCTTCCGGCGACCAGATTTACGATGAATATGGAAACCCGGAATTTGAGGCGGAAAAAGAAGAATTCGGGGAAAAACGCGTTTCTGAGATTATAGAAGCGGTTTTCAAAAAACAAAAGTACATTCTCTCTAAAAAAGAAAATCCGGCGGCCGGTGAAATCCTTGAGTTTGATTTTACCACCTGCGAAGGCACTGTGGAAGAAGCGACTCTTGCTCTTGCCTCTCTTGAAAAAGTGTTCCGCCTTTACAAGCCACTTTCGGCCACCGTAAAAGACCTTGTGGAAGTGGATATTTCAATCGACCGCTTCCTTAAAAAACATTTTTCGCTGTATAAAGAATATGCAGTGCCGCCTGTGCCTGAAAGTTTTAATGGCCGGCCTGTAAGAAATCCAAAGAATCCGAATAATGTTTTTTATTCATTTATCAGGGAAGACGCGCAGGAGGACGACCTTACAATGGTTTGCCTTCAGCGGAACTGAAAAAAATCGCACAAAAGGCAAAAAAAAGTTTAAAAAACCGCAAAACAGGATTATATTAAAATTATGGATATATTTGGAGGCAAAACCATGGATAAAAACGAATTAAAAGAAAAACTCAGGGCAGGAATGGATAAAGTTGTTGCCTCATCAAAAAAAGCATTTCAAAAAACAGAAACTGCCGTAAGAAAACTCAGCGACCAGAGCGTAATCCGCATTGAAATCCGCCAGTTCGAGTCAAAAAAGAAAGATGAAATAAAAAAACTCGGCGAGCTTGCGTTTGAAAAATTTACCGGAGACACATCGGCGACTCTTTCCGCTTCGGACGAAAAAGTTACGGAAATTCTTGCCGCTATAAAAGAAATGGACCTGGAAATCCAGACACGTCAGGAAAAACTCAAGGTTCTAGGCGAAGAGCCGGAAGCAGCGGATTCTTCCGCGGGAGCATCAGAATAGTCTAAGCATAAAATATCAGACTTTTTCTCCATTCGGGCGGCACGGCAGGATTCCATAGGGAACCTGCCGTCGTGCTTTCCGGGGTTCCGGCTGCCGCCTCATTGCTCCGCTCCTCTTGTCCTTCCGCCGCATCCGCCTCCTTCCTTTTGCCCAGTTGTCTTTCCATTCCCGGTCTTTTCTCCGTTCCGCTCCGCAACGCGCCCTCGCGCCCCTCCAATCACTTCCGTGTCCGGGCCGCGCGGGCGGCGCGGCTTCAGGAATGCCCGGGGCATTCATAAAAAAAATAAAACTAAACCAAAAAAAAACAGAACAAAAAAAAACAGAATGAAATAAAGAAAAGCGGCTGAAATGAAGGAGATAAAAAAGCCAAGGGAAAAAATAAAGGGAATAAAGAAAGGTTAAAAAAAATAAAAGAATTAAGGAAATAAAAAAAATCAAAAAAAAATAAAAAATTTTTCAAAAAAAGTAAAAAGAGGTGTTGACACTTTTTC
>OCKZ01000005.1_pt1 | contig 101099 bp, 90 predicted proteins | sample 1495951 | NCBI WGS metagenome assembly OCKZ01 (sample SAMN03418277, study PRJEB22391) | human gut metagenome | biome: human-gut; feature: organic feature; material: feces | host: Homo sapiens | place: Tanzania | collected 2013-01 | reverse complement strand
CATCTGAGCAAATTGGAAATATGCCGAGAGCGTTCTTTCATAATTTGCAAAAAAAACTCGACATTCAGGCTAATAGATTGAACGGATTAAATCAATAAATGCAGGCGTACGGCGGACTCCTAAATCTTCTGCTGTAAGCCCTGGATTTTTACGTTCAACAGCAGGCTCGCCGGCCGCATTTCCCTGCGGAGCGACATTTGCATTTACCCTGCCTGTCTGACGTTCAGCCGGATTTTCATCCGCGGCATTCACTTCATCAGGATTCGGTCTGCTAAGCAGAACAAGCTCATCGCCTGTATTTACCCGGTCATAAAATCCCCGGTATTCCAGAATTCCTTCGCTTATCTCTTCGCCGGCGGTTGTAACCGTAAAAGAGCCCAAAATATCGGAATCCTTGTAGACAACTCCGCTGCCGGAACTTGCCGTCTGAATGGAATTTTTCCTTACCACATCAAAAACCGAACCTTCTGTAACATTTTCAGAACGTCCCAAATCCGCAAGAAGATTTTTTCCATCACGGTCAATAATTTTTCCGCGGATTGAAAGATGATTCAAGACATCCGCCCTGAAGCGGCGGAAAACTCCTGAATAGCGGTTGTTTCCGGTTCCGTACAACGAGCCTTCCGTAACCTTTGAGCCAGTGCGGGCCGAGTACATTGTGTAATCCAAAGTTATGTCGCGCGTGCCTTCATCAACTGAAATCAGAATAAAGTAATCTTTCTTTGAATTTCTTGCTTTCTGGTATGCGCTGCCAAAGCCGGATACACCGGAAGCTTCCGAAGAGATTGACGCGGCCGCAATCCCTGAAAAAATATCAGAGGCAAATTCCGCCGCAATCCTGTTGCTTTCTATATGGCGCTGATTTATTGTTCCAGGAATAAAATAAATTCCTATGCTCCACCTGGCCTTATCAAGATAAAAAGGCTCTACATTCCATTTTTTTGCCAGAGAATCCTGCAAAAGATTTTCATAGGCCTCAATTTTGTCGTCAAGTTCGGCAGAAGGATTTTTTTCAGCGTTCCTGTCTTTCATGTTCTTTATAAAAAGAAGCTGCTCCAGATAAAGCTCGTGCATGCCGTTCAGCTCCATAATCTCTGCAAAAGCCGTCCTTGCCTCTTTGTTTGAAGGGTCGATTTTCAGCGCGCGCTGATACTCGTAAACAGCCCCCTGACTTTCATAGCGTCTTGAATATTCCCTTGCCGCCTGGACATGGTATTCAGCCCATCCTGCACGGCGTTCGTCTTCCAGCGCGATATTCTTGCCGACAGTTATTTCAAGAGCAGCCCGCATGATTTCATCCTGCGGAGAGATTTTCAATCCGTTCGTCCATACAGAAATCGCCTCAAGAGGTTTTTGCATGGAATTCAATGCCGCTCCCTTTAAATACCAGGCATAGGAATTGTTTCTGTCCCTGCCTATGATAAAATCGCACAGTGAAATGACATCGCTGTATTTTTTCTGGGCGTAACGTATTTTTGCAAGAAGCTCGTAGGCCTTCTCGTAATTTCCATCAATCTGGACCGCGATGCGGCAGTGCTGTTCCGCGGATTTTACATCATCGTTCATCGCGGCCACAACAGCAGAAATGTAATGGACTTCCGGCTCGCTTGAATACAAAACCAGAGCCTGCTTCAAGTAGTTCTGCGCATTTTCTTTTTTCCCAAGCTGCGCTGAAACAACCGCAAGGCTAAGAAGCGCCTTTCTGTTTTCGGTCTGACGTTTCAGAGCTTCCGAATACTGCCGCTCCGCTCCGGAAATTCTTCCGTCAAAAAGGTCAAGCTCCGCAAGCCCGAAACGGGCATCGATGTCGTTCGGCGTTTTTTTAAGGATTTTTTCAAATATCTTACGGGCTTCGTCAAACTGCTGAATTGCGATGCAGGTCATTCCCCGGAGGTTATTGATCGCGGTGTCGTCCTTTGCGTATTTTTCCGCCTCATCCAGCTGCGAAAGAACCAGATCAAATTCGCCAAGCTGATACGAACACTGCGCTATATGAAACCATGCATCTGAATAAACCGGATTTTTCTGAATCGCTTCCATATAGTGCTGACTTGCTTCGTACCAGTTTTCGTTATTCTGAGAGGCAAGACCTTCGTTGTAATAGTCAGAAGCAGTTTTTTCAGCCGCCGCCAGAATTTGCCCTGAAACAAAAGCCGCCGCCAGCGCAACAGAAATTTTTTTATTCAGATTTTTCATCGGCAATAACCTTTTCATCTTTCCGGATTACTTTTATTGAATTGATTCTGTGGCCTTCCATATCCTGAACTATAAAATCGTAACCGTTCCACGAAGTCTTTTCAAATTTTACAGGAATCTTTCCGAACAAATCGAACACAAATCCGCCCAGAGAATCAAATTCTTCGGCAGGAAAATCCGCTCCAATAGTTTCGTTCAAATCATCCAAATCCACGCGCGCATCACATAGCCAGATATTATTTCCGATTGTAAGAATATCCTCGCGCTCATTGTCAAATTCATCCTGAATGTCGCCCACAATCTCTTCAATAATATCTTCCATTGTGATAATTCCGGCGATTCCGCCGTATTCATCAATCGCAATCGCAATATGACAGTGCCGGCGCTTAAATTCCCTTAAAAGAGTGTCAATGCGCTTGCTTTCCGGCACAAAGAACGCCTTGCGGATAATGTTCTGAAGCTCAACCGGAGTTTTTCTGCCGTAACAATAAATCAAGTCCTTTACGTAAAGAACGCCCACGACATTGTCAATCGACTCGCTGTAAACAGGAAACCTTGAATGTCCGCTTTCAACGATTTTTTCAATAAGCTCGTCCGCAGGCGTGTCAACAGAAATAAAATCAACGTCAATCCGCGGAACCATTACTTCCTTTACGGTCGTTTCGCTCAGGTCTTCAATTCCCTGAATCATGTCCTGCTTTTCTTCGTTTATAACTTCCTGCTCCTCGGCAGAAAGCTCGTCGCCTTGGGAAAAGGTCTTTGTCTCTTTTTTCTTGAACAACTGAAAATTCATATCTTTACTCTCTTTATTTCACAAGAATTTCGTCTGCAAGCTCAGAAAGAACTTTTTCCTGCAGAACAAGCATTTCGCATGACGGAGCAACACCTTTTTCAATATGCTCCTCGCCGTGATCCATTCCGTTCAGATGAAGCAGTCCGTGAACCAAAAGGCGCTTCAACTCCGCGTTTTTATCAACTTCAAAATATTCCGCATTTTCAGGGAGCGTATCAAGGCTGATTACAATATCACCGGCAGAAAACCACTCGCCTTCTTCATCACTGTATTCCTCTCCGTTTTCAAAAGAAAGAACATCCGTAGGCGCATCGATTTTGCGGTAGTTCCTGTTTAATTCCTGAATAAATCCGTCTGTGCAGAACATGACCGAAATTTCTTCCTGGTCATATCCGGTCTTTTCCATAATTTTCTGCATAAACGGCTCGATTTTTTCAAGCCATTCCGGCTCGGAAAGCCCTTCTTCAACTGAAACAAATATTCTGTTAGCCATTTATTTTTTCTTCTCCATTAGTTGCATCCGTTTTTTTTGCCGCAGTCTTTTCTGATTTTATTTCTTTTTCTGTTTTTTCAGGAACCGGCTCATTTCTTTCCTGTCCGTCAGGATCTTTCTGGTTCGGATATTTTATGCGTCCGTGATAATAAGCCGCAAGAATTTTTACAAAGACTGACTTTATCTTTTTCAAGTCGCCAAATGTAAGCGAGCAGTAATCAAGCTGTCCGTGCTCCATTTTAGAAGTAATCAACGTGTCTACAAATTTTTCAAGGCGGGCTTCTGTCGGGTTATCCAGACTTTTACAGGCGGCTTCAACCGTGTCGGCAAGCATTACGACTCCGGATTCCTTTGAAACAGGAGGATTTCCAAGATACATAAAGTCATCTACATTGGCATTGGGATCCAAGGCCTTTGCTTTTTCATAAAAATAGGAAATCACGCTGTTTCCGTGGTGCTGCTCAATAATATCGATAACCTGCTGCGGAAAATGAAGCTGCCGGGCTTTTTCAATTCCTTTGCGGACGTGGCTTCGGACAAGAATCGCCGCAAGGTTCGGTTTCATCTCGTTAAGCTTATGCTGGCCGTCCATGTCGTTTTCCGTAAAATATTCGCTCTGGTCCATTTTTCCAATGTCATGATAATATGCCGCGACGCGCGCAAGAAGGGAATTTGCTCCGATTTCACGGCAGGCACTTTCAGAAAGCTGCGCGACCATCTGAGAATGCTGATAAGTTCCGGAAGCAGTCAGGAAAAGTTTCCTCATCAAAGTATTGTTTGAGTCGCTCAAATCCATCAGCCTGAATACAGACGCAGTGTTCAGAAGAAGCTCTATCGGCGTTATAAGACCAAGCGAAAGGACTCCCGAAAGGAATCCGTTCAGGGCTACAAGTCCGATTACAACCGCAAGCTCCCTTATGCTGAAGTTAAAGATAACCGCAAAGAGGATAATCATAACCGCATTTATAAGTCCCAGCATGAGCGAAACAAACATCATATCAATACGACGTTCAATTTTGCGCACAATTGTCGCGCTTGCAAGGCAGGATGCCAGAGTAAAAAGAAAAGGAACAATCTGGTACGAGCTCGCGTCAAAAACCGCAAACGCAAAAATAAATGAACAGAAAATCGCGCTGAGCTGACCGTAAAGAACCGCGACAATCAGTATAAAAAGAGAAGCCGGTATAATCGTGGTGATGTCGAACGGCGAGGCGAAAAAAGATATTTTTGAGCAGAATGCAACCGCCGCATAGACCAGAAGAAAACAAATCAACTGGAAAACAATTTCCCGCAGCTGGATTTCCCGCCCGAAAGGAGCAAATGTAAACAGAAGAAACCACATCGCGGCAAGCAGCGCAAGAAAAAGCTCCGAATCAGCGAATGCCCGGAAATCAACGTAATGCGGAGACTCGGACATTTTCTGAAGCTTGGAGTAAGCCTCGTCCGTAATCGGGAATCCCTTTCTGATGATTTTTTCGCCTTCCTCAACAAAAACAGGATTCATCTCATCGGCAGGAATTGAGTTCGGCGCATAGATTGTCCTGTCCGCAATCTGACCGACCTCAAAATCATCCATTGAATAGGAAAAAACCGTCTGCGACATTGCGACCTTAAAGAAATTTTCAACGGAAACAGCGCAAAATCCGACAAGTATAAGAATAAGAACCTGCCAGTGATGTTTTACGTAATCGTTTAACTGCAGAAAAACATTTTTTATTGATTCTGCAAAAGAATTAGTCTTCGTTTTGTTCATTTTCGTATGCCTTCACAATTTTCTGTACCAGGGGATTCCTTACAACATCTTCAGCGGCAAGGCGATTTATCCCGATTTCTTCAATTCCTTCCAGCAGGGAAACTGCGTGCTTTAAGCCGGAAGGAACTTTCTTCGGCAAATCGATTTGAGTTTCATCCCCAGTTACAAATACTTTTGAATTCTCTCCCATCCTTGTAAGGAACATTTTCATCTGTTCCCTTGTTGTATTTTGAGCCTCGTCCAGAATAACCACGCTGTTGTTCAAAGTTCTTCCGCGCATATACGCAAGCGGCGCAATTTCAATAAGCTCAGACTCCAAAAGACGCTTCATAGTTTCCTTAGGAAGAATCAGTTCCATTGAATCGTACAAAGGCCTTAAATACGGAGTAATTTTGTCTTTAAGGTCGCCGGGAAGAAAACCAAGGCTTTCACCTGCCTCTACAACAGGACGCGTTATAACAATCCGGGAAACTTTATGCGTAAGAAGAAGACGAAGCGCTTCCGCCACGGCAAGAAACGTTTTTCCCGAACCAGCCGCTCCAATGCAAAAAACCATATTTTTTTCGCGCATTGACTGAATATATTCAGCCTGATGCTGCGTATGCGGATAAACCTTGCGGACTGCGCCGGGAACTGCTATTGAAACGGAATTCATGTCTGCCTTTCTGTCGATATTCAGGACGGAAGCGATAATATCCGTTCCGTTTTTTGAGCCTTCACCAAGCTCATCCACAACCCTGGCTATTATGTAACGGAATTTTTCGCGCAGCGAATCGTTATCTGTGTTTACGGAAAGTTCATTTCCGCGCGTAAAAACGGGAATTCCCAGATAGTCTTCTATGAGCTTTAAATTATTATCATTCGTGCCGCAGACGCAGGAAAGAATTTCAACATCGGGCACAACAACAGTATATTCAGTATCCACTTGCCTATATTGTAAAACATCACTTGCAAATTGACAATACAATTTCCAGAATGTCTATTTCAGCTCCCATTCGCCGTAGTTGTCAACAATTTCTGTCTTCATCGCGCCCATTGGCCGCCACGTGATGCTTATCGTCATATACGGATTGAAGTCGTAGCGTTTCTGGTTTTTATCGTCTGTCAAAAGCCGCGGCTCAATCTTGAAAGTAGCGTTGAAATCCCAGTCGTGAAGCTCATGGGTAAGTGAAAAATTAAGGCTCTTCAGCTTAAAGCCGGATGCCTTGCGCAAGTCCTCATCGTCAAACCTGAACGAATTAATCAAGTCTACAAACATATTTTCTTCGCCGCTAAGACCTATATCGTTTCCAAAATAGCGGTAGATAACAGAATTTCTTGACGAGGCGGAAAATGTAAAGTTTACGAATTCGCTGATTTTAAATGAAAGCGACGGAACGAACGTAAAATAACTGCTGGTTGGCTTCAGCAAATCCGCCACAACGCTTGTGGAAAGCCCCATTCCCATGCTGACCCGGTTTTTCCAGCGGTAAATTGTTTTTGTTTTAGGCGAATACGTGAACGAAAAATTGTACGGAAGAAATTCCTTCTCTTCGCGCTGTTCCCATCCGGTAGGATTTCCGCTTGGATCGTGTCCCATATCGTAGCCGTATGTGTATGACATCTGGTACGCGGCGGTTAAATTCATCCAGCTGAACGAAAATTTCATTGAGTCGTGGTGGTATTCTTCCATATTATAATTATAATTTTCAGAAAAACTCATTGAGCTGCCTAAAACTTTGCCGGAAACAGTAATACTTTGCTTAAGCGGCTGTTTTACCCATTCAGCGTTTTCGTCCGTGCCGGATTTTTTTACGCCGGTTTCAAAAGCAAGAGTTGTAAGCGGAAACCCAAGCTTTAAAGTTGAATAGTAACTTTCAGCCAAAGGCTTTAATGTTGTAGAAAGCGTAAGGCTCTGCGAAAATTTGGAATCCATCTGGTTTGTGGCAAAAGTAAAATCCAGGGCGTTTGTTGTTATGCTGTCCTCGTCCGTCCAGTCCGCAAAATGATATTTCCATTCCGGATTGTCTTTTTCAGGATCATATTCGTCTGAAAGAAATTCCGTGCGCACAAGTTTTATGGAAGAACGCCACGTGATTCCAGTGTCCTTTATAAATTTTATGTAGCTGAACGGCTTAAGCGAAACCGAATTCGTCTGTGTCAAATCAAGTTTATCCGCGCTGTAATCGGCTTTTTTCAACGAAGCCGCAGAAGCGTCGCTGTACCACTCATTTTCAATTTCTTTTCCGTTCTCATCTTTTTCATTCATGTGAAGATAAGGGTGGCGCTGCCTTACAGGGTTGAATGTGTTTGAATTACTTACAGAAAAAAAGTTTCCCGAATAGGAAAAATTATTGTCAAGCGTAACCGGAACAGAAATTTTATACATAGAAGATTTCAGGACGCTCCAGTCAAAGTCATCCGGAGCGCTAAGGTTTGAAGAATTGTATGAAATCTGCGTTGAAAGGCTCGGCTTTATGGAATACTTCATGGAATAGGAGATTCCTGAAAAATCTGCAACTGATGAAGAAGCGCCTGTTAAAAGCGGCAAGGAATCGGCCGGGAGCAGAGGCTCGTCCTCAGTCTCCGTATTTTCTGAGTTTTCGGCGTTTTCTGCGTTTTCCTGTCCGTCCTGCGCAAGAAGATTTTCTCCGGAGCTTTCCTCATTTTCCGAGGCTTTTGATTCCTGCTCCTCCTTGCTTTTCCGCTCGTTAAGGGGAAGAATGTCATCAGGCGCAATCATAGGAACAGCAAAAGCCGCGTCTTTTTTATTTTTTGAAGAAGAGCTCCTTGAAGTAGAAATATCTATCAATGTTCCGCTTATAGTTCCGCTAAAAGTCAGAGGAATAACCTGCGAAGGATAGAAAAACGTCCGTTCAGGCGTACTGCTCTTCCATTTTTCCAGAGAATTATCATTGTCAATATTTGAATTTTTAAGATTCTTTGAATTTACAGAAATTGAAGAAAAAGCCACAGAAGAGTTCAGACTCAACGACACGGAGTTCAAGAACGGTTTTATAACCTGCGGAAGGGGAACAGAATAAGAGCCCGACAAAGTCCAGTTAAAGGAAGAATCTGTTGTTGTGCTAGTATCATCGTCGTCCTTGTTCTGGGAATCTATAAGAAAACTGATCCAGTCCATAGTTTCGGAACGTTCTTTTGTAAAGTCATTTGAAAAATACGGATCCGAAAAAACAGGAAAAGAAATATTAAGCGAAAACGGAGAACTCATTGACATTTTAAACTTGCCTGAATAGCGGAACGGAAGCTCAAAGCCCAAAAGGTTCGACTTGTCGTAAATTTTTTCACCGTCCGGAGAAAACGGACTATAGTTTCCTGATGAATCCTTAAAAATAGTATTGGAAAATCCAAGGTTCGCGCTCATTTCCAGGCTTGAGATATATTTTTTCGGCTTAAAAACTCCGTCAAATCCCACAAGAAAACCAAGATTGGAATAATAATCGCCAAGAATCTTAAAGTAGTTTGTAGTATTGCCCTTGTAGTCATCGTCAAGGTTTCGCATCATAAGACCTTCTATGCGCTGCTCTTTCAATGACGACGGCTTTACAAAGTTAAACAGGGCCTTTAGTTTTTCAGAACTGTCGCTGTCTGTTGAAGAAGCGGTGCTTGAAGTATCGAGAGGTTTTCTTCCATAAACATAGGAAGTTGTTTCTATAAAGTAACCGCGGCGTTTTTCGTATCCAAAAACAGGATTGAAGATAAGCTCGTCTTTCGGGTAATAAAACGCAGGAAGATAAAAAATCGGAACAGGACCTACAAAGAGCCTTGCGTTCAAAAAAGCAAATTCTCCGCCGGGCAAAAGCCATATTCTGCTGGCCTTAATCCTCCAGTGCGGGTCTTCATCATCGCAGAAAGTAAGCTCTCCGTTTTTAAAAGTTATTGTATTTGACTCGCTGCGGCCAAAAATATCGCTTGCAACAATCAAAGTAGAACCGGCAGGAAGGTTTATGGCGTCTGATTTTACCTGAACAACCCGGCCGTCGTCAAAAACGCCTTCAAGCGTCGATGTATTGAACATAAGGGAGCTTGCCGAGACATTCTGGCTTCCGGCATTGGCAGTCGTCTGTTCAAGGGAAACATTTCCCTGCGCATACATCATTTCGCTGGTCCGGTCATAACGGATTGAATCCGCGCTTATCGCATTTTTTGTAGAACCCCGGCTTACGCTCACCTTTACGTTCCCGGTCAGGATTATAATGTCATTTCCTGTGTCTTTGTCTTTTTCATATTTTGTGCTGCGCGCATTTTCAATGTTGATTACAGTTTTTTCAGTTTCCTGCGGAAAAACTGCGCTGCCCGCAAAAAGCATAATGAGAAAAACAAATTTTGCAAGCAAACGATTTTTTGTCATCGGTCAAGCATCTCTTTTATAAACTGGCCTGTATAACTTTCTTTTACAGAAGAAACTTCTTCCGGAGTTCCCTTTGCTATAATGTTTCCGCCGCGGAAACCGCCTTCCGGTCCCAAATCAATCAGATAATCAGCCTGGCATATCACATCAAGGTTGTGCTCAATCATAAGGACTGTATTTCCCTGCTCAACAAGACGCTGGATTACCGCCATAAGCTGCTTTACGTCCGCAAAATGAAGTCCGGTTGTAGGCTCATCCATTATGTACAGAGTTTTTCCAGTTGAAACACGCGCAAGCTCGTTGGCAAGTTTTACGCGCTGAGCCTCGCCGCCGGACAAAGTGAGCGCGCTCTGTCCAAGCTGAATATAGCCAAGTCCAACGGATCTTAAAGTCTCAAGCTTACGCGAAATATGCGGAATTGAGACAAAAAAGCCGCAGGCTTCCTCTATCGTCATGTTCAGGACGTCGTTTATATTTTTACCTTTGTATGTCACATCAAGAGTTTCTTTATTAAAACGCTTTCCGCCGCACACATCGCAAGTTATAAAAACATCAGGCAAGAAATTCATTTCTATAGTAATTGTTCCGCTTCCCTGGCAGTTTTCGCACCTTCCGCCCTTTACATTAAAGCTGAACCGACCTTTCTGGTATCCGTTCGCCTTTGCTTCTGGAGTCGCCGCAAACAAGTCGCGTATGGCATCAAAAACACCTACATAAGTCGCAGGATTGCTACGCGGAGTTCTTCCGATCGGGCTCTGGTCAATGTTTATTACTTTGTCAATGTTTTCTATTCCCGAAATTTCCTTGTACGCCCCGGCCGGATACGACGTGCGCATTATTTTATTTGAAAGGACAGGATAAAGCACATCGCTCATCAAAGTCGATTTTCCTGAACCGGAGACACCAGTAATACACGTAAATGTTCCAAGAGGAATTTCTATTGAGACATTTTTAAGGTTATGCTCTGTTACGCCTGAAAGAACGATTTTTTGTCCGTTCCCCTTGCGACGTTCAGAAGGAATTTCCATCCGCAAAGTTCCGGCAAGATACTGCCCGGTCTTGCTTTCCGCTACCTTCATAACCTCTTCCGGTGTTCCAGCCGCTACAACACGGCCGCCGTGGATTCCCGCGCCCGGCCCGATGTCAACAAGAAAATCCGCCGTGCGCAGCGTCTGCTCGTCGTGCTCAACAACAATCACTGTATTTCCCTGGTCGCGAAGATATGTCAATGTGTCTATAAGACGCTGATTGTCACGCTGATGAAGCCCGATCGACGGCTCATCAAGAATATACATAACCCCTGTAAGCGCAGAGCCAATCTGTGTCGCAAGACGGATTCGCTGCGCCTCGCCGCCGGACAAAGTTTCAGCAGCGCGCTCCAGAGTAAGGTAGTCAAGACCTACATCCTTTAAAAATTTAAGGCGCGCGCGGATTTCCTTTAAGACCTGCGCCGCAATTTTTGATTCACTTTCAGAAAGCTCCAGAGCAGAAAAAAAATCAATTGACTCGCTTACCGAAAGACAGCAAAGCTCCCAGATATTTTTTCCGCCTACAGTAACGCCAAGGGCTTCCGGACGCAGCCGCTGGCCGTGGCAGCTTGAACAATGCGAAACAGACATGAATTTTTCTTCGATTCTTACGCGCTGGGCATCGCCCCAGGCTTCCGCATAACGCCTTTTCATATCCGAAATAATTCCCGGCCACGCCCTGTTGTATTCGCTGTAGCCTTCGCCGCTCTGCTTTTTATAAATCCAGTGGATTTTTCGGTTTTCGCCGCCGCCGTTCCACAAAAAATCGCTCTGTTCTTTTGAAAGACTTTCAACAGGTGTGTCAAGAGAAAATCCGCCTTCCTCTGCAACAGCCTGAAACATTGAATGGTTCCATTCGCTTTCCGGATTGTAAAATGCCAGAGCGCCTTCGTTAAAACTTTTTGAAGAATCCGGAATTATCTTTTTTACATCCCATTCCATCTTCTGGCCGAGCCCCGTACATTCCGGGCAAGCCCCAAACGGATTATTGAACGAAAAAAGCCGCGGCTGAAGCTCCGGAACAGAAATTCCACAGTCTGGACACGCGTTCTTCTGGCTGAAAAAAACTTCAACCTCTTTATCCTCAACGCGTTTTGTAACCACGATTATTCCGTTTGCGCTTTGCAGCGCGGTTTCCACAGAATCCGCAAGACGCTTCCGCACATCCGGTCCCAGAACTATTCTGTCTACAACAATTTCAATTGTATGCTTTTTCTGCTTGTCAAGCTTTATAGAGTCGTCAAGGCTTGTCATCACTCCGTCAATTCTTGCGCGTATAAAGCCCGACTTTTGGGCATCTTCAATAATCTTTGAGTGCTCGCCTTTTTTTCCGCGGATTACAGGAGCCAAAACCTGAATTTTAGTTCCTTCCGGCCATGACATGATTGAATCAATTATCTGATCCACGGGCTGCTCTTTTATCTCGCGGCCGCATTTTGGACAATGGGCATGACCTGCGCGCGCATACAAAAGGCGGTAATAATCATATATTTCTGTAATTGTTCCGACTGTTGAACGCGGATTTTTATTTGTAGATTTCTGTTCAATAGAAATCGCCGGTGAAAGTCCTTCAATTAAATCAACATCAGGCTTGTCCATGCTTCCCAAAAACTGACGCGCATACGAGGAAAGGCTTTCCATATAGCGCCTTTGCCCTTCTGCAAAAAGCGTATCGAAAGCGAGAGAACTTTTTCCTGAGCCGGAAAGCCCCGAAATCACAACAAGCTTGTTGCGAGGAATATCCAAATCAATATTTTTAAGGTTATGCTCACGGGCACCGCGGATTACAATTTTTTCATTATTAAAAATATTCGCCACAATAGACCAATTATAGCGTTATGCAAAAATTTTTTCTACAAACAATGAACCGTTGTCAAGCGCGTTGAAAACAGTTTTTACAATGCGGGAATAAATTCCAGTGCGGTCAAGAACTTCCAGCAGGACAAGCATGACAATAAAAAGAACTGTGCTGTAGCGCGAATAATTAAAGTACGACCCATCGTCCATAAAATAGTAGAGAATTCTTGAACCGTCCAGCGGCGGAACAGGAATCAGATTGAACAGCATAAGCGAAATGTTTATAAAAATGCTGTAGTACAAAAAAAGCTGAATAAACTGATGTCCCGGCAAAAAAATGTAGAAAAGCTTGAACACGATTATCGAAACATACGCCAGAAACAGATTGGAAAGAGGACCTGCCAAAGCAGTAACCGCAATCCCCGATTTTTTTCGCTTAAAATTGTCGGGATTTATAGGAACCGGTTTTCCCCATCCAAAACCTACGAGCATAAGAAGAACAAAACCCAGCAAATCAAAATGACGGAACGGATTCATGCTGATTCTATGGGAATTTTTTGCGGTTTTATCGCCAAGAGCAAGCGCCGCAAGTCCATGCGCCGATTCATGGAACGGAAATGCGACCGCCAGGGCAAGAACTCTGGCAGCCATTAAAATTATTGTGTTAAAGTTCAAATTCATACGAGGAATAATAAACTTATGCAGAAAATTATTCCATACGTACGAAACTTGCGTTTCTAAAGATTTGTGTAGCCCATCAGATATTCATCTATCTGGCGCGCGCATTCCCGGCCTTCTGCAATCGCCCACACAACAAGCGACTGGCCGCGGCGCATATCACCGGCCGCAAAAACTTTTTCAACAGAAGTCTTGTAGCCGTTCGGGCTTGCCAAGTCCGGAGTCTGCCCGCCGACAGACTCAACGGTATTTCTTGCAGTAAGCGCAGCTCCAAACGCATTTGCCGTATAATCCTCGCAGCCGACAAATCCCGCCGCAATAAGAATCAAGTCCGCAGGAAGTTCCTTTTCCGTTCCGGGAATTTCGCAAAGCTGGCGTTTTCCGTCAATCATTTTAAATTCAACCTGAACTGTCTTCACACCGCGAACTTTTCCGTCTTCGGTATGGATTTCTTTTATCGTTGTCTTGTAGACACGCGGATCGTGGCCGAATTTCGCGATTGACTCTTCCGCGCCGTAATCGGTCTTTAAAACCTTAGGCCACTGCGGCCACGGATTGTTTTTCTGGCGTTCCACAGGAGGGCACGGCATCATCTCAAGCTGGACAACAGACTTGCAGCCAAGCCGGATGCTTGTTCCAGTGCAGTCGTTTCCTGTGTCGCCGCCGCCGACTACAATCACATTCTTATCTTTCGGGTCAAAAAATGTTCCGTCCTTTAACTCCGAGTTCAAAAGGCTTTTTGTAACCGACTTTAAAAAATCAACCGCAAACATAACGCCTTCCGCATCCGCGCCAGGAACTGAAAGCGGGCGGGCTTTTTTTGCGCCGCAGCACAATGCGACCGCATCATAGTTCTCAAGAATTTCCTTAGCATCAACTGTGCGTCCAATATCTGCGCCGGTAACAAATCTTACGCCTTCGGCTTCCATCAGTTTTACGCGGCGGTCAATCACGTGCTTTTCAAGCTTCATGTTAGGAATACCGTACATCAAAAGTCCGCCGATTCTGTCCTCGCGCTCATAAACCGTAACGTTGTGTCCGCGCCTGTTAAGCAAATCTGCGGCGGCAAGTCCTGCCGGGCCCGCGCCTATTACGGCAATCTTTTTTTCCGAGCGGACTTTAGGAATCTGCGGCTTCATATAGCCTGTCTCAAAAGCTTTTTCGATTATAAAGAGCTCGTTGTCGTGAATCGTAACCGCTTCCTTTATATCACCGCCGTTTCCGCAGTTGCAGGCCTTTTCGCACAATGCAGGGCAAACACGGCCCGTAAATTCCGGAAAACTTGAAGTTTTCAAAAGACGCCAGGCCGCCATATCGTACTGGCCTTTGTAAAGCGCATCGTTCCATTCTGGAATCAGATTGTGCAAAGGACAGCCTGTAACCATTCCTGCAAGCTTTATCGCTGACTGGCACATTGGAACACCGCAGTTCATGCAGCGCGCCGCCTGAGTCCTTCGTTCCTCTTCCGGAAGAAGATTATGAAATTCCTTGAAATTCGCAGTCCTTAAAAGCGGAGCGATACTGCTGTTGTCTTTTCTGTTATATTCTAAAAATCCTGTTGGCTTTCCCATATTACATTCCTTTTTTTCCACATTGCATGTGGAGTCTGCTTTCCTGGAGAGAACAAACCCCTCTACTTAAGAAGCGGAGTTTTTTTTCCTCTCCAAACCACACCTTTTCCCCGGCACTTCTTAGGGGTTTCACCCTAAGAGCCCAAGTTACTATCCTACCCGTTTCTGGCCTGTCGCCGCATAAAACGCTTCAAGGACAGCCTCGTCATGCTTTAAGCCGCGTTCTTCCGCCCTGCTTATTTCAACAAGCATCTTGTGGTAATCGTTAGGAATAATCTTCTTAAAATGAGGAAGATATTCTTTTTCAAAATCTTTAAGGATTTTCGCGCCAAGCGCAGAACCTGTTTCCTTAACGTGCTTTTCAACAAGCGATTTTATAATCTGAACATCGTGCTCGTCAGAAACCTCGCTCATTGTTACAAGCTGCTTGTTAAGGCGCTTGTACAGACTGTGATTCATATCAAGGACATAAGCTGTTCCGCCGGACATTCCGGCCGCAAGATTTCGACCGGTCGCTCCAAGAATCACTACAGTTCCGCCTGTCATGTATTCAAGACCGTGGTCGCCGCAGCCTTCGACAACCGCAGTCGCCCCGGAATTTCTAACGCAGAAACGCTCGCCGGCAATTCCGTTTATAAACGCCTCGCCGCTGGTCGCTCCAAACAGAGCGACATTTCCTATGATGATATTTTCTTCCGGTTTGAACGTAACATTTTTTGGCGCGCGCACAACAATTTTTCCGCCGGAAAGCCCTTTTCCAAGGTAATCGTTCGCGTCGCCTGCAAGACTCATTGTAAGTCCCTTAGGAATGAACGCCCCGAAAGACTGTCCGCCGCCGCCTTCCGCGTTTACAACAAACGAATCTTCCGGCAGGGAATTTCCAAACTTTTTCTGGATTTCCGAACCGAGAATCGTTCCCAAAGTCCTGTCCGTGGAAGTGATTTTTACATTGAAAACGCCTTTTTTTGTCTTTGCGGCCTTTTCAAAAGATTTCAGCAGCTCTTTTTCATCAACAGTCTTTTCAAGCTCAAAATTAAAGACATCTTCCGGATAAAAATGCGTTCTTGAACCTTCCGGCGCGCGGTAACCGATAATCCGGCTTAAATCAACAAGATTTGCGCGCTTAAAGCCCTGCTTTTCCTTCAGTTTAAGCAAATCTGTTCTTCCGCACATTTCGTCAAGAGTCCGTACGCCAAGTCTCGCCATGTATTCGCGAAGCTCCTCGGCAATGAACTTCATAAAATTCTCAACGTATTCAGGTTTTCCTGTGAATCGTTTTCTAAGCTCGCTGTTCTGGGTCGCAACGCCGAACGGACAGGTGTCAAGGTTGCACACGCGCATCATCGCGCAGCCCATTGTAATCAGAGGCGCTGTGGCAAAACCGAATTCCTCCGCGCCCAAAAGACAGGCAATCGCGACATCGCGGCCGCTCATAAGCTTTCCGTCCGTCTCAATCACAACGCGCGAGCGGAGTCCGTTCTGAATCAGCGTCTGGTGGGTTTCCGCAAGCCCTAATTCCCACGGAAGCCCCGCATGGTGAATTGAAGAAATTGGAGCGGCTCCAGTTCCGCCGTCGTGTCCGGAAATCAGAATCACCTGCGCGCCGGCCTTCGCAACGCCAGCCGCAATCGTTCCGACACCAGCCTCTGAGACAAGCTTGACGGAAATGCGGGCGGCACGGTTCGCGTTCTTCAAGTCGTAAATCAGCTGCGCCAAATCTTCTATTGAATAAATGTCGTGGTGCGGCGGCGGCGAAATCAAAGATACACCCGGAGTCGCGTAACGTGTCTGCGCAATCCACGGATAGACTTTTTTTCCAGGAAGATGTCCGCCTTCTCCTGGTTTTGCTCCCTGCGCCATTTTAATCTGAATTTCCTTTGCGCTCAGCAAATATTCTTCCGTAACGCCGAAACGTCCGGACGCAACCTGCTTGATTGCGGAATTCGCCTCTGTTCCAAGGCGCTCCGGTTTTTCACCGCCCTCGCCGGAATTTGATTTTCCGTGCAGGTGGTTCATCGCCAGAGCCATGCAGCGGTGCGCTTCCTCGGAAATTGAGCCGTAGCTCATAGCGCCTGTCTTGAACCGCTTTACAATTTCAGAAACCGGCTCAACTTCGTCAATCGGAACAGATTTTCCTTCATCATAATTAAAATCAAGCATCGCGCGCAAAGTATGCGGATGGGAATTGTCGTCAACCAGAGAGGTATATTCCTTAAAGCGCGCATAATCGCTGTTTCTTGTGGATTCCTGAAGCGCAATAATCGTTTCCGGGCTGTAAAGATGGTCTTCCGCATTTGGTCCGCGGCGAAGCTTGTGCATTCCAACAGAATCAAGATGCGTATTAACTGTCAATCCTAGCGGGTCAAAAGCCTTGTTGTGATGAAAGTTAACGTCTTCCTCAATTTCCTTGATTCCAATTCCGCCGACGCGGCTTACTGTATTTGTAAAATATTTGTCGATTACTTCTTTTGAAATGCCGACCGCCTCAAAAATCTGCGCCGACTGATAAGACTGGACTGTTGAAATTCCCATTTTTGCGGCGATTTTTACAATTCCATCTATAATCGCCTTGTTGTAATCGTCTATGGCAGTGTGATAATCCTTATCCAGAAGTTTCTGGTCAATAAGCTCCGCAATACATTCATGAGCAAGATAAGGATTTATCGCGCGCGCTCCATAGCCCAGGCACATCGCAGACTGATGAACATCGCGGATTTCCGCCGACTCAAGAATAATAGAGATTGCAGTGCGCTTTTTTGTACGCACAAGATGCTGCTCAACCGCAGAAACCGCAAGAAGGCTTGGAACGGCAACGTGGTTTTCGTCGACTCCGCGGTCTGAAAGAACAATGACATTCGCGCCGTTCTTATATTCCCTGTCGACAGAAATCAAAAGCTCATCCAGAGCCTGCTGCAAAGAACCGCCCTTGTAATACAGAAGGGAAATTGTAACAACCTTGAATCCAGGCTTTTTCATGTTCTTTATTTTCAGCATGTCAACGCCGGTAAGAATCGGGTTGTTGATTTCAAGTACCGTGCAGTTTTTTCCTTCAGGCTTCAAAAGATTTCCGTCCGAACCAACATAAACCGTTGTGTCCGTCACAATTTTTTCGCGGAGAGAATCGAATGGAGGATTTGTGACCTGCGCAAAAAGCTGCTTAAAATATGAATAAAGAGAAGGATGCTTGTCGCTCATGCACGCAAGCGGAGTGTCAACGCCCATAGCGCCTGTAGGCTCTGCTCCAGTTTTCGCCATCGGCAGAACCATTTCGTTCACATCCTCGTAGTTCCAGCCGAACGCCCTGTACATACGGTCGCGCTCTTCCTGCGTATAGACAGGAATTTTCTTGTTTGGAATCGCAAGGTCAGAAAGATGCACAAGATTTGTGTCAAGCCATTCACCAAACGGATGCTCAGAAGCGTAAAATCTCTTCGCCTCCTCATCAGAAATTATTTTCTTCAGCCTTGTGTCAACCAGAAGAATTCTTCCCGGCTGAAGGCGCGATTTTTTTTCAATATTTTCTTCCGGAATATCAAGACATCCAACTTCTGATGAAAGAATAAGCATTCCGTCTTTTGTAATGTAATAACGTGAAGGCCTGAGTCCGTTTCTGTCAAGAGTCGCGCCCAACACATCGCCGTCGCTAAAAAGAACTGCGGCTGGTCCATCCCACGGCTCCATCATTGTAGCATAATAATGGTAAAAATCGCGTTTTTCAGAATCCATTGTCGTGTCATTTTTCCACGGCTCAGGAATGCAGACCATAACAGCAAGCGGAAGCGGCATTCCGTTCATAACAAGAAATTCCAGGGTATTGTCAAGCCGCGCAGAATCAGAACCGTCAGGATTTATCGCCGGAAGGATTTTCTTCATATCATCATCAGAAAGAACTTCCGACCTCAAAGTCTCTTCCCGGGCAAGCATTCTGTCCGCATTTCCACGGATTGTGTTGATTTCACCGTTGTGCGCAATAAATCTGTTCGGATGCGCTCGTTCCCAGCTTGGATTTGTGTTCGTGCTGAACCTTGAATGGACAATCGCCATAGCCGAAAGATAATCCTCGCTCTGCAGATCCTTGTAAAAAGTCCTGAGCTGCTTTACAAGGAACATTCCCTTGTACACAATCGTGCGGCTGGAAAGAGAAGCAACGTAAGTCTCACCTGCAGAATGTTCATACTGGCGGCGAAGAATATAGAGTTTTCTGTCAAAATCAAGGCCTTTTTCAATATTTTCCGGACGGCCGATAAAGCACTGGGTAATAACCGGCATGCAATCTTTTGCGCGCTGGCCAAGGACATCCGGATTTACAGGAACTGTTCTCCATCCAAGGAACGGCAGGCCTTCCTTTTCGCAGAGATTTTCAAACATTTTTTTAGTCTGGGCCCGGACAATCGGATCTGAAGGAAAAAAGAACATTCCCACGGCGTAATCGCGCTCTCCGCCCAAATTTATACCAAGCCCGTCAGCGGCTTTCTTAAAAAACTGGTGTGAAATCTGCACAAGAATTCCTACTCCGTCACCAGTTTCTCCAGTCGCATCCTTGCCTGCGCGATGCTCAAGCTTTTCAACAATGCCAAGAGCGTTGTCAACAATCTGCCTTGAAGCATGTCCGTCAATATTTACCACAGCTCCGATACCACAGTTGTCATGCTCAAAGGACGGTTCATACAAAGTCTTATTCATAAAGCAACCCCTTACGCCCGGAATCCGGACAAAAAAAAAGACGCGGCCATCAGGGCGTAAAAACCCTAATAACCGCGTCATTGCGTAGTTTCAATATATAAAATCAGAAAAAAAATGTCAATATTGATGATTTATACACGCAGGTTTTACACGAAAAGCCCCCTCAAGGGATTAATCAGGAAGGAAAAAACCAGGAATTTATGCAAACACAAATCATCCGGTTAAACAAAAAAGCCTTCCTAATTTCTTAGAAAGGCTTTTTTATGGGCAGTGAGAGGATCGAACTCCCGACATTCTGGGTGTAAACCAGACGCTCGTACCAGCTGAGCTAACTGCCCGTTTATCTCGTTGAGATGTTTATAATATATCAAAAACGATTTTTTGTGTCAACAGCCAAAATCATTTTTTTTAAAAAAAATTAAAAAAAATCGGGTTTTGTGCAGATTCTGAAAAAACCGCTTACGCCATCTTTCAGCCGCACAAAACCCAAAACTCAACATACCAGTTATTTATTTATGGCAAATCTTTTCTTCACATTCCTTGTAGATTGCGCTTGTCTTTGCAACAACATCGGCAGGGATTTCCTTGATGTTCGGGTCGCCGGCAAGGTTGTTTTCTTTCAGCCAGTCACGCACAAACTGCTTGTCGTAGGAAGCAGGACTTCCGCCAACCTTGTATTTGCTCAAATCCCAGAAGCGGCTTGAGTCCGGAGTCAGAACTTCGTCGCCAAGCACAAGCTCGCCGTTTTCGTCCAATCCGAATTCAAATTTTGTGTCTGCGATTATGATTCCGTTCTTGTATGCATGCTCGTAGCATTTCTTGTAAATCGCAAGGGCTGCTTTTTCAATCTTTGTTCCAAGCTCCTCGCCAAGGTCTTTTTTCATGTAGTCAAGAGTTACGTTTATGTCGTGTCCTTCCGCCGCTTTTGTGGAAGGAGTTACAATCGGCTCGTCAAGTTTTTCCGCCTGCTGGTATTCTTTTTCAAACTTGTGGCCAAGGAACGGCTCGCCTTTTTTGTACGCTTCGTACATTGAACCGAACATATATCCGCGGACAATAACTTCGTACGGAATCATCTTAAGTTTTTTTACAAGGATTGTTCTTCCTTCAAATTCAGGCTTCTGGAATTCAGCCGGCATATCCTTTAAATCTGAAGAAATCATGTGGTTTTTCACAATGTCTTTTGTGTAGTCAAACCAGAAATTCGCAAGAGCGTTCAAAACCTTGCCTTTGTCTGTAATCATAGTTGGAAGAATAACGTCAAACGCACTGATCCGGTCTGTTGTGACAATGACCATTCTTCCATCTTCCAAATCGTAAACCTCACGGACTTTTCCGCTGATAATCTTTTTCATTAAAAACCTCTTTGAAATTTTTAAAATATCCAAAAACTTTATAAATTTATACTACTGAATTCTTTTAAAACTTTCTACAAGGACACAAGGAGAAGACAAGGGCTTTTATAAACTGAAAAAACGCTTTCAGCGGCTTTCAGCCTTCCGCAGATGTATGCATCCGAAATTCAAAACGCTAAACAGTTAAAACAAGAATTTCGCATCCTGCCTCGAATTTACAAAAAACAGAACCAGCGCAAAAAGAGCAAAAATCACAGCGGCAATGTAGACAACCGGAAGCGCGATGCACATAAGGTACATTGTTTCCAGAAATGAAGGAATAAAAAAATTCACAAGAAGCAGGACTGAAAGAATTACGATTCCAGCAACATTTTTTTCCGAAACCGCGCAATAAATTTTATAGACAAACAGACTTGCAATAAAAACTTCCGAGAGCATCAGGACAGGCTTTACAAAAAGCTGAAAAAACGAGAAAGCCGCGTTGGACGAAGCAATCACGCAGTACGGCATGTAAATCGCGTAAAATGCTGTAACCAGCGGAAAAAACGCTTTTACCCGGAATTCAACAGAATCTTTTGTTGTAAAAAAATACAAAGCGTATACAAGAATCATTGGAAACGCATATTCTTTCAAAAAATAATAAAAGAAATTTGAAGAAACTGAATATTCCGGAATTCTGTGCATATAGGCAAAAAGCGCAGTTCCCGCGCTGGCAATAATTCCAGCAAACGCGCCGACAGCGACAATAAATCCATATATTTTTTTAGCTGAATGAACGCAGCAAAAAGTCAGAACCGTAGGAAACAATAGAATCAAAAATAAAAACATAAGTTAAAATAACATAAATACGCATACTTTGAAAAGACAAAAAAAGGCAAGCGTTACTGACTAATACTTGCCTTCTTGAAGAAAATTGTGTAGTCCGATACATTTAAACACTCCGCATAGCGAATTGCCGCGCTTTTCTGGTAGCTGTTTCATTTTTTATGCTTAATTAAAAAAAACGACATTTGTGCTCAATTGAATTATTGCTCTGCATGTTGCCTAGCGGCATTAAAATTTTCCTGATGACCATCGGGTCTGCCTTGCCCGCGGGAATCCTCATCTCTGAAAGCTCCTCCAGGGAATTCCTAAGGGCCACGCCCATCTTATGCGGCTCTTCAAGGTTTATGCGCTCGCAGCGGCTCGGTGATATTTCCAGCGTGACGACTTGGCTGTTTCTGCCGTCAGCTGTTCTTTCATGGCCTGTGCTGTTCTGTTTCTTCCTGACGAACACGCCATAAGGTATTCTTCTACATTGCATTTATAATAGGTGCAAACAGATTTCCAATCTCTGTTGAAAATCTAGAGAGTTTTGTAGATGTAGAATTATCACGTTTGTAATATAAATAATAAAAATTTTTCTCTTCATCTGGCAAAGAATCCAAAAGTTGAGTAACCAACTTTAATGCTCTAGGATATTCAAATCCTTCAAAATCTATAAGCATTTCTTGTAAAGAATTTTTTGAAAAACCTGTTTGAAAACGATTAGCCTTTATTATGACAAAATCAAACGGAACTTTCATAGCATTTGCCAACTTTTCAAATGCTTCAATAATTTTAAGCAAATTTTCATATTTTTTTGTAAATTGCTTCTTGTCATAATCAGAAATACCTTCCCGATTTTTTACATCTGATAATTTTCTATTACAACAATCTAAAGCATTTTTATTAAGTAACGGTTCCGAGCAATCCTTTTCCAAAAAATTATTTAATTTTTCAAGAATCACTGAAAAAGCCTTAATCCAAGACCTTCCTTTGTTATTATCAAAAATGACCTTAAATTCGGCTTCAGATTTCCACATCGGATGCCGTCTTATTGATCTGTCAAAATATTCATTAATCAAGTCCGAATCTATTTGATTTTTCATCGTATAGATGATATCATCGTCACACAGTAAACGAACTTTCATTTCCTTCTGAATACCAATAGCTGACAGAGCATCTTGAGAAAACAAATTTATACCATTTTTCTTATAAAAATTTACAACAGATTGTATTGCAAATTGAACAAGAAATGATTCATAGAGTACAATCGGATGATTTTGAATCCACTTTCGCTCTGAATCATGTGCATAAATCACATTTTCCAAGACACTCAATGCTCTTTTATTAAATACAAATTCAAGTTTTTCTTTATTTTGTTTTATCTCAACATTAGAAAGCAATCTAATATAATCTATTGAAATTGTTTCAAAACCTGTAACATAAGCATCTCGTAAAAGATAATCAATCTTATCAACATCTATGCATGAAGAATTCAGAAGTTGTATAAAAACATTTTTTACTTGTGTTAATGGCTCTTTGTCTTCTTTATAAAGAATTCCTGTAATACAACGAGCAAAAAACTCAGAGTCTTTAATTAAATTCTTAAACTTGTCAGCACCAATTATTGCACTCATAATTTCATGCTGTTTTGGAAGTGTTTTATTTTCAATACACAACTCAAAATCTTGACTAAACTGCGAAGAATTAATAACAGTTTTTAGAGAAAGAAAAATAGGTTCTTTTTGAGAACCGTTTGATGAATAGTAAAATTTCTCTCCTGAGTGTGAAAAAGGGGAATGACCGACATCATGCAACAAGCAAGCTAGATTAAAATCCTCACAAAGTTCTTGTATTTGCTGTTTGTCATTTAGCAATTTTAAATCTTCATCATTATTGATATATTCTAATAGAGCATCAGATGCAATTCGACCTAAATGATAAACCCCTATTGAATGAACAAATCGATTATGCAAAGCTGAAGAATACAAAGGTGTATAACTTGTTTGCTCTATATGTCTAAGTCGCTGAAATTCTGGGGTATCTACAATCTTGTCAAGAATGTCTTTTTCAAGTTTTATATAGCCATAAACAGGATCTTTTAATACTTTCATCTAGCAATTTTACGCAGCATTTAAAATACTTACAGCATCGTCGCTAACGAATGCCAAAAAAACATCAAATGCCATGTTGTATCTAAATTTATTTTTTAATTCTTGAACAGTAACACCTTCTTTTAAGGTTACTCCATTATCATCTACTTCAAAAAAATTTGTATAATCTCTGAAAAACTTATTGGTTCTATCCCTAGTATATAGAGCAACGACATCTTTATTATTACGAACAAGATGTTCGACAACAATATCTCCATAACGAGATAAAGTTTGAAATGAGATGGTTTTCTTTTTAAAACGCTCCAACAATTCTATTAAAGCGTTTGCGACCAAATCTTCAATTTCAATGTAATACATGATTATGACAATTCTCCTGTAAATATTTAATTATTATAATATCAAACAGATTTTTTGTATATATTTTTTTAGCTGCAAATCGCACATGTTTTTAATGATATTTTTATGTACTACCATAAATCCACAGTCTGATTAAAGTTTGCGTTTGATTTTCTCAATGTAAAAGAATTTCTTCAGCAGGTCTGTCAGATACATTGTAAGTTTGCGTATCTTTTCTTTAATGTCTATCTATTTTGACTCCATAAGTTTGGAGATTTCCTCGCCACACTTGCTCATGATAATTTTATTGGCAGTTCTTTTATCCAGCATTTCCCCGCTTCCGTCTGCATGGCCGACATCATGGAACAGGTTTCTCGCGAACATCGGGTCTGTCTTTGCAAGAACGGCTCTGTCATGCTCGTAGTTCGCGTTCATTATGGCCATCGGATCCGCCTTCCCTGCGGGAATCCTCATCTCTGAAAGCCCCTCCAGGGAATTCCTCAAGACTTCGCCCATCCTATGCGGCTCCTCAAGGTCTATGCGCTCATGGCGGCTGGGCGGTATTTCCAGCGTGGCGGCTTGACTGCTTCTGCCGCTGCTTGCGGTTCCCTTTTCATCACCTGCGCTGTCCTGTCTTTTTTCTGCCGCGCGAGCCATCAGATATTCCGCTATTACAGGACTTATGCCTCTTTCCGCTGTACCGCGGGAAGATTCGTTCCTTTCTTTGCCGCTTATAGTTGCCCCGGCAAAAGGAATTTCTTGGGAGATTAGCGTCGTGCCGGATGAATATAGATTTTCCACACCAGATGCCTTATGTCCGGCTTCCCTTTCTTTGCTGCCTGGATTTGTCTCCGCTGCCATGGAGACTGGAAGCGTGCCGTATGTATACGGCTTCCCCTTGTCCGGGGTTAACCGGAAGCCACTGTATTCAGCCTCCCTTACGTCATCCGAAAGCCCCCTGAGCTTCCTCCTGTTCTTCTTCCGCCACAGGTACTCCCTTATAAGGAGCGGCGTCATGGTATTGTAGTCTCCCCCGGTCAGGTGAATAAGCTCGGCTCTATCTTCCGCGGAAACGCTTTCTATCAGAACACTTGCCTCGTTCTTTTCCTCCTCGGAGAGCACGGACATCCCGGGACTCTCCGCCCTCACTCTTGTCCGCATTGCCTTGATTTCCTCAAGCCCCTTTTCCGCTCCTGTCTTTCCGGCCATGGGTTTTGCGCCTGGCGGAAGCCTGACTTTTTCAGCTGCGGCATCCTCCAGGTCTATCTGCCTGTAGACTCCGGGGATTGTCCTCATGAGCGGGCTGGCTGTGCCGCCTTTTGAGGCTTCCTTTTCATGCATCCGCTGGAGCTCCCCGGCATATTCCGCAAGTATATCCACTGTTCCTGCCGGATATGCAGTCTCAAGGAATCTTCTTGCGGCCTCGTCCTGGATGTCATAGCGGATGCTGAACCTTTCTGAAACGGCCTTGATAAAGTCTTCCCTGCTCCCGTTTTTTTCCGCAGTCTCCAGAAGCTCTTTTTTTAGCTCTGGCAGCTTCCTTGTGGAATCATTGCCGCCGCTTTTGGGAATATAAAGATTTCTCAGGATAAGCAGGACTTCATCGCTTATATCAGCTTCCGCCCCGGTATCATAGACCGGCTCGAAGTCTTTTCTTCCATTCATATTTCCGATTGCGACAACTGGCTTATTCTCCTCTGCTCCAGATAAATCCCTGCGTGGCTTTATGAGCTGCTCAAAAGGAACCTCTTTTTCAGGAACTGCAACCTCAAGAAGCCTTGCTGCCAGACTGCTGATCTTTTCTTCTATATATATGCGTCTGTCTCCGGCATCCTGGCTTGTCCTCATGCCGGGCGTTACATACCCTATTGCAGGAGGGGCATAGCTTGCCCTGGGCAGAGTTCCACCGCATGATTTTATGGCATAGTCCAGAAGCTCCCTTACGCTCATTCCTGTGCTGCCTCTTATTGCGACATAGCTTCTGACTGCGGCTTTCAATGATGAAAAGACCTTGTGTTTCACTTCAGGCTTCTGCCCAGGGACAGAAAGAAGATATTCCCTTACTGTCTCCCTGTTTTCTTCCGGAATATAGCTTTCAACATCAGAAAGCACATCCTCCATTGCGGATGCCTCCTGCGTGCGGGAAAGCACATCCCTTAGGCTCTCCTCATGGCAGATTTCTGCGTCCGTGCCTCTGTATATATACTCATATATTTTTCTGATGTATTCAACCATGGACTTTCTGTCTGAGTCCTTGTCTTTCCATTCCGTGCCGAGGACTGCGCAGGCATGCTTGAATTTTTCCTGGTCTGCTTTTTCCAGAGGCTCAAGGCTTTTTCTGATGGTCGCATATTCTTCTTCCGTGAATCCGCAGGCGGCCGCGTCCTCAAACAGGCTTATGTCCAGAGCAATGCTTGCCTTTCCTGTCTCAAGGGATTCTTTCAGCTCCCCAGCTGTTATTCCGGGCTTCGCCCTTTCAATTGCATCTATCTTTTCCTGTATTGCAGAAAGTTCCTGCTCAATATGCAGGCGTTTTTGCTCATCCTGCTTTTGGGCAATAACCGACATGGCCTTGTCCGCACTAACTGTGCCCGCATTTTCAGAGATTAAGTCTCCAAGCACTCTCTTGTATTCTGCAACCAGTTTTTTCTTTTCCAGCTTTCCGGCTTTCGGACTTACCGCAATGTCTGTTATCTTTTCTTCTCCGAGAGAATCAAGCTGTGCCTTTATCTCCTTCACCATGCTAGCTGTGTCGCTTATTTCTCCGCCATAGAGCCTGTTTCCTAATGCTAAATACCACAGTATGACTGGATTTATCAGGATTTTTCCTATGTCGTACAGCATGCAGCCGTTGTCTGTCTTCACCAGCCGTATGCCGTGCACGCTTTCCCTGCCGCTTGCTGCGACTGCCTGCGCACCGTTCTCCGCATGATATGTCCATACATGGTTCTCGTCATAGCCGGCTCTCCAGCCTTTTTTGCTCACAGTGTAGTTCGGGTCATACCCTTTGCTCCAGTCAAACCCGGAGTCATCCGCAAGCCGCATGAAATTCCAGGTGATGCTGTTTTTCTCTCTCTCGCTTTCAGCTTCCTTCATTGAAACCGGAAGATAATCTATGTACCTGAACCCGTCCTCCCTCATCTTGTCCCTTGAGATTTCTGTCATCAGCCCGGTTGTGCCCATATATTCCCAGAGGATTCTCTGGAACCCATGCGCCTTTACCACATCTTTTATGAATCTACCGAGCCTTGCCTCCGAGAGCTCGCCGTCTGTGAAGAACTCCGCATCTATGTTTATGAATGATTCTCCTTGGCTCCGCATTCCGCTTAACACGGCCTGCTCCTCGCACAGCTTCCGCGCGGATTCCCTCAAGGCGGCATCCCCTTTCGCGTCGTTCATCATGCTTTCCGCATATTTTCTCACGGCGGCATCTATATCTTCCGCTATCTGCGAGAACCTGTCCGTTGTTATGTAGTAGCTGTATTCCTTTATCATCTTTCTATAAAATTTCCAGTCAAGTTCTTTTTACATCTCTAGTTTTCGCACAGAAGCGGTCTCGTTTTCCCACTCTATGCTGCTTGCTTTTTTAGCGCGGATCTTTGCCCATTCTCTTGTTCCCTTAATCTGGTCTTCCATTGTCTGGCTGAGCGGAACCATATTTTCAATTGTTTTTTCAATGTATGACTGATCTAGTTCTTTTCCATCATCAAAAGCGTCATAAAGTGAAGAGATAATGATTTCTTCTATCTCTGAGCCGCTGAATCCAATGGACTTTTCAGCAAGTTTTTCGATATTAAACCCCTTGGAATCTCTGTTTCTTTTCTCAAGATGAATCTTAAATATCTCTTTTCGCTCTTCTTTTGAAGGCAGGTCCACAAAGAAAATCTCATCAAAGCGTCCTTTCCTCAAAAGCTCCGGAGGCAGCTGGCTTACATTGTTGCAAGTCGCAACCACAAAGACAGGAGTCTTTTTTTCCTGCAGCCAAGTCAGAAAAGTTCCAAACACCCTGGCAGTCGTTCCGCCGTCTGTCTGTCCGCTTGAGCCAAGGCCGCTAAATCCCTTTTCCATTTCATCAAGCCATAAAATGGAAGGCGCAATGCTTTCTGCTGTCTGGATGGCACGCCTCACATTCTCTTCCGAGCTGCCAACAAGACTGGAAAAAACTTTTCCAACATCAAGCTTCAATAACGGCAACTGCCACATTGAGCTGATAGCTTTTGCTGTAAGGGATTTTCCGCAGCCAGGAATGCCTAGCAGAAGAACTCCCCTTGGTTCCGGGAGCCCAAAATTCCTGGCTTCCGGAGTGAATGCTTTGCCTCTTTTATTGAGCCATTTTTTTAGCTCATCAAGGCCGCCGACTCCTTTCATGTTCTCATTTACATGGCAGTACTCAAGAACGCCGGACTTCCTGATAATTTGCTCTTTTTCAGAAAGAATAATTTTTAGGTTAAAATCCCCGGTCTGAACAAGGGATTTTGCAAAGACATTTTCAGCCTCTTCCGCAGTAAGCCCTAATGCGGCCTCCACAACTTTCTGGAACAGCATTGGATTTCTGGATATTTCAAGTTTATCTGCCTCGCCGATGCTTTCGGATATGCTCTTTACAATCTGGCCAATCTCCTCTTTTCCAGGAAGATTATAGTCAACCACAGATATTTCCTTTTCTAGCTCAACAGGGACCTTAAGTACAGGCGAAAGAAAAACAACATTTTTCATTGATGTCTTTAAGCTATGCGCAACATCCCTAAGCTTTCTGATAACAACAGGCTCATTTAAATACGGATGATAATCTTTCATTACAAAGATACCGTTTATATCTGACTGAAGAATATATTCCAGGACTTTTATAGGATCCTTGAACTCTCCAAGAAATGAGCCGTCGGGATTTTCAAGCCCGTTTGTTATGCTCCATTTATAAATTTGTTTTTTTCTGTTCTGGGTGATGCGCAACAATTCAGATTCTACTCTGTTTTCCTCAAAGGAAACCACGTAGATTAAAGGATACCTGGCACGGATTAACGTTTCTATGGCTATGCCGGAATTATTTTCCATTTTTCTTCTCCAGTTTATAAAATCAGTCTTCTATAAATCCTGTAACTATTACATTACCTGATTCATCTATTATAATCTCTGCTGTTTGGCAATATTCTTCATTGGCAGTCAAGTCTTTTTTAATTTTTCCATTTTCAAGCTCAAGGAATCTTTGGTTGCCAGAGCCCGCCCATCTGCATTTAGAAGGACTATCCTTGATATACGGGCCGTCTATTATATAGTCGCATAATTTCAGAACCTGGGCCATGCTGTCTGCCAGCTCCTCATAGGAATATCCTGTATAAACCAATGTGTTCAAGCCTTTCTGCCTGGCTTTTTTTAACAGTTTTTCCAAGTCAGCAGGCTGGTCAAAAGGCTCTCCTCCGCTGACAGTTACGCCTTCTAAAATGTCAGCATTAAAGCGGCTGAAAATTTCTTCTATAGAAACATCTTTGCCTTTGTCCGGATTCTGTGTCTCCTTGTTGAAGCATCCTGCGCAATGGCGGGCGCATCCTTGCACCCAGACAACGCCCCGTTTTCCAGGCCCGTTTGCCTCTGATACTTCAAGTACCGAATTTATCCTCATGAGCACATGTTCCGTTTTAAATAGAACGTAGTTGTATATCCATTCAATGTGTCAAACTGATGAATTACGCGCTCTGCTATATATTCGCCTTCAAATAAAGAGCCTACATACTTAATATTCACGCGCATGCCAGGCAATAATTTATATGTGCCTTCGGCTTTGCCTTCCGCCGTGATAAAATTGTAGGAATTTTTCTGCAATGCTCCAAGGGCGACATTTTTTGCATCTTCCTCGTCCATAAAAGACTGGTCTATTATGTTATGGTTCCACATACCGTCTCCGTTCTTTGAGACAGATGTCCAGTCTGAGCTGCCTCCGACTTTTACAGCCACGTCGCTGGTTTTTGCGTCGGCAGAAATTCCCTCGCATTTCAAGGAATTCCAGCCGACGCATTTACAAGTTGAATAAAGCTTCTCTATTGACTGCCTTGCCCTGAAGCTTATCAGGCTTTTTCCCCATTCAAAGATTATATCATCGTTTCTGACCTGAATGTTGTCCTTTATATAAACTTTTGAGCCATAGGCGTAGAAATCTTTGCCGTATTTTTCAGAGCATAGCTTTATGTATTCCAAGTCCGTCAGGTTCTGTATGTTCTCAAATGCCTGTGTCGGTCCGAATGGGTCAATCTCCGCGGAAAGAGAATACGATTCTATAATATCTTTTATTGCCTCGCTGCAAGTTTTATTCTCAAAAGATGAGAAATGCTTGCCATGCGCAAGCTTATGCAATGAATTGCAGCAATGCACCTCTGCCATTTCATGGCCGTTTTCCATGAATATGCCGGAAAAACCAGTTATCTCGCCTTCAAACACCTCTTCAACATCATCTTTATAGCCAAGATGAACAGAAATCTGGCTTTCCAAGTTAAATGTTTCTAATTCAAGAAGTTTTTCAGCTGAGATGTCAAAAAGCAATGTGCACTGGCCAACACTGTTGAGCAGATCATCTACATGAATTTTTTTTAGCGCGCCTTCATGGCTTGTATCCAGACGTTTCCCATCCACATAGCAGATCCAGACAGGGGTCAAATTTTTATTTTCGTTGGGCATGGACTCTCCTATTTTTCTATTCTGTTCCCATGATAATATTTATTTTTTGCATTTGCTATACCTTCATATAATTAATTATATGATTCATTTTTTCTCAAATTCCTGTATCAGCTTTATGTTCGCCTTGTCAGTTTCTGAGAGCTTTGCATCGCTGTAATCATTGTCCGGCTTGTACCAGGCGTACTCGTTGAACAGGGCCTGCAGGTCCTCGCTCCTGAACGTGCGTCCGTGCCGTGCGTACACCGCGTTGCGCCAGATGCGCAGCGCGGGCTTGGAGAAGCCTTCCAGGTCTGCCGGCAGAAGCGGGCGCTCTAGCTTTGTGTAGTCTATTCCTGCCTCCGCAAAGAAGTCCGGGCTGCCGTGGATTTGCTCAAGCTCCTCGCTTGATGCGTTTTCGTCCTGAACGTATTTTTGCTGGATGCGGTCGTAATAGTAGAAAACAAATTGTTCTCCATCAAAATATTTCAATCCCTGCCGATATTTATAATTAATAAACTCAGGAAAGAAAGAAAAAAAAGGAAAACACGAAATATCAATAGCTGTTCTAATACATTCTGACCACATATCAACTACTCCTATTTCAAAATGAATATATCCTGTAACACTATCATGAGTAAAAGATAAAATATCATCATTTCCGTCATGATTAAAATCATATTTAAATGCCACATATTCTAATATCTGAAACTTTTTTAGCTGCAAAAATAAATTTGATTTATAAAACCGCTCATTTTTTATTTCAGATAACTTTAAAGGGTCATTAAATCCTAATTCTTTTTCAACATTATCACCTTTAATTACAAGATAAAACATGAAAATTTCATTTCTTTTTTTATGAACCCAAATAACAAGAATCAAACTATAGCCAGGATATATAAATCTACATTCTTCTAATAATTTTAATTCAAATATTTCCTCATTAAAAAAAAACTGAAATTTTCTTGAATAAGAACTAATTATTTTTTTTATTTCTTCAACTTCTGTTTCTTCACTAATTTTATTTTTTAAATATCTACAAGCTTCTTCTGTCATTTTTTGTGAAAAACAAGGCATTAGCAATGCGCAGAATAAAGCCATGGCTAAAATTAATTTTTTCATTTCCTCTCGAACTCCTGTATCAGCTTTATGTTCGCCTTGTCTATGTCGGTCAGTTTGTCGTCGGTATACTCGTTGTCCGGCTTGTACCAGGCGTACTCATTGAACAGGGCCTGCAGGTCCTCGCTCTTGAACGTGCGTCCGTGCCGCGCGTACACCGCGTTGCGCCAGATGCGCAGCGCGGGCTTGGAGAAGCCTTCAAGGTCAGCAGGCAGAAGCGGCCGCTCAAGCTTTGCGTAGTCTATTCCTGCCTCAGCGAAGAAGTCCGGGCTGCCATGGATTTTCTCCAGCTCCTCACTTGTCGCGCTCTCGTCCTGCACGTATTTCTTCTGGATGCGGTCGTAGTAGTAGAACTGCCATTGATTCTCATCTGTCTCATAATCATATTCATACACTTTTATTCCCTGTCTTCCTTTGAACAAAATAAATTCAAAAGCAGGAATAACAGATGGTAACGGTATTACAATATAAAAAGAAATTGCCATCTGGTTTCTTAGAAAATCAAACGATTTAATTACATATGTCAAGCCAATCCCTGATGGGTAAAATGTTAAAATATCATCATTCCCATCATGGTTAAAGTCATAGAAAAATGCAGTCGACATTTTATAACGAAACTGGTTTATTTGCTTTTCCAAAATGGTATTTTGATAGGGAAAAAGCCTCCTTTCATCAAATTCCAGGAGAGCCTGAGCAAAAGTTTTATAAAACTTTATAACTTTTTTTTGCTTATAACCAAATCCAAAAACAATATCGTCTGTTTGTATTACAAAAACATAACATTCTTTAAATAAATATATATTTCTCATAACTTTTATATCAACAATATGATCTTTATCATCTTTACCATCTCTTAATATATGGTCTTCAAATATTTTTATTAACTCTTCCATTGATTCTTCCATGAAAAATACCATCCTTTAAATAAAACACTGATTTATATTGCAGTAAAAGCAAATTGATTCCAAAATATCAAGTTTAAATGCCTTTCTCAATTCTCTTACTTCATTTTTTTCTCCCCCTACATGGGCAACCTTTAATGATTTCAATCCTGGATATTCTTCCTCGCAGGGGCTCGGTCTTACCGTAACAAAATGCGGGCTTTGATTCTTTTTTGGATTAGTTTCTAAATTCTTCCACGCCGCAATCACAACATAGCCTAGCTGTGCCATATAAAATGCCTGCTCTGCAGTGATTTTGCATATTCCTGTTTCTTCAGAATTTTCACTCTGTTCCTCTAAAACATCGCACCAATAATTACTCGGCCTGTACTTATATTTTTCAGTATCCGGGCATTTAGGAAACTTTTCTTTTGACGGATCTTTGGAAATGTTTTTTTTATTCGCCGGTTTTTTTGTAAAATTATTAAAATTTCCATCTACATTTATTATTGTCTCAAAAACAGCATGATTGCAGAACGTCTGTGAATTCTGACTCTTAAAACCGTAAATATACTCATACAAACCAAGATTCCCCTGTTTATATGAGTATTTATGCATAACCATATCTTGAACCTTAATTAATCTGCTCGCATATGACTGATGTAAATCTGTTAAAAAAGTTTCAAATTGGGATTTATAGAAAAATGTAAATTTGCGGCAATCCTTTATTTCATCAGGCAAGAACTTGTTATAATAATTATTATCCCAAATCGCAAGCTTCTTTTTTATATATTTTTGCTTAAGTCCTAGTCTTTTACAAGCAGAATCATCTTTATTCCATTCTGATGGATGCTCAAAAGCTCCATATGTAAAATCTTCATCTTTTACATTCGTTTTTTCATCAAATATTTCTCTAAGCTTTTCTATTTTTTTCTGAATATCTGTTTCCTCATCTACGATTTTCAAATCATCGTATGAAACAAATGTAAAATAGTCATTCGGAGAAACAAACGCACCTTTCTTGGCTTCATCAAGACGGTAATATAGATTATCAGAATAACAAGAATATACATTTCCCATTAAATCATATTTTATATTATCGTTTTTAAAATAAACATTGTTGCATGAAATTTTTATCAATTTATCAATGGCAATTTTATTTTTAGGAATTGGCTCATATAAGCAAGGATTATGCTTCATTGTTTCTAAAGTTCTATCTTCCGTTAACAAAAGCATACGCTTCTTAGCAAAATAAACCTCCTTGAATGGGCTGCTACTTAAATCAACATAGAATTCGCTGTCATCAAATTTTAACGCATGGTTATTGGCAAAGCATGTCTTAAATTCTGAGAGCTCTAGAAAATCATAGCCACAGATTAAATCACGAAGCCTTATGTCTTTTTGGTATGCATTGTTACTTATTGACTCTATTTTTAAATGATGGAATTTCTCTATAAATTCAAACTGTGATTCGCTTATAAATTTATTATCTAATAAATAATTAATTTTTTCATTAGCGTTAAATTCAAGCAAATTAATTATATAAAGTTTTAAATTTATTTTTTTCTGTAACTTTAAAGTATCATTATCTTTGTAAACATCGCAAGGCAATAAATACGGCTTGATTTTTGCTATACTCGGATATTTTTCCTCATCTGGGAATTCTGTTATTTCAAAGATTGTATTTTTTAAATAACTCTTTTTAATAATTTCGTTTTGAGAATTCAACGAAAATAACTGAGCCTCGCCATCAATTTTATAGCACTCATTTCCAAAGAGGAATAACTGGTTGTTTTGGAAAAACTCGTGGCTATTTTTTTTATCCATGAAATATTCTACTTGATAAATAACATCATCCTTCTCTGAATTATCAACTGTCGCAAAAGTTGTGTTAGGAAATAGAATTTTTTGGGTCTTAGGATTATAATATTCTATGTCTTTTGATCGTTTTTCATTCAATATTTGATCCAAATGCATATATAGGCTAAAAAACTTAAACTTTTCTTTATTCTTGTCATTATAAAAACTATGTTGGAACAGAGCAAATTCATGGGAAGCATACAATTTTATTTTTTTTAAGATTTTTTTAACTAGTGAATCCGCTAAACTTTTTTTCAGCTCATAATAGGCATTGTCGCTCCTATTTGAATACATCTCTTTTTCTTCATCTGACAGCAAATCATATTCCGATTCAGTAATCATTTCACATAGGTCTTTACTGTTATCCAGCAGAAGCTCGGAATTCCTTATGGCACAGACAAATGCTAGATATTTTTGAGTAACAAATTCCTCATTAAGAATATGAGCTCCATTATGCCAGCCTCCAATAGAATTCAATGGAAAGAGAGTTTCTTTGTCATCCATAACTAGCTTGATACCTTTTTATTAAATTCAACTAATAAATATATATCAGAAATATAACAATATATACCCTTTTGAACTGCCGTGTCATAATCAACTGAAATAATTTTTTTCCTTTCGATTTCTTTTTTATATCGCCCATACTCAGATGTATCTTCTATTTCACTTATTAAAAACCTCCAATAGCTAGGTATAACATCAAATTCAAAAAAGCCATCGGAGCTAGTCTTCTCAATATTATCATATTCATTTGTCAACCTAGCAGTTATATTTTTCAGAATATAGCTGTACTCGTCTAATACTTTTATTCTTATTTTCTGGCTAATCTCACATTCACTCGCCTTAAACCTCTTGCATCTGTTTCCTGTAACCTCAAAGGTAAACTTGGGTTTTGCATCCAGCCTCTCGCCATTGTAGTGGTACGTCCACTCCGCCTCTGCCTTGCCATCCTGGATGTCCGCACCTATGCTTGTGACAAGACTTCCTCTGTCGTCATAAATCCAGAAAGTAACTCCGCCCTCCATGTCCTTGGTCTCGGCATGAAGTTTTAGAGCTTCTCCTACAAGCCCCTTGTCTGCCGGCTTTCCGTCCTTGTCCCGCCATTCCGCCTTCGTTATCTCTGGACGAATGAGCTTCACTTCCAGCGCGTTGCTTGACTTCCCGAAACTGCACCATGCACAGTGCGCTGTGAATACGAACCTGGGATTCTTCTCAGGCGGCATCCCGCTCCTGTTTGCCCTGTAGCTCCACTTCACGCTCAAGCTTCCGCCCTTTACCGTACGCTGGAAGCTCGCTATCGGCACAGAGTCCTCAGGTCCCTTACCTTCCGGGAACACAAGCAGGCTAACCATGTTTCCGTCCGCTATATCCTGCACGCTCGCTGTGAGTTCCGCCTCCTCTCCCTCTTCCACGGATTCCGCGCTCCATTTTACGCTGCTGAGCTTCGGCTCTCTGTTTTCCTGCTTCCTGCGCTCCCGCTCGAACGCCTCTGTGTTGCTTGGGTTTATTATTGCAGGCATCGGCATTCCAGCTCCGGCGGCTATCACCGTGCTGTTGTTCCGCGCGCCTATATCGTTGCACGTCGTGACTAGGCTTCCGATTACGGCGGTCTCCTTTCCATTTATCTTCACTGTAGGCGATGTTCCGCCTGTAACCTCGCCTTCCTTCTTTGGGTTGTTCTGGAATTTAATGGTTCCGGGAAGCTGCATATGCATTGAGTCATCGTGCTTTGCCTTGCTTCCCTTTAGCGCAGCCTTCTTGTCCCCTATGCTAACATCGTCAGAAAGTCCGTCATCAAGCTTTCCCATGAATGGATGCGGCAGCGGGGCTGTTGTGGTGCTGGGGCCGGACGGTATCACCATTATGTGCACGTCCATGCCCATTACCCTGTCGTCCTGCGCCGCCATCTGCTTTCCTTCCGCACATACTCCGCTGCTTCCGTTTAGCTTTATGTTCTTTCCTTCCATGCCGACATTCTTATCGCATGTTATTTTTGTTCCCTTGCCGCTCTTTGTCCCTGTTGCGCCGTCGCAGGAGACAGACACCTTCTTTCCGTTTAGTTCTACATTCTTGCCGGATGCGGTCTTGAGCTTTCTGCAGTTTATTTTTATGTTCCCGAGCCCGTTCGCTATCTGGATTCCATTCTTCTTGTCCAGGACACAGCGCATTTTTCCAGCCGCGCTTTCTATGCTTATTCCTTCCTTGCCCGCATCGTCTGTTATCTCTATGCGGTGGTTTCTTGTCTGGAGCAGCATGCTGTCTGCTTTATTTTCCGGGCTTGTCTTTGGTGGAAGGTGCTTTTCGTCATACAGGCATCCAAGCACTATGCCATGTCTTTTGTCCCCGTCTGGAAACACCACAAGAACCTGCGTCCCTATGTCTGGAAGCGACCAGAGCCCCTGCCCGCCGCCTGTCCACCTGCCACCCATAGGATACCATGGGCTTACACACCCTGGGGACAGCAGATCCAGCTGCACCCTCACCCTTCCGAGGCATTCAGGGTCTCTGTTGTCCGTCACTATCCCGGGCATGAACGGATTATTCACATGGAACGCCTTCTGTCTGTGGCTGTATATGCCGTTTCCATGGATGTCTTCCTGCGTATCTTTGCATGTCTCTAGTTTCTTTCTTATATTCTGGTTCACTTTTTTCTTGATATTCCAATCTAATATAGCGGCGGCAGTTCTACTATAGTTCCTGCGGCCAGATTCTCAGGATCATCTATGTTGTTGGCATCTGCAATGACTCTCCATTTCCTGCAGTCATTGTATTCTCTTGCTGACAATGAGGACAAGGTTTCACCCTCCCTTAGAGCCATCCGCTTTGTATGGTCTGCAGATTCTCTTCTTGTATTTGAAAGCTGTGTTGCGGCTGTCGCATATTCCTTGAAGACAACTTTGCATATAGCCCTGAGGGGAGTTCCGTCGTCTCCAAAGACTGTGAACCGCTGGACAAGATCTTCCAGGACACAGTCAAAGCTAAGGCTGCTCCAGCTGAATCTTAGTATAGGAGGTCTGTGCTCCTGCGCATTTACAAGCATCAGCTCTTCAACTTTTGATGTGTATTGACGGACATCTGCCATTTCTTCAAAGGTATCGAAAAATAATTCCATGGAAAGCCGTTTTCTCTCGCCCATTGTAAACTGCACAGGAGGCGAGTCAAGCCCGAACACATTGATTTCAGACCATGGAGTCTTTTTCTCAACAACATATTCTTTAGGGTTGAACATAACCTCAATTTCTTCGTTGGTATCCATATTTGTGATAACTGCTTTTTCAAGTGCCATAACATCTCCTCCTAGTTTCCGTCTACAGACAGGCCTTCGTGCGCTATCTCTATTCTTTCAACCGCAAAGTCGCTTCCAAGATTTGTAACCAGTTTTGGTCCTATCCACCGGCATGGAAAGGCACGGAAGAAATTCCATCTTTTCACTTCGTTTCCTTCTGTGTCTTTTAGCACCACTGACCCGTTCTTTCTTTCCAGCTTCTTGTTCTCAAGGCACGTCTCCTTGAACCAGTTGAAAAGCGAGTCGTTCTCAGTTATCCCTTTCTCAAGGATTAAATTTGGAAACCGCGTTCTTCCCCTGAACTTTCTTGTGGTGTGGTTCAGGCCTCCCTCTTCAACTTCATAGACATAGGTCTCAGCCTCAAGCCCCTCGCATTTCTGGAACCTCGCTGTTTCTATTCCGTCAATCTCCACAGTAAACAAGTAAGCCCTTAGTTTTGAATCATCTGACATTTCTCTATTTCTCCTGACAGTCATTAAATTGTCTTATTTGAACTGTTTTACCATTGATTTTTAGGTTAGAACAAATATTTTCATATAATTCTTGAAAATCCAAGAGATAACATGGTATTTTGCCGTCTTTTTTTTCCAGCAGAAGAAATAAATCATAGCGTGAGTCTTTTCTTTTCCAATAAAGTCCATCATCTTTTTTGTCAAAAATATCATCTAATACCGATAAACATTCTTTTTCGGATTCTGAATATCCACATTGCAGAATAAACCGATATATATAATCTCCGTCAATGAAATATATATGATACGTAAATATTGCGTCAGCTTTTAAATTTTCTATTGAGGAGCAAAAACTTGTTTCGCCGATTACCATATTATCCTGCCTTAACTTTCTGTAAGATTTGGATTCTATAACTTGTGGAAAATAATCATATAAAATAAATTCAGAGTCAGAATTTAAATACATCAAAATATCGCTTTTTGTTATATCATTGTATTTGTCTAAATAATTTTTAATGCAATGTGAAAGCAGATACGGTCTTTCGTTTTTTAAATCATTTATTTTTTTTGCATCAATCCTGTAAACAATTTTTGAATCTGCTCCGAATACAGGCTCTTTTTTTGACAGTGTTTTTAAGTCTTGAGCGTTATTTCCAATCAAGTCTCTTAAGTTGTTTTCCGCAAACAAAGAAAATGTGCTTAGCAAAATTGCAAGCAAATAAATTTTTCTTTTCATTCTATTCTCCGTTAAGGTGTATAAGTTAATGTTCAACAGCAAGTTTATTTTAGACTAATAAATCAGAAATTAATTTATCAAGCGTTTGCCATTTTCGTTGATGAAAAATTCTTCTATACCAATTTTAACTTTAGCTTTTCCATCGACAAAATCATAAGCATCATCAAAATTAACAGGCGAAATAAAATTCCCATTACTATCTAAGTAATTATGTTTCCAAGATTTTCCTTCTCGAACTTGTACATTTGATAAACCACAAGAAAAATATCTTGGACTTGAAATATTATTAAATTCTTTTAATTTATTTCCTTTATCGTCAATTAAATGCCAGACTACTCCTGTTTCTCTAGATTCCTTGACAAAGGCTTTTCCATTTGAAAAATTAGTTGCAGCAAGAGCTCCGCATTCATCAAATTCCACCTTAATCTTAAAAAGAATATTACCTTTAGTATCTATAACACCTGTCGTTCCGTCTAAAAACATTGCAAAATTTTTTCCTTCTGAAAATTTTTGTCCTAATTGTTCAAAGTGAATATCTGATATATTTCCATTTTCATCAAGAATCGCACTGTCAAAATTCATAAGTGCTACAGCAGCATATCCATCGGTGAATCCATAGAATCTTTTTAACTGTTTCGTAAAAAGAACATTTTCATCTTCATCTAAAAATGTGTAGGTATTATAGTTTTTTATTACTTTGATTTTTGAAGTAGAAGGAAAATCATCTGCTTTACAGGGAAATTGAAATAAACATATAAGAGAAAGAATATAAAAAAATCGCTTGCTTTTCATTTAGTTAATCTCCTGGTAATAAAAAGATGAATAGGCAAAATCATTCTGAAATTCTGAAACAGAATCATAAGTTTCCACCATAGAAACTGCACCTTCATTATTGGCTGAAGAATGATAAAAAGAAACTTTGCCAGATGAATCAGTAACAACCAATCCCGCGTGTTCGTGTCCTATAGTATAAGACTTTGTCCCATCTCCCATAAATACTACATAGGCACAATTATCTGACGTTTGAGAGTAATCTGCTCCTGTAGTTTGTAATGCATTTATATGCTGTTTTACGGTTTGATCGGTATTTTCTAACTGATAATCTTCCGGATAATAACCAGCTTCTTTTATTACTTTTGCAGCCCATTCGTCACAGCTATTGCTATTGTTATATTTTTCACCTAAATGATTTTTTGCAGCATTTGAAATTCTAGTTGCTGCAGGAATAACATTCGGTTCTCCAATATTTTGTCCAGTTACAACATAAGGATCAGAGCTTGGATTTCCATAATTATCAAAAAAAGGCACATCTGAGATTCCTACCTGTGCAATCCATTTGCTTGTATCAATTTTTAATTCAAAAGGTTCAGAATCATTATCAACTTCAATTCCTTCGTGCGCTATCTCTATTCTTTCAACTGCAAAGTCGCTTCCAAGATTTGTAACCAGTTTTGGTCCTATCCACCGGCATGGAAAGGCACGGAAGAAATTCCATCTTTTCACTTCGTTTCCTTCTGTGTCTTTTAGCACCACTGACCCGTTCTTTCTTTCCAGCTTCTTGTTCTCAAGGCACGTCTCCTTGAACCAGTTGAAAAGCGAGTCGTTCTCAGTTATCCCTTTCTCAAGGATTAAATTTGGAAACCGCGTTCTTCCCCTGAACTTTCTTGTGGTGTGGTTCAGGCCTCCCTCTTCAACTTCATAGACATAGGTCTCAGCCTCAAGCCCCTCGCATTTCTGGAACCTCGCTGTTTCTATTCCGTCAATCTCCACAGTAAACAAGTAAGCCCTTAGTTTTGAATCATCTGACATTTCTCTATTTCTCCTGACAGTCATTAAACTATTTTACTTAATCTATTTGCATATATTCAATACTTGCTAACGAGCCGTATTTTCATTGATTTGAATCTCCCGCCTATCGTTTTTGTAGTGATGAATTCTCCATAAAACTATTACCTTATTTTTTTATAGAAGATATTATACTATCTTTAATAATTTCCGTTTTATTAAAAATATTTTGTAAATTAATACAATTAAAGTTTTTTGCTCTTAATTCTTTTACAATCTGTGATTTATTTATATTTTCATTCCAAAAATAATACTCTGTCTCTTTTTCAGTTACAGAATCAAGATAATTTAACTTTTTCATTTCATTTTTTATAGAATCCAAAGTATTCGGATATTCTAATTTGAAAATTATTGATTTTTTATTATCAAAGAGAATTATAAATCTTTCAAATCTAACATCTTCAATATCAAACATACTTAAAACAACATAATCCAAAACATAATAGGTATTGATTTTTGTTATTTTAAAGTCACTTCCAAAACCATAACTGATTTTTTCTTTACGCATAATTTTATTATATAAATTATACATATCATTTGAATTATACCAGCCATCATCACAATCTGCCTCTTTGTCGGAAAACTTTCTTTCACATATAGTAATTTTAATGTCATTATAAATTTGACTTTCAGAACAACCTAATACATTTTCATTCACATTTTTTGAAAATGAAAAATTAGTTTGTTTTGACAAATTATCTTTTATTTTTTGAAATGATAATTCAGATGCGAACGAACATGATATAATGTTTAATATGAAAATAGAAAATAAGAATAATTTTTTCATTCTTTTGCTCCTAATGAAATTGTTACTTCATTAAATCCATCAGCTTTACCTGTATATGCATTATCAGGATTATTATACTTATACGGTTCCCATAATAAATTTCCATCTTTATCACCTAATTGAAAATGACCTTTTGACTTTATGAATCTAATTGTATAATCAGAATTTCCAGAAACTGTACTTTTTCTTGGTGAAGACCATGTTACAGTTGCATTTTTATATCCCTTAAATGTTAAAGCAGCTTTTATAACTTTGGCATGATTGTTAACAAAAAATTCCTCTTCTTCATTTCCAATATATTTTGAATCTTCCTTTGAACAATTTTTCTTTATTTTATTCATATCATTTAAAGTAAATGCTTGTCCGATTTTCTCTTCCACAGCCGCAAGTAAAGCTCTAAATAAACAAGGTCCATTTGGATTTGAAGGACGTAAATCATTTTGTGGAATCCTATTAAATATTTTAGAAGAAACAATTGATGAACATCCAACCTTTTGTTTAGGAGCTTCTATTACTTCTTTTTTAACTTCAATTGCATTTCCATCAATCGTTGGTTCAATTTCTTTGCCTTTTAAATCAAAAGCCTTATATCCACCAACCATTTTTCCAGAAGTCCAAGTATAATTAGCTTTTATAAATAGACTATTTGCTTCTGATTTTGAAAGTCCTATATTTTTCCCAAAAAACTCTGTATAACTTCCAGATTCATATTTTACTGTATTTGAAATAGCACCTTGATTGTTTACAAAGATAATATCCATTCCTAAATTATTGATAATTTTTATCGGTTTATCATTTTTTAAAACAATTATCCAACCTTTTTCATATGTTTTCTTTTCATTATTTTCAACAATTACAATGTCTCCTTTAGGATAGAATGTCTTTGCAAGCAGGTCATTGTTTTCAACCATTTCCTTGCACATGTAAAGGAAGTCCTTTAAGTCTTTCAGAGGCATGATTTTGAGGTCGTTTGCGTAATCAGCATCGTTTCTGAGAATACCTGTTACTTCATTATCATATTTACTCAGCATTTCTTACCATCCGCATACCGATAAAACCACGTTCCAAAGGGCTTTTCGGAGATAAAGATTTTTTATTAGAAATATAACGTATAAGATTAAAATTTGGTAAACTTTCTTCTCTAAGCGCATAGCCAACAGCATATTTTGCATAATTTATACTGTCATCTCTAGAATAAGTATTTGTATCAGCCCAGATCCATTCTGGTGCATTTGAAAAAATATCATATACACCCAAAGGATTAGCTTTTAAGCTTCCTACTTTATTAGTAAAATGGGAATTAGCAAAAAACTCATATTTTGTAATATCAATTTCTTCCCACCATTTATTATCTATACCTTCCTGCCCACCTAAAAGAAGATAAAAATATTCATTTATTGTCGGTAAGCGATAACCGTTTGCTTTTTCATTTAATCTTATTTCAGGCATCTTTGGAACATAGTAAACCCATTCTCCATTTTCCTGTTTCCATTGGAAGTATTTAACAGCAAAAGGTAATTCATCTTCTATTATATACGCTGGTTCAAAGCCTTCCTGCTCACTTCGCCAATTGCAATATTTACAGGCGTCATAAAATGTTATTAATACTGCTGCTGAATCAGGATAAGGCATCATATTATTATAAGTAAAAAGACCTCCGTCCTTTGAATATTCTTTCAATTGGTTATACCCGAAATAATCTAGATATTCTTCAAATTCTTTTCTGGTAACTTCATATTTTTGCACATATAGATTTTTGATCTTTTTTGTTTTGTCACAAAATTTTATATACTTCTGCATATTGATATTTGAGCCTTTGACATAGACTTCATTAGTTTTAGGAGAATTTGCAAAGATAAGATTTAAAATAAATAAATTTAAAAGAATTATTAATAATTTTTTCATAACAGTTACCTTTTATATTTTTTTACTGGATATATTTCATATAATTTATATTCACTAATACCAGGATTATATTCTATAAGTGGAACTCTTTTTATTAATTCATAATGTTTTATCTTCAATTACATTCTAGTAATCAGTCAATAATTGCTTAAACAAACTTGTTTTTTCAGATTTGTCATCATCTGGTGCACTTTTTCCTAAAGACCAATTATGCCGGTTTTGCTTTACAAATCCTTTTCAAGTATATAAATATCTTGCAGGAAACTATCGCCATAAATATAAAATTTATTCTTGTAATAAGAAACCCAATAATTAATTATCTTTGATTCTGTAGAGGTACCATTTTTAATAAGAAACCTTACATCAATAGAATATCCGTCCAAATCCTTATAGGGAAGTTTTTTTATACCTAAAATTTCATAATTACTAATGACTATTATGTTGGCTCTAAATGGGCCTATTGCCATAAATTCCGGCATCGTAGCGTTCTCTTTATTTTCATAATCCATATAAAAATCGTGCATTTTCTCAGTAATATTTGTTTTATATTTTGCATGCTCTGAGGAAACTGTTTCTATATATTCTGTCATAAACTCTATAAGCTGCTCTTTTTTATTAGCGAAACAACCATTTAATAACAGAATTAAGAATAAAATAAAAAGAATTTTTGTATTATTTTTCATTATTTTTTCCTTTGTACCTAAAATATTTTACAGTTTTAATTTTCATATTATGTGTATTCATATAGTCATAATATTTTTTATAATTTCTAACTCTCACACCGTTTGGATCCATACATTCCCATATTTCATCATTTCCTTTCCAAATTGAAGCATGATACTCATATATTGGTTTGCTGTTTTTATCAACTTCACCACTTTCATATTCCCAGGTAATTACATCCCCAGTTTGTAGCTGATTTACATTCTTAATATCTTTCAACTCAGAAAATTGCGTATATTTATCAAAATTACTTACACTGTAGGACGCTGAAATATTATACATGTAGCAAACAAAACCAATACAGTTAAAATAGGTTGTAGTATCTAATGGTTTATAATTTGAATCATAATCAATTTTACTCGTATCGTTAGAATATTTTACATTTTTGACTTTTTCATATCTCTCATTTAATTGGTTATTCTCTGCACTGGAGTTTTTACAAAACCTTTTTTTCCATTGTATCTGTAGCCATTCCCATGCTCTGTTTGCCATGTCAACTTGAACTTGAGTTTTTGTTCTATTTGCATTCTGGTAATCAGTCAATAATTGCTTGAAGAAGCTTATTTTTTCAGACTTGTCATCTTCCGGTGCGCTTTTTCCTGCTGCCAGTTGAATCAGATTATACTGGTCGTCAGTAAGATGTCCGTCATTATGAGCCTTTTCTATTACGCTATAGTCAATTTTTCCCGGATTTTTGCTCCATTGCTTTCCATCCCATTCAAATCCGGCTGGCTGCATCAATGCCGCATAGGCGTTTTCCATGCCAAGCCATTCCTGTTTTTTATTATGTTCATTTAATGTTTTTTGTATAACCATAGTTAATTAATATTTTTTTTATTTTCTCACCTGTATCCTTAGAAATTGTTTTATTCGTAATAAAAGAGTCAATATGTTCCATAAAATCAATATCAAATGATGTTTTTCCATTAGGATCTGCTCCGTTTTTTAATAAAAGCTCTATTAGCTCAATATTTCCATTCTTAATAGCATAATATAAAGGAGGACCAAAAGTACCAAAAGGATAGTTTATATCTTTCTTTGCAACTGTTGTCAGTAAATAATCTGTTAATTTATAAAAATTTCTTTCACAAGATTCAATTAATGGTGATGACATATCTAAAGAATTTTGTAGATTCCCGTTTGACTCAACAGCTAATTTTACTACATTTAAACATATATCCTCATCATATTTTTTTAACTCATAATGTAAAAGAGAACAAACACTATTACATGGGAGTATTTCTCCTTTTTTTAACTTATTTATTGCTTCAAAATCATTATTTATAAAATAATTTATATTATCTTCAAATGATTCTGAAAAGGCTATTTCCGTCGAAGTTTTTGTTTTGTTTTCTGCGGGTATTAATGATATATCGTTCTTTTTAGCACAAGCAAAAATCAATAAAAAAGAAAACATTACCACTAATATCTTTAAAGTTTTTTTCATTTTATAAATCTCCTCTATTTTCTATCATATTTTTTTACAGGATATATTTCATACAATTTATAATCACTAATACCAGGATTGTATTCTATAAATGGAACTCTTTTTATTAATTCATAATGTTTTATCTTCAATTGATGTTTTGACAATTTTATATCGTCTTCTATATTTATATACGCACCTATTCCGTATTCATAATCTGACTTAATGAAATCCACTTTTGACATTGCCTTTTTTTTGTCAGAATAAATTTTTGTTTCAGGATTGTAATAAACATAATCAAAGTATTGTGTAGAATCTGATAATTCTGAAAGTTTTTTGGACATTTTTTCAAAACTAATTACACTACCATCAGATTTTATGAATGTACCTTTAGCATTATTCATAAACTTTTCAACATTTTCTTCTGTAAGACCTTCATCCAGAATATACAAATTTATTATTGATGTAGCCAAGCATAAACTTCCAAAAGAAGGCGCTGTATATGGGTAGCCATATTTCTCTTCTAATGGCCTTTGTTTTAAATATGCAGCTCCCTGATTTGTTTCGGATTTCTTTACAACATCATTAGAATATTTTACATTTTTGACTTTTTCATATCTCTCATTTAATTGGTTATATTTATCTTTTTTATTCTCTGCACTGGAGTTTTTACAAAACCTTTTTTTCCATTGTATCTGTAGCCATTCCCATGCTCTGTTTGCCATGTCAACTTGAACTTGAGTTTTTGTTCTATTTGCATTCTGGTAATCAGTCAATAATTGCTTGAAGAAGCTTATTTTTTCAGACTTGTCATCTTCCGGTGCGCTTTTTCCTGCTGCCAGTTGAATCAGATTATACTGGTCGTCAGTAAGATGTCCGTCATTATGAGCCTTTTCTATTACGCTATAGTCAATTTTTCCCGGATTTTTGCTCCATTGCTTTCCATCCCATTCAAATCCGGCAGGCTGCATTAATGCCGCATAAGCGTTTTCCATGCCGAGCCATTCCTGCAGTGTTCCCTGCAGGCCTTTTGTCCCTGAATAGAGTTCACTGCCCTTGGAGTCTGCCACTCTTGAAATTTTGCCATCGTCAATCAAGTCTCCAGCCTCGTTGTCTTTCCAGTAGCTTCCTGTTGAGTCAAAGGCATAGTCTGCGAATTCCTTTAGCTCGGTTTCTCCGAAGATTTTCTTTATGTAGTGCAGGATTCCATACTCCAGGAATTTCTTATAAATGCCTTCGCCGTAAGCATTTGCAAAGGATTCAATGATTTTTGCATTCTGTCTTGCCATACTGGTTTTTCGGCATTTTAGAAAATAAAATTTTTCTTTAAATATTAATAAAAGAAATAATATATTTTTTTTCATTATTCTAATATTGCCGCATATTTCATATTTTTTATATCAGCACAAAATGAAGAATAAAGATTATATACACTAGCATCTTTTGTTGAGAAATTATAATCTCCATTTTTTAATAAAAAAAACAGGTATCGATTTCTGCTCTGTGATTTATAAAAATCATGATAATCAAGGTTCATAATTACTACAGTATGCCAGTCCCCGACTTTTCCGGTATAAAAGTCTAAGTTTTTACATTTTTTCTTTTCAATTTTTATTTCATCTAATTTAATTTCTTCATATTGATATAAATCTCCATATTCACCTATCATTAATGTTCCAGAGGAATCTTCGGCAGATATATCAAAAGAAACATCTTCATTTTTAATTGAAAAATAAATTTTTCCGAGATTATTTCCAGTTACAAGATCATTTACAATATATTCATTTTTTTCAAAGTCATGTAAGAGATGATATTCAGCATACGGTGTTTTGCTATCTTTTTTTGCACAAAAATTAATTACACAGCAAAAGATGCCAATAGGTATGTAGATAAATAGATATTTCTGCCATGTTTTCATTTTATTGTACCTTATTCTAGGATTGTAGCATATCTCATGTCTGTTAAGCTTGAACCAAAACAGAGATAAGCATCATCTACACTTATATCTTTAATGGAAAAATTATAATCTCCATTTTTCATTATATATAATAGATAACGATTTTTATTATTAGATTTATAATATCCACTGTAATCAAATCTGTCTAAACTTACAATGACAGCAGTATACCAGTCCCCTACTTTCCCGCTATAAAATTCCACATTTTTATATTTTTTCTTTTCTAACATTATATCATTTAAAGCAATCTTCTCATAAAGGTATATATTTTCAGTGGTTCCAACTAAATATTTTCCAGAAGTTTCATCTGCGTAAAGGCTAAATGAAATTTCTCCATTATCCATACAAAGACTTATATTTCCAAGTTTGTTTCCAGAATAAAGATCATTCATCGAATATTCATTCTTTTCAAATTCATAAAAAAAATACTGCCTTACATTGGGACTTTTATTATCTTTTTTGACGCAAAAATTAATTACACAGCAAAAAATCCCAATTGGAATATATATGAATATGTATTCTTTCCATGCTTTCATTTTTGTTCCTCGAACTTCTTTCGATAATCTATTTTATGATATGATTCTGCTGAAAACTCAGGTCTGTCATCGTTATAAAATGCATCTTTAGTATTATACTGCGAAAAACTTCTTAGAATTTCTGCTTTCTGCAGATTATCCTTTTTATCATTCAAACGAATTTCTTCTTTTAATATTTTTATCTGCCTTTCAAGGAATCTTAAATACTCTATTTCAGTTTGAAAATCTTTCTCATTAATTTCAGATTTTAGCTTTTCCATTCTCTTTATTTCAACTTGTGCACTGTTAAGGAATGCTTTGCGTGAATAATATTGCACTATCTGATACTTATTTTCTTCTACACTGGCATTTGCTAGCATTCCTAAGAATCCAAATACAGGCCCCAAGAAACTTGCTACAGAAATTATCTTTTTCCACGCATCTTCTTCTTGTCCTTCTGTTGCATATTGCTGAATAAAGTAAGACAGTTTTGAGGCTGTCTCTTCTTTTTCCGCCAATGCTTCTGCGGTATCTTCTATGTCTTTTCCTAAAATACTGTACTTTATGATTTTTGGAACTTTATCCGAAGCTCCTGCACAATAACTAATTATTCCATAAATTAAATCTAGTGCTTGTGGTGGCATTGGATCAAATGTATATTCACCTGTAACATCGGACGTAGACACTTCATAAATTTTATCTATAACTTCTTGCTTTAAATGTATTTCATCCCCTATATGAATCAAATTTGGATTAGGTGGTAATTCAAACAGTTTATTCCAATAAATGCCGCCAAGTTCCCAAAGAGTTGCATTTTTCTTGGCTATGAAACTTCCATGTCCATTATATTCCCAGTTTGCTACAGATTTATAATTATTTATGAAATAAGTTATTTCTTCTAATTTGACTTTCTGATTAAAACTGTCTTCCATATTTTTTCCAACATGAAATGTATTAATGTTTTCTTGATTCTCAACAATTACAATGTCTTCTTTAGGATAGAATGTCTTTGCAAGCAGGTCATTGTTTTCAACCATTTCCTTGCACATGTAAAGGAAGTCCTTTAAGTCTTTCAGAGGCATAATCTTGAGGTCGTTTTTATAATCATCGTCGTTTCTTAGGATGTAAATCACATCGCACAATTCCTCATGCAGCTTTTTCTCATCCTCGCTTATTGCGTCCCGGTTTTCACAGCAATAACTGTCGTAATAAGTGAAAAAGTTTTCTATCGAGTCATTGATTAATGTTATAGCCTTGCTTCTTGTTATCGTTGTTGTTTCTTCGCCCATAGTTCATCCGCGGATTTTGCTTTTCATTGCCTCTATTATATCAGCCCTGACATCCTCTGCTGTCTTCCAGCAGTGCTTCTTAAGGTATTCCGCCTTTTTCAGATAATAGTTCATGTTTCCGAATTTCATTTCGCTTTTGGCAAGCTCCATCTTGTCATGCTCATAGTTTTCATTCATTAGCTGAATCCTTTCCTGCTCTGTCACTTTACCACCACCTGTCAAGATCAAAGAATTCGTTCGAAATGCAGCTTTCAGACCATCTTTCAAGCTCGACTAATAGCTTGTATTGCTCTTCATCGTCCAAAGAGCGGAGCCTGGATTCTACTTTCTGCTCAAAGGCCTCTGCTACGCTGTGTAAGAATGCCTGGTATTCTTTTGGCGTGCATTCGCAGTATTTTCCAGGCAAATATTCAATAATTTTCAGTCCTTCTCCATTCCTTGACTGCTTTGCCTCATTCAAATAAGCCTCGAGCTCAAGCTCATCTACCGATTCATTGGTTCGGTTCTCGGAATACTGCTGGACATGGATTAATTCGTGCTCAAGAATTTGCTGTGTCTCTGTGGAGCCCGGATTATATTTGCTTTTTTTTATATGGATTTTATTCGCTATTGCATAGGCTAATAAGAAGTTATCTGTATGATAGCAGTCATCAGGATCAAGATAGATCATTGTGTCTTTGAGTCTGGTATCATGCCTAAGCTCAAAGTCATTTTTTGTCTGCGCATCCAAGGGTATTTTCTGAACAGGAATAACAGCAGATTCTCTTTTTCTTTCTTTTGCTTTGTTGACAAATTCAAGAACCTTTATTGTTGTTTTCTTATAATCCATTTCCTGCATTTTCCCTTATCGCATATTTGTGTAAAAAAATGACTGCACAAATTGGCTTTTGTTCTATCCTTCATTTATATACACACTTGAGCCGTCTTTTTCGGCTGTTATTGTTATCTGGAAAAATTCAACCGGCCTTACAATCGCAATTCCGACTTCAAATGTAAGAATTCCATTGTCTATATTTTCAGCAGGATTCAGCTCATCGTCACATCTGACATAGAAGCTTTCCTCCGCTGTTCCTCCGGCCAAAAATCCTTTCATCCATAAGTCAATAAGAAATCCGCTGACCTGTCTTACCAGCCGCTTTCTTAAGTTCCTGTCATTCACTTCAAAGACAGCCCATTGTGTTCCTTTCCTTATGGCTGAGCATATCCTTGAAAATGTCCTTCTGACATTTATATATCTCCAGTCAGGATTTGAAGACAGTGTTTTTGCACCCCATATCTTCACACCGCTTCCGGGAAAGTACCTTAACACATTTATATTGTTTTCATACAACTCTTCCATCTCGCCTTTTGTAATTCTTTTTGAAAGCCCCACGCTTCCCTGCAGAATACAATTGGCGGGTGCATGAAAGATTCCCCTCTCCCCGTCGGTCATTGCAATGCACCCGCACACAGCCCCTGACGGCGGCACTGTCAAGGTCTTAAATCCAGAAGCATCCAGCGGGTCTATCACATTTATATATGGATAGTAGCACGCCGCATAGTCAGAATCAAATTTACTGGCATACTTAATTGTATCAAAAGTGTCATTCTGATCCGGCAAATCCAATATCGCAAATCTTCCGGGAAATCTTGAAGCCTGGCTTGACAAGGCGTCCTGAACCGCTCTATATTCATTCAGCCTTCCCTCCTTGCTCTTTCCAGGACTATTCAATAGCCAGCATAAATCCGGACATGCGACAAGGGAAATATCATCCCTGCTTTCAAAAGAGCCGATGCCCTCAAAATTATTCAGGCCGCCATAATATCCTATGAAATCAGCGGCAGTTATATCTGCTATTCCGTCACAGCCATTTTTGGCATATTCCGAGTATACAGGCCTTGCAATGCCTTCAGCCGACTCATCAGAAATTCTGCACAGCCTTGAACGCTCATTTACATAATCAACTATGTATCTGGAATCGTTTTTATTCATTGATAAATGAAGGTAAGTTTCATTCTTTTTATCTTTTGATGAAATCATCATCGACATATAAACCTTACGGATGATAATATTCTTATTTCTTGCAAATTCTTTATGGAGCGAATGAATAGGATACGAGAAGAACAATTTTCTATTGTCTATAACAGATATTTCCCTATAAATTGTTTTACCAGCACCCAAGTTTAATTCAACAATATCGCCCTGCTCAAAGTATTCTTCTTTATCAAGAATTATATAGCTACTGTCAGCGGCCACATCTTCTACTGAACAACTGATTCTTTCATATTCATACCATAGTTTTGTACATAAATAATTACCCCAGGTTCCAGGAGTTAACGCAGTCAGTCTTAATGAGCCACCTTGACATTTCAACTCAAGTTCTGCATTTTTCACGCTTTCTTTATGGGCAACCCTCGTTACAATGCATTCTTTTCCACCGCATTTAAAATAGCTATATACAGACAATGGAAGCACGCCTTGTGTATCAAAGCCTCCAAAATATTTTAAGTAGCCATCAAAACTTTCTATGAATACAGGTTCCCCCACAGGTCCTTTCTCACATATACCGGCGAATGCTGTCAGGCAACGGGTATCTATCTGTAGAGAATTAAGTGTATACTGTTGCTCCGAGACATAAACCCCCGGCAAAGAAAACTTATTCATAGCTTATTCTGTCTTTTTGGGCTTCCTGTTTTTTTTTAGCCCGGGCATATATCTGCAAAACGGACAGAAGTCCCAAGAATCCTTCATTAAATTATTACAGTCAGGACATCTCCGCCTTGTAATACCCATGGCCTTTCTTTTTGAAATTTTCAAAACAATTATAAGAACAACAATTACAGCAATAAAAACTGCAGCCAATATAATAATTAAGATTCGCAGCCATTTAGGAAATGGAAGCTTTACTGCCTTAAATGTCTTTTGTCCTTTTCCCTCAGAATCCTGTTCTGAAACAGAGACTTCTATCAGATGGAAACTATTGTCAGGTTTTACATTTTTTATCTTATAGTTTATTACATAGCTTTTATTAATAATATCACGGACAGCTTTTAGTTTTTCCGGCACACCTCTCAATGTTGCAGAATACAAATAGGAACCTGACGACACTTCTGAAATCTGATTTAATGCGCTCAAACCGGCAGAGCTCAATACACGGATTCCCACAGAATAGACAGGAATAGACTTTTCTGCCAGAACAGACTCTAGCTGGTCTTTTGTAAAACGGCTGTTTTGATCACGGCCGTCTGAAATTACAATAACTATCTTTCTTCTGGTGTTTTTAAGCTCAACTTTTCGGATTACATTCATAATTGAGTCATAAATTCTCGGTTGAAAATCCGAAGTCTGAATATTATTGATTAATCCTGTATCTATGCTGTCCTTTGTCAGGTTCTCAAAAACAGGATTTGCATCATTCCCAATAGTATAAACAGACAGGGTCTCATCTTTCTGCATATACTCAATAAATTGAATAATAGCAGTTTTCTGGTAATCCAATGGCTCTCCTTCCATGATGCCATTATTTGACAGCAATATCGTATAATCTATCGGTTCTGTTTTCATTGAGAATTGATAGATTGACTGCCTGCCGCGCAGCTCCTCACTATCTATCCTGGTCATAAACAGTCCCGGAGCAAGACCAGAAACAGGCTCACCTTTTTTGTTCTTTACAGAAACAAACGCTGTCATGTTTGGATAATCGTGAGAATCTATCTGGTCAACTTTTATCGACAGCAGGCTCTTGTCTGCATATAAAAAAGAGCCTGTTAATAAAACTAAAATAAAAATGAATTTATTTCTCATAGTTTCTATAAAAGCTTAATTTTATAAAGCTTTTCTCCCATTTTTATAATATCACCGTCAATCAGCATAGTCTTTACGCTGTTGATATTGTTTACCTTAATAGGCTCTCCGTTTCCCAAATCAACAAGAGAGCATTCTCCGCCTGAAATGGAAAGATAAGCCTGTTGTCTTGCCAAACCAGCTTTCAGAATACGGATTTCACAGTCAGCAGCACAGCCTATGAATGACTTGCCTTCATGCAGGGTATAATACTTTTCTGCTGAGCCATCCTCTCTTAACATGACAAGCCAGCCAGCCAAAGGGGCAATGCAGACCGGACAAACCTTCCATGAAGGATCCATCAAATGTCCTTCCTTGCAATATTTATATCTCATATTTTGCCTCTACTATAAAACTTGATAAATCCAAATTGAGCCAGAATTATCCCTGCCTTTTTCTCCTATATTAAAAACCACCTCCGGAGAATATTCAGTTATATCCCCCTCATTTATTTTCAGATAAAGATTTCTCCACCTGTTTTTTGAATCCTGCCCATCTATATTCATCTTATATTTATTCTTGTCTTGCAGAATTACCTCTACAGAATAATTACCTTGATATATGTCAGTGCGTCTTACTATAAGAGTTTTTCTTCCCTTGACAATGTTCTTGATATGGAACTTCATGCATCCGCCTATCCATCTTCTTACAGTATCGTAAACCAATACGCCATCTGGATAATAGAACGCCTCCTTTGAAGTTGACGGATGCTGCGCATCCACAAAAGCCACTCTGTGGCTTTCTACCGATTCCATGGAAGCCATATCAATAGAATCCACAAGAGTATATTTTTCATCTTCAAACAGGAGCACCCTAGGAAGATTATAGCTGATAAAGTGAATATCTGTGCTGTTTACTTCTTTTTCGATTATTGTATTTTTCAAGCCATCTATAACAGCTCTATGTTTTTTTAAAATCTTGTCTATTTCCTCATACTTATTGTCATATTTCTTTATTAAATCTCCTAATTCATACATAGATGCACGGGCTTCCTCATAGGCTTCCTTTGTAGTTAATTTATAAGTTTTATCTTCAGATTTCCGTTCAAACTCCGCTAACTCAAACAAGACTTCATGGTCTATATCAAAAAGAGGAGTTAAAAGATGAATAATATCATCAAAGTACACGCTGGATGTTTGAACTATCATTTTCGCTGTCATTGCAACAGTATGCATATTTCTAAATGAATGGACTGGTATCAGTTCATAACAGGAATTTGATACTCTGCAAGTATATTCAAACAGTTCTATCAGCAATTTTTCCAGATAAATTGAAACGCCCTTCTTTGTTTTTGTGGCCCAGGGAACATACCGGTAGTCCAGCGCATTGACTCCAGGATCACAAAAATCATCGCAGTTCTTGATGTTTACAATCCCAGTTCCCTCTGAATCATCCAATGCAATCCGGGCCAGCTCGATTGTTATTTCCGGTTCTGTTATCTCCTGCACTATCTCAACCTTTGCTGATTCCAGCTTATATTGATAGCCCTGCAAGTCAATATTTTCATTATTCTGAAAATAATCTTGCATCACCTCATTATATTTAATGACTATATAAACAGTTGTTGGATAAGTATATTTCTTAGCGTCAAAAACTATCACCTGGGGCTCATTCAGAAAAAGAGGATTCCCATGCCCGTCGAAACACAGTCCCCTGCCAACTATGAATGTAATCAGTCCGCCCTTAGTTTTTTCCGCCTGAACATGAAGAGAATCCATAAAATTTGGAACAATGCCAAAACCGTGAAACAATCTGTTATATAGTTTTTCTTTTTCAAAATGATAGTCTTCAATTCTATTCCAATAATTTGGTCCGACTTGTAGACCTGGAAAAAAATTTGCTCTTTTAAAATTTATCAGTTCATCCATATTTTTTATATCCTTATCTATAATTCAAAATTATCATCAAGAACAACTTTGTCTGTAATTACAGTTTTTTTCCTAGGCTTTGCTTTCTTTCTCCTGAAACTGATATAGCAATCTGTATTCAGAGGTTTTTCTTTCTGCATCAAAAGAGTCAGTCTTTTTAATAAATTGTCATCAAAATCTTCCCTGTAGACAGGAAAAGCAATTGTAAAAACCGAATTTTTTTTATCTTCTTCAAAAATGCTGCTATCAATGCTGCTTCCATCAACTATTTCCAATGATGAATATGGAACATAGCTTTCAATTATCTTAGGAACAATTCCAGTTATAATATAAACTAATATTTTCAGCCCCAATACTGTTCCTCTTAATTTATACAATGGAATTGCATATTGAAGAAAAAGTCTTTTTTCCCTTTCTGAGCCAAACAAGTCAACATCCACCCCAAACCAGTCAGCCAATATGTCTAGAAAATAAGAAGGGCAATGCATAGGCCTGAACATTTCATTAATATTATCTATCTTGATGGCAATGTCATTATTTATATGCTGAAAAATCATCAAATACTTCTGGAGAAAATCGTTTTCTTGGAAATATGAGGGCAGATTCCTTATTGGATTCTTTGAAGTTGCATAAAGCATGATTTTACCGTCTTCATGCTGGCAATCAAAAACAATGAATCTTGTGTAGTCAGACTCTTTATAAGTTATATCTATATCAGCCTCTGACAATTCGGGACATAAGGAGAGAATCTTGTTTTTTGCGCTATAAACATCAAGCCCTATGCATGAACGCCGGATATTATCAAAATCCACCTAGCTCCACCTTCTTACCGTCAAATGGATGTTATTCTTTGTATCTTCATTTTCCTTTACAATTGAATAACCCAGGTCTTTGACTTTATCTTTTATAGTTTCGTAAGCATATTGGCGATGAATTTTATTTATAATTTCGTCCTGTTTTAATCCTGTAAAAGTTTCGATAGCCCACCAGTCGGCAACAAGCTCATAGTTTCCACCGATTTCTTTTATGCCAATACTATATTTTGAGCCTGTTTTTATTTCAAAAATGCAGTCTTCTATAATTTCATCTTTCCCATATCCCCGCAAGACTAATTTTTCACCTTCCGCAGCTTCTTGGTATTTCATCTCTAACACATCTAAAGCTTTTTTTAGAAAAACTAAATTTTTTATCTTTGTATCTATTTTTGAAATATGAGACATTGTACTATTCCTCTTTTAGTTTCTGCCCAATTTGAATTCTGATATACGCATTGTTTGGAATCTTTCTTGTTACATTTTCAATTTTACAAACAACAAATCCATTCAAAATAGAGACTACAGAACAAGTTCCTATAATTTCATCAAAACTGGAATTAACAGAGATTTCCCCCATAACACCTTTTTCAAGTTTATCCTGCAAATCTCCAGACTTTGCCATTAATTCAGATTGAACTCCATTTGTCTGAGTAATCTCAAGCACACGCATATATCCGTACACAGGTTCATATATGGCTGGCTTTTTTATCTGAACAGCTTTTGGAGTAGGCGTTAGCTCAGTCAAAATAAGAAATTTTTCTGGTTTTGAAGATGAAACACATCCCGATAATAGAAAAAGAAATGAAATCACAAGTAATATCTTCATTTTTCCATTAAGTTCCATACACGTTCTCCATCTTTTCCTTTAAAAAGCCAGTTCCTGTCATCAAGATATAAAAAGAAACCTTTATATGCATTTCCTTTTATATTAGAATATTTATTTTTATTCTTAATCTCCGCAGAGGAATACGCTTTATAATAATCACCTGTATACACAATGTGTTTTCCCTTTGGCAAAACACATTTCTCTAACTTATCCCAGCCCATGTACATATTATTTAAAAAGAGCCCTTCGCCTGGAGTTGTAATATCGGGTGCTATCCCATAATTGTTTTTTCCAAAAATATAATCGGCCAAGGAGAAAATAATATTTCTATTAGCCTTCCAGATTCCAGTAATTGAAAAATCAGAAGTGAAGAATTTAACACTCTTCAGCTCTTTTCCAGTCTTTGCATCTACTAGATTAATATAATAAATATTAATTTGATCTGTTAACTGAATCCTGCCCTCTATATAAAAATCAGCAAAATCAAAATTCTTATAATTTTTTTCTACATATTCATTCATGTTTAATGTACTCATGGCACTTACCATCTGAGTTGAATTTAAACTATATTCAAACAGCCTGCTGAACACATCATCCGACGCTCTGATAACTATTCCATCTTGTTCTATGAATGTAGAAGGAATGTAATCAAATTCCCCCTTGTCCTGCCCCAGATATTTTCTGCACTCCAATACAAAAGGCTTAACTACAATTTTCTGTTTTTTATATAGCTTGTCCGAACCAGATTCATTTATATCTAAATATTCAAGCAGCATAGCATCTATAGCTTTTAAGCAGTATTTTAGCGAAGGTATTTTTCTTAATACAGTAATCGGGTAACCGCCATCAGAAAACCTATAGAAAGAAAGCATCAGGACATATCCTTCTCCACATTCAGCAACATAAGGACAGCATACGCCTACTACATTACATCCGTATCGTTCTTCTGCCAAACTATTTATAAATCTATGGATATTTTTTTCTTTGGTTAATCCATACTTTCCAATCAGCCACTTATCAAGGGAGACTGGCTTAATTTTTTCTGTATTAACCATTGCTTTATGAATTTTATCTTGAATTATTTCTAACAATTCCTGAGAAACCGAACTAGTTCTTGCCGCATCCATCATTATGTACGCCGGAACAATATCCGAAAGATTTTTATATTTCTCCTGGATGTCTGGCTCTTCTTCTGTTTTTTTTGTAAAAAATTCAAAAGAAAAAGAGGCGGCAATAAAAATATGTGCAAAAAAAATATAGAATATAATCTTTTTCAAACTTCTCATTTATTTCCAACCTCTTTTTTTAAATCAATTAAGCCCAATCAGCGTTTTCATATACAATTGAAATTGTTTCCTGAATTACACCAGTTTCCGCAGAACCTAAATCAGACATTGTCCATCCGCAAGGAACACAGTTATAAAGATTTCGTCTTTGAATTTCAGAAACGCCATCCCGGTCCATAAAAACAATAGACAAGGATTTTTGCTCAGGATTTCCACGTTCAACAGTTTTCCACCATTCTTTAAGAACCTTATCACGTGGGTCTGCATTGCGTACAAGTTTTACTGTATCGTACTTAACTTTTCCCACTACTTTCCGTGGATTTTTATCCATACCGCCCATATCATCAGACACTTCTGCGGTAGCACCGAGCCCCGAAATTGAAACGAAATTTCCGTAATCAATTCCATCAATTTCAACTTTGAAATAAGCTTTGGTTGTTGGTAAATAGTCAGCCATCTTTTATCCCCTTGTTTTTATTTATTCGTCTCCAAGAGTTTTCTGAGAAACCCTGAATACTACAAATTCAGCAGGCTTAGCAGGTGCCAAACCTAATTCAATAGTTACATAACCAGCATCGATGGATTCCGGTGGATTTAATTCATCATCACAACGAACATAGAAAGCCTCTTCCGGAGTATTTCCAAACAGGGCTCCTGATTTCCAGATATTTAACAAGAAAGCCGTAATGTTGCGTGTAATTTTTTTCCATAAATCCCGTGTATTTGGTTCAAAGACAACCCAGTTTGTTCCATTCTGGAGAGCCTGTTCTACCATGCAGAATAATCTGCGCACATTGACATATCTCCATTCAGGATTTGAACTAATAGTCCTTGCGCCCCAGACTCTGATTCCACGTCCAGGAAAATCACGAATACAGTTAATTCCCTTTGGATTCAGCATCTCCTGTTCTGCGTCTGTAAGATTGTATTTAAGACCTAGTGCAGTCTTAAACAGTTCATTTGCAGGAGCCTTATGAACACCTCTGGTGCTATCAACACGGCCATATAGTCCGCAAATGCCACCACTTGGCGGCGCATAGATATTCTGATCTGCCACCATGTCATACATCTGAACCCATGGGAAATAATAAGCTCCCATGATGGAATCTCTAGGCATAGGCATTGTATCAATTCCCCCTTCAAGAGTTTCAGGAGAGTCCAGCACAGCAAATCTAAAACGGTTCTTTTCACAATGAGTCAAAATCGCATCTTGCGCAGCAGGGTCTGTAACTCCAGGCGCGCATATCAAAGAAATATCCTGAATCTCATCAAACAAATGCAGTCCGGACTTCTTGCCCACCCCCTCATCTTTTCCAATAATAAGTTTTGCAATATTATCCGGATTTTTCACTTCATATTTGGCATGGCTTATTGGCTCGTCCGCCTTTTCAGCAGCCTTGTCTCCATTCTTCTGGCTAGCCTCTCCCTTTTTTGGCTTTGGTTCCGCCAAATTGTTGATATAGCATTTAGTGCCGCCATTCTGAAAAAACTGATAGACACCATGACCAAGCCAGCCGCCCTCATGAAGTCCCCCAAAAATTTTGGTGTACTGAGTCCAGTTTGTAACCAATGTAGCTTGATTCACAGGTCCTTTTTCCGCGACTCCAAGAAAGCCTACAATGTTAGTGGCACCTGCTTCGATTGGCTTTGAGCCGCTTTCAATTTCCTCGACATAAACGCCCGGTGTTTGATAATTAGGCATTTTATACCTCCTCTCTTTATATAATCATTTTAATTTGACCTTTCTATTTAATTTGGTTAGCACTAAGATTTTTCTTTTCAACCCGGACAAAGTTTTCAGCCTTGGTTGAATTAATTTTTAGCTCAATTCTATAATCAAGATATAAATACTCATTACAGTTTTCAGGCTCTTTCCTTATTACAGGTTCAAGAAAGAATTTTCCTTTGTTATTTCCATGCCAGTTATAGTCTCCGCAATCATACGTATTATGCACTTTAAAATAAGATGCAATTAAGCCATAAACAGACAAGACATCTTCCTGGGATTTTCCAGAGAATATTATCCGTAAATTCATAACATACAAGGCTGGGGCCTCATACATTTTTTCTTCTATAATTATTCTCTGGCCTATCTTGTCATTGGCTGCCTGAAATAAGTCTGTAACAACCAGCCTCACCTGCGGTTTCTCTCCTGATGAAAAATCATCTACAACAACATATTTGTCAGATGAATTTTCTTGCAGCTTGTTTTTTATGACGCTAAACGCATGCTTAAAAATATCTGACTGCATTATTATCCCCGCCTCTCAATCACAATCTTGTTTAAGAAAGGAAGCTCGTCTTCTTTCAGCAATATTTTTTCCACCTTTACATTGGCATCCAGATCAAACAGCTCAACATCATTTACAGACAGAATCTCATTTATCTTTTCCAATTGTTTCAAGACTGAACCAATCATTATCTCCTTTCCAAATGGCCATCCATTTCCACCGTCTCCGTCAAGGGTGTCAAAGTAACTTCTTAAGCTATTTTCAATGTGCGTCTTTACTCTGTTTTCATCGAATACATCGCTTTTAAATACTAAGGCTATAGAAATGTTAAACTCCTTGTAAACTGGAGCTTGTACGCATATAGGTGTTCCTACAATCTTTCGTTCATCAAGATATTCCTTTACCCTTCTTAAAAGTTCCCTCGAAGGCTCAAGTTTAATTTCGTAACCAATACCCTTAGGTCTCACAGGAATAACAACGGTACAGACTTCATTTTTTGCATTTCTATTTTTCAAGCAGTATGAGCGGGCCACGCTAGAAGAAGCTTCTCTTGCAAGCCATTGGTAATCTTCCGCTGTTACAGCTCTTTGCAAGCTCTTAAAGGCTCCTGCCGCCCTGGCTTTCAAGTTATCCACAGATTCCATATCAGAACCACCTTCTGCGGCATAAGGATTTGTACAGCCCGAAATAAACGGAATGCTTTGAAGCATACACTGAATAGTGTTTTTTGTGACGTTTCCTACAGCCCCGCCCCCTGTATGATAGCGTTTCATCTTGATATTAAACTTCCCTTTAGGAGGATTTACACCTTTTGCTCCATCCCCAAACAGAATTTTTCCAGTAGAGTAGTCAATTACATAATGCCTTGAAAAAGGAGTTGATGAATAGAAATTCTCCACTTCCTTATAAAGAACCCACACCCTGTTTCCTTCTTCTATAACAGAATCTTTACCATTATCGTTCTCTATCATCCTTAGTTCATTTTCAGACGGCATCGAGCCCTCGTCCACATACAGCTGCGAGCCTTTAAGTATGTTCTTGTGAGATAATACAAGCGACTGCCCAGGAGCGCCTGTCCCGGAACCTAAAATTTCATTTTCATAAGTTTTTTCATTGCGGGCATATACAGCATTGATAACAATATCTTTTATACATGGAAGAGACTCAAAGCCACCTTGAATTAGGGATATCCGTATCCAATATAAATCCTGGCCAAAATTCTCTGAACGTGCAAAGTCGGCAGGGACAAAGAAATCCACGAAGCCTGACTGATGAAAAGAATCCGTGCTGTCACTAACGGACAGAGATTTCCATTCTTGTCCGTTATAATATTCCCAGCACAATGTGATTCCTCGTTTTGAATAAAAAAAAGATAAGTCTTTATCATTAAAAATATCAAAGAAATTTTTATTTGCCTGTTTTATTGATTCATTAATCTTAAAATATAATGAAGACTCTCCATCAGGAAGCTTGTTGTCAAATCCAATATATAGAGAAGGAAAATCATTTTTATTGAAATCAAATAGAACAATATCTTCTTTGGAGTCAGACAGAATATCGGAACTAAGATCTTTCCATTGGAAATTTGTGTATGCAATACAATTTTTTGGAGTTATAGAAGGAGCCTCATACTTAATCCGAATTTTATCAATCTCCGGCGTAACGACTTTTGAATTGAATTTCCAAATCCAATTGTCTTTATCATCTTTTACGTAAGAACCTCCTACAGCATAATCTTTTGTCACAAGCCTTACTCTTATCCAATAATGCTCCTGGTTATTTACATCAACAAGCGATATATCATTTGGAACATCAAAAGAAACACTTCCCGACTGCTTAAAATTAAAAGTTCCATCTAAAAAATTATTTTCTTTGGCAATTCGTTTCCATTCAAATCCGTTCCAATATTCATATACAAAAAGAGCATTTTTATTTTCTTCCACATTTGCATTAGTCTCGGAAAAGCTGTAGATTATTTCGATTTTGATATTTTTATTTTTTAGAATATCATCTGCGCATATATAAAAACTTTCATTGAAAGCAGGTGCCTCAGAATACATATGAAACGAAGAATTGAAATCAACAACAGAATATTGAAGGTTATTATTCTTTAAGCAAATTTCCGGAATAAAACCTTTTCCTCCAAAAATCGTCTTTAAAGAGATTCTTTTTGTGGCCAGTGAATTTGGATTTTCAGGAATATCCGACAATACGCCTCTAATCCAAAAACCTTCCACGCCATTCACTATTTTAGACTGGATAGGGACATTTCCGCAGAGATATATAACATTGTCTTTTTCCCGGATATTCTTGACAGACGGCAGGGCTTTTAATTCCGCCCACTTTGCCCCGTCCCAATATTCCCAATACATGTGTTTTACCAGTTCATCTTTTTCTGAAATCACTTCTTGCACTGGAGTTATTGAAACTTGGATAAAATGGTCATTCTCTAAAAACCTGAATGTATCAGAAGAAAGATAAAGCTCATGCTCAACTTCATTGTTTGATTCAAATAAAAGGAAATCCTCAAATTTTCCGTCTTTTAATACCTGGTTCCAGCTTTCTTTATACCGGTTAACACAGCTTACAAGTTTAGCATTATTAACCTTTATTTCTTTTTCTGTCTCAAAAATAATATCATCAGAATCACTGACTGTTGCCGAAATTTGAGTTCCCGCTTTTATCTGGACACTGCGTTTTATCCCTTCAACAGGAAAAAATTGGACAACAGCTCTTGAACTTTGGGGAGCAACCAGAGACAGCCCCATCAATTCAAGCAGCGACAAATATGTTTTTTCAGGCACCTTATTAAGCCGATAGATTGTCATTTCTGTCATCCATGAAAATAACTCTAAAAGCGTAATGCCTGGATCTGATGTATTATGATTAGTCCATTCCGGACAATAGCGAGGAATAAGTCTTAAGGCCTCATTAAAAATATCATCAAATGTTCTATCGTCTAAATTGACTTTGGGAATCACTTTCGCCTCTCTCCAAATAGAAAGGATAAACCATATTGAAAAAAGTATTTACAGAACGAATTTCATAATCAATTTTAATGTTTATCTTAACAGGATTATCAGGATCTGCTTCTCCTGTTACAGATTTTAAAATAATTCGTGGCTCCCATTTTACAATAGCTTCCTCAACATAATGAACTGCGAGAGAAACTGTCCTGGAAGAATTAGGAAAAAACACATTTTCATTGATTCTGCATCCAAAGTCAGGATGCATTACCCTTTCTCCAGGAGTTGTACTGAGAATAATTCTGATTGACTCTTCAATACTTTTTTCATAACTTGAAGTTGCAATGTTTCCATGCACATCTACTTCCACAGGAAACTTCCAACCTCTGCCAAGTATATTTCTATTCACTGATATAAATCATTCTAACTTTTCTTATAAAATATATCAAGTAAAACATAGATTTTTTCTTAAAACCATGATAGGATAATTATGGATGAGTAAGAAAGTTTTTTTAGCAAAAGTCAGTGACAATCAGGATCCTGATAATTTACATAGAGTAAAAGTTACATACACCAACCAGAAGGAATGCGTTTCTGACTGGATTCCTGTTTTATCTTATTCCTCTGGAAATGGCAATGGAATATATTCACTTCCAGATGTTGATGAGCAGGTAATTGTGGCCTCGATAAATGACAGCGACACCTCCTTTTGCGTTTTAGGTTCAATTTGGTCAGAGGCAAATCTTCCTCCAGAAACACTTGAAAATTCCGATGCAGATTTAAATAAAGACGGAAAAAATAGCCTGCACTTTGTAAAATCAAAATCTGGAAATATGATAATTCTTGACGACACCGAATCCGCCGAGAAAATACAATTTATTGCTTCCGATGGAAAATCCAGAATTGAATTCTCAGTTCCTGATGAACTTATTACAATTGATACAGAAAATGATCTGACCTTAAACGCAAAATCCAATGTTATTATAAACGCAGAGGAAATAGAAATTTCAGCTTCCAAGCAGCTCAATATATCTACGGAAGAATTCCAGATAAAGGCTTCTAAAGACATTTCTATTTCTTCTGACAAAGATATAGCCATAAAGGGTTCAGGAATCGCTTTAAATTAGGAGAGATCGATGATAAACAAACAAGAGCTTGATATATCTATAGACGCAGAGGGAAATGTTTCCATCAATGTAATTGGCTCAAAAGGAAAAAAATGCCTGGAGATTACAAAGGATATAGAAGATGCATTGGGAATTGTTGTAAACAGGGACAAAAAGCCTCAATTTTATGAGACAGAATCTTCTTCAAATTTTATAACTACAGGACTGGATTTATCATAATGAACGGACAAATTGAATTTCATCTTCCTCTAGGACTCGAAATAGAGGGAAAATTATATAAGACAGGAAAAATGCATCTGACAACAACCATGGATGAGCTGAATGTTCAGGAGCATGAGGAAGTTGGTGTAAATCCTAGATACCGGGATATTTTATTATTAGCCAGTGTTATAGACGAAATAGGAGAAATAAAAGATATAACAAAGGAAACCATTCTGAATTTATATGAAGCAGACTTCTTGTACCTTCAACTGTTATATAATCAAGTAAACAGCAGTACAGAAATACCAAAAATCTCTTGCCCTGCCTGCGGAAACTCATTTCCAATTATACTTTCTGACTTATATTCTGATCCAACTAAAATTAAATAAAATGAACACATTTAATCATTATAATAAAGAATTATTAAACTCCTATATTTCTGATAAAGTTTTCAGAGACTCCTGCATTCTTAATTCTGACTTGGATTTTTTAGAAAATACAGACACCGAATGGACAAATATTGATATTAGCAATACTAATTGTAACTCAAGCATTTTTACTAATGTCAGTATGTCAAAATGCTCATTTTTTAGATGCAGCCTAATCAACTCATCATTTAAAAATTGCAGGATTGAGACAACAAAATTTTTGGGAGTAAGTTTAATAAAACTAAAAATTCTAAATTCAAGAGTTGATAACCAGATAATCGAAAATTGCACATTACAGAGAACACAACTGAATAATATAATTTTCAATAACTGCCATTTCAAGGATATAGAGGCTGTATATTCAAAATCACAATCCATTAGTTTCATTAATTGTAACTTTTCAATTTCAGAAACTTCTGGGATGAACGGTTTTTCTTGTTCAGAATTATCAGATATTATTTTTTATAACTGCCATTTCCAAGGATTTCCTCTAAGAGGCGCCTTGCTAAAAAATTGCTCATTCATAAATTGCAATGGAGAAATTACTGATGATTGTGAGTCTTACAATACAAACGGTATTGTCCGCTTCGCAAATCCAAATTATTTAGCAATAAAAAATAAAAAAGAATCATGCGAATTTCTTAAAGAGGCTTTAAATGAATAAAGAGGAAGAAATCCGGTCATCCATAGATAAGATGGAGCCAGAAATCCTAAAAGACACTTTATCAATCTTGTTATCAAACAACATCTCAAACAATAACCAGAATTTTGAAACTTCTATAGCTCAATATAAAAATTTTGCTCAATTGATATTGGATATGAAAAAACAATACAATTTCCATGAACTAGATTTATTCTCTACAGAAGCTGATTTAGTTTATATTCAAACTGGAAACAGAAGAATTCTTTTGACAAATACGGACGAAAATTTAAACAATGACTCTTTACCTAAAAACCAAGGAGCAAATTCTCCATCTCCAGACGATGCATTTGAAAACATAAGAAATGCTGATAGCAGATTCTCAAAATTGGAGTTATAAAACATGCATATTAGAAATGAATTTAGATTTACACTTCCAAAAGGAATAGGAATAAAAACAGAAGGGACTCATAAAGTAACTGGCACCATGAGGCTCATAAAAGTCAAGGATTTAGTTGAAATTGAAAGAGATGGAACAGTAAAGAAAAACTCCGGCGCTTTCTATGTTGTTTTGCTATCTAAAGTAATCACTTCACTTGGGGCAGAACGCAGCATTAATAGAGGAACCATTGAAAAATTAAGTCCTATAGATTTTGCCTTCTTAGTTGATTTCATGCATGAAATTAATCATCAGGTAATAAAGAAAATCCCACTAAAATGTCCAAATTGCCAAACTGAATTTTTCGGAGAATTTAATCAACTGGGGGAAGCATAAGCCGCCCTCAAAATGAAATTTTTGAAGAGGCGGCAGACTTGGCGTATTATTTTCATTGGCCTAAATCAGAGATTATGAAAATGACGGGAAAAGAAAGACTTTCTTGGTTAAAACAAATAAAAAGAATTCATGAGAATCAGGACAAAAAAAGAGAACTTGAACTCTCGGATCAATTTTCAATTCTCAAAGAAAATAACCAATGAATTTTTTAAGAGAAAGAAATATATCAAGGATAATAACGATTTATCAACCTTGAAACATCAGGAAGTTTATCTCCTATGAAGATTTCCGATACATCTCCTGATAAATAAGAAAGCCTTTGACATACTAAATATCCTTCTCTATCAGTCTTGCGTTCAAGTGTTGCTACGGTTACAAATTTTCCATTTTCCTTTTTTTGATATTCGCCTTTTCCATTTGCAGTTGTATAGCGATACAAAACGCCGTCGGAATATTCTTCCATAAGAATTCCATTTTGATATTTCATATATGTTATGCCGTCACTCTTGAACTCAATTATATTTCTGCTTTGAAATATCTCCCAACACAATTCTTTAGAATTGTCAGTGTACCATTCGTAAATTTCTCGACGATCTTTTTTTTCTATAAGTTCATATTCTCTTCCCCATTTGAAGTTCTGTGCAGATTCTCCCTCTATATTTCCGCCTTTTATATTATAAAGCAATGTTATGAGGTTTTCTTTCCGCAAAAGATTTACAATCTGCAAGCTTGTTCCCTTTGCAGAAATCTCAAGATACGGCCTTTCGCTTATTATTGTTTCATATAAGTCCGTTTCTTTTACCGAAGAAACCATTCCGTTTGAAAAATTGTACTCTATCGCACTTGCAAGATAATCATTGTCTCCATAGTCAACGATGCCTTTTTCATAGTCAGAATATGCGATTCTGCACATATATACTTTTTTATGATTTGGATTAAAACTTAAACATAGTTCTTGATTCGTTTTCATCATTGCTATCAAATTTATATTCTCTTTTTGATTCTGTGTTAAACTTGATTTTGCAAATACTGTAAAAACTGAAAAAATAGCACAAATCAAAGCTATAATTTTCTTTGTTTTTCCCATAATAATACTCCTTCGAATTTAATTTCTTTTTATTGAATATACTTCAATTTTATTGATACAGGCTTTTTTCTGATCCGTTGCAAATTTCGGATCTGATGTAAATACTCTTCCAGTATCATTTTTGCTTGACGGCACAATTTTGTACTCTATCGTTCCATTCGGAAGAACTTTATAATCTTCTATAACTACCCAATGCTGACCAAGTCCACCTCCAATATTTGCTCGACCAAGAATATAATGGATATATTCAGAATCTTTCTTTAATCTTTTCAATGTAGATTCGTTTAATTGCTTTTCAAAATAGTCAAACTTCACAACTATATCAGGGTTAGCTTTTTTAATACTACTCATTATTGCAGACTGAGAAAGATCTCCATTACCGTCAACAATCTTATCTTTTTTGTTGGTAAATCTATTTGGAGTAAACTTATTATTTTGGGAAATTGTACAAACAAGTTTTGCCGCAGAAACAACCTTGCAACCATGTTTTTCCATTGTATCACCAGCAGCATTAGATAATTTTTCATTCTTCCATTCATCATCTTGTTGTTTCCAGTTTCTATAGGATGCTTCGATCTTTCCAAAATCATATAATATTTCTTCTCTATTATTTTCTGTTTCAGTTGGATTTTTTCTATCTATCTGAGAGCTTTCCTCTGATGAAGCCTGAGAATTATTTTCAATAAATGCGTTTTCTGAATTATTATGCGTTTCTTCATGGTTTCCACTTGCAGAGGTTGCCGCTGCGTTCTCTTCCTGTACATTTGCGCCCTGTCTGTCTATCCGCTCCCTGTCGATTGCGCTGATGCTTCTGTTGTTGCTCACTCCGCAGAAGTTCCTTTTAAGATGGCATATTGTGAAGTATCCGTCCTGAACACTGAAGTCGTGCTCCACTGACTGGACAAGATACTCGCCGTCGCTGTGCTTTCCAAGGTATTTCACCGTGAGCCTGTTGCCCGGCCTTATGCGGCAGTTTCCTTCCGTCTTTGCCTCGCAGCTCTGGAACTGCAATGACCTGCCCAGAAGAACGCTCCTTGCCACCTCCATGGCGTCCTTCTCGTCTGTGAAACTGCTGGAGCTGAGCTGCCCGACCTTATGGGAATCATAGCCTTTCGCATTGTCCTCCCAGCAATATTCTCCGCCGATTTTCAGAGGCACATCCTTCATTGTTGCTGTCGCCGTGAAGCCAGAGCATTTCCTCATGTCCCAGCCGGTAACAGTTACCACTTTCTTTATGAGAATGTCTTCTAAATTTTTGAACATTTTAATGAGATTTTTTTTAGAATAAAAATAATTGGATAGACAAGAAAACTCTGAATAAATAATATAGAATAAAAGTGGTAGAGTTTTAATAACCTAAAGTTTGTATATAGACTTAGACCAATATAAAAACTTATTCCTAGAAATAAGATTATAAAATCAAGAACGATACAACTCGTTTTAGTATATTTTATTTTGTTTTTAATTGGCAAAGATATAATAAAAATAATTAAAGCAAAAAAAAATAAATAAATTAAATCTTCTTTAAAAAAAGAATTTTTAAAAAATATACGTGAAATGAAAAATATCAATATCGTAAAAAGATTTGAGAATAAAATATTAAAATAGCAAAAAAGTATGCAACAGCTTGTGAAAAATATTGATAAAGCAAATAAACTAAAAATAAGACATAACTCAAACCATTTATCAAGAATACTACAAAAAAAATAGTCAGCTATTAATGTTGAGATTAATAGTGCAATAGATATTAATCGTAATTGAATATAATTTCTAATCTTCATCATTCTTAATTCCATTTTCAACAATCAAAATAGCCAATTTTGTATTTTCTTCAGGCTCTCCTCTTTTAAATGGGTTTCGACTCAAAGATTTTACTGTTACACCTATACTTTTTGCCTCATTAATCATGGTTGCAATCTTTCTCCATTTATCATCTTCGAGAACTGAGATACATCCAACAGTAGTTCCAGAACCCCTTTCATGTAAACGTAATTGAGATTTTCCAGTATTAGAAACTTTGTCATCTCCGTAACAATCATCTCTTGCTTCAAGGCGAAAATGCCCATCTGAATTTGGCAATAAGACATCATAAACACCAAAAGGAATTCCTTCAAAGAATGGAACAGATTTTCCCTTTATTTGTCCACCAGACATAAAAGTTGCTTCTATTTTTTCATTTGTTTCTACATTAAAAATCTTAAAATTGCCATATATAGTTTTTCCTTCCTTTTTAGTTGCAGTAGCAACTGCATAAATATTTGTATATGTTTCAAAATCAATCGAATTAATATCAAATTCATTTTGTAATATTTCCCAAAAAACAATTTTCACTATATCTGATTTTTCAGCAGGAATCATTATATATCTTCTATGTAAAAAATTTTCTGAATTCTTTAATTTATTTTCCTTTTTTATCCATGCATACAATTTATATTGATTTGTTCCAGTATTCTCAATATTATTTTGTTTTAATATTTCTGATGCTAAATACCATATTCCGCTTTTATATTTTATATATTCATTTCTTACATTAACTTTATAGCTGCTCATCTATTAGACTCCTATTGAAATAAAATATTTTCCAATTTTTAAATTATCCAAGTACAAAATTCCATCATTGTCTGAAATTCCTTTTATTTCACTGCCATCGAGTAAATAGATTGTGTATTTCGTGTTTGATAATATAGTTCCTGTTTTTCTATCTTTTAGTTGTTTTTTTATCCACCCTCTTACATCCAGCTGACCTGCCTCCTCGCTCTCAACACCACTACATTCTACAGTGAACGCGTATTCCGGCAAGGTGTAGCCTTTTTCTTCCATTTCTTTCTGGCTTTCGGTGTCGTCAGTGTCCTCTGTGTATATGACTTTCCACTTGCGGCGGATTTTTCCTTCCTGTACAGACGTGCTCAGCTCCGCGACAAAATCATCGTTGCCATCGTCGTCTTTCTCAATGACTTTGATTTTTGCGCTTGCGCCATCGGATATGTCCGTTACATCGGCGCAAAGAAAGACTTCATCGCCGACCAGGGCTTTGGTTATTGCCTTGCCGTTTTCATCTTCCCAGTGCGGGCTTGTAATTGACGGGCTCTTTTCTTCTACGTTGCTTTCTTCTGTGTCGTTCTGACTTTCTGTCTGGTTTCCGCTTGCAGAGGTTGCCGCTGCGGTCTCTTCCTGTGCATTTGAGCCCTGTCTGTCTATCCGCTCCCTATCGCTTGCGCTTATGCTTCTGTTGTTGCTTACTCCGCAGAAGTTCCTTTTAAGATGGCATGTTGTGAAGTATCCGTCCTGAACACTGAAGTCGTGCTCCACTGAGTAGACAAGATACTCGCCGTCGCTGTGCTTTCCAAGATACTTCACCGTGAGCCTGTTGCCGGGCCTTATGTGGCCGCTGCCTTCCGTCTTTGCGTCGCAGCTCTGGAACTGCAATGACCTGCCTAGCAGGACGCTTTTCGCCACCTCAAGGGCGTCTTCCTCGTCCGTAAAACTGCCAGAGCTGAGCTGTTCGACTTTATGGGGATCATAGCCTTTTGCATTGTCCTCCCAGCAATATTCACCGCCGATTTTCAGTGGCAGATCCTTCATTGTTGCGGTCGCAGTGAAGGCACCGCATTTCATAACGTTCCATCCTGTCGCGGTTACCGCGGAGAGCTGTGCGGCAAGGTCTGTTTTTGTCCTTGCGGAAATCAGGGACTTTCCACGCTCAAGGACTACATTGTCGTCTGTCGGCGTTATCTCTGTTTTTACATAGACCGTGTCTCCGTGGCAGTATACTGACTTTCCGTATTTGCCCGCCAGGTACATGATGTAGCCATAGTCCGTGAAATTTTTCTGCTCGATATAATTGTATTCCGGCCCGAAATCCTCCACGTCGGCATTCAGATTGTATCCTTGCACTATATCCCTGATTATGCCTGCTGGTGTCTTGTGCTCAAACGATGCGCATCTTGTTCCCTTGTTTAGCCTGTGGAGCTTTGAATGTATTTTTACCTCCATCAGAGGCGCGCTGTATTCATCAAGCCGCGGCGCGAATCCTGTAACCTCTCCGGCAAAGACCTCCTGCACATCGTCCTTGTATCCAAGGTGTATTGAGACCTCGCTTCCTATTGTGAATGTGCCGTCGTTGCAAAAGTCCAAAGGTGAACTTCCGAACAGGAGGCTCGCAGTCCCGGCAAAGTCCAGCCTGTCATGTATATAGATTCTTTTTAGCGCGCCCTCGTAGCCTGTGCCAAGGCGCATGCCGTCAACATAGGCTATCCAGACTGGCGTAAGTGTTTTGTTCTCTCCGGACATTTTGCAATACCTCTTGTTTTATAAAGTTGGTAATTTTGGCTATTTAGCCTAAATTTTTAATTTTAGAAAAAAATATAAAAAACGCATAATTTAATTACTGCAAAAAGATTAAAAGGAATTACGCATACGTATAACCAAATTTATAGCACATCTAAAGAATTTTTGAAATCCCTGCTATTTACACAGATTTAGCTACATCTCAACCACCTAGCTAGTAGCCTCATGCTTTCTTAGATAGTTGTGTCTCAACTTCCATAATAAATGCGGTGCAACTACATAGGTAACTATGCCACATATCAGTTGGAAATTTTCTTTTTTGCCCAGGAGCGTCCGAACAGCTCTCCGCCACCGGCATAAAGTTCTATTACCGTATGATTTTCGATTGTTTTCTTAAGCGAATCGCTTTCGTATGAATTTTTCTTGTCGAACGAGACAAAAATCTGTTTTCTGGAATTTTCGTATTCCTCAAAAACTTTTATGACACGGCTATCGCTCAAATTTTTAAACAAAATCGAATCGTGAATCACAAACGAAAGGTTTGTAAGCTCAAGAATCGCAAGGTCATACAAAACCATGCTAACATAGGCGGTTCCCGTTCCGCTGTCATTTGGAGCATAAAAAATGTAACTTGACGCAGAATTTAAATTGAGACAAGGCGCGTAGCTGTCATCACCATTTACCTTAACGCTAAGCTCCTCCAGTTTCTGATTTATTTTTACAGCAATTTCTTTAAGGATTGAATTTTTTTTATCATCAAGTTCAATTTTTATCTCTTTTAGCTTCCTTGAAATCTGCTCGGAATTCTTATAAAAACAAACTTGCCCTTCAAGCTCATTTTTTTGGATTGAAACTGAGGCGTATTGCTCAAGGACTTTTTTGGGAATTGAAAGAGGAACGCTAAGATTTGTAAGTGTTTGCATTGCTTCTATCAAATTATTCTCGTTTTCTGATATTTTATCTTCAATTTTTGCAAGTTCTTCCTCTGTCTCTTTTTTCAGGATTTTTGCAATCTGATTATGGAAATTCTGAATTTCTTCGATATGCGGGATGTTTAGTTCTGGAAAAAACGATTTAAGCTCGTCAAGATTTTCTTTTTGAATTTTAGTTTCAGAACCAAGATTTGCTTCCAGAATAGATTTTTCGTTCAAAAGTTTTGTCCTGTTTCTTTTTAAAACCGTAATTTGTCTTTCAAGTTCTGCCGCCTGTGCTGCCCGCTGAGCATCAACAGTTTCTGTCTGTATTTTGTTTGCCTCGGCAATTTGCAAAAGCTCATCCTTTAACTGGTCAACTCTTATTTCAGATTCTTTCAGCTGAGACAGATTTTTTATCTTTCCGTTTTTTACGATTTTTGATTTTTCAACAGATGTAAATTCATTTTGTTCAGATTGAATTGCGGCCGATTTTTCTTCAAGAGATTTTACTTCATCATATTCTTCAAACAGCTTTATAAGATTCCGCAAGATTCCTGTTTTTCCGCCGTTATACCTTTCAACACCGACAATATTTTTGATTTCGCTCGATTCCTTTCCAAAGATTCGAATAAATGATGTTACGGCCTGCCTGAATGACAAACCTGTTTCTGCTAGATTATATTTTTCAAGCAGGAAATCCTTAAAGTCAATATCGCTGATTTTTTTCATTATATTGAAATTTTCATCGCAGAAAGCAACTTCTTTAGAATTTTCTGTTGAGCGTGAAAAATAATATGTCTCATTGTCAAATTCAAGACAGAAATTTATTTTATGATTTCCGACTTCTTTTAACAGTTCCTTTTGCGAGCAATAACTGTCTCCACCGAAGCAAAAATCAACAGCAAACAAAAAAGTGCTTTTTCCGATTGAATTTTCAGCATTGTCCTCGCCAAGGCAAATATTCAGTCCCGAAAAAAATTCAATTTTTCCGCGTGGAACTCCATTCTCTATAAATTTTTCACATTCAATGAATTTCAGCATAATTCTATCTCCTCCGATTTCGGGTTAAATTTTATTTTTCCAAGCACAAAAAGAACTAAGAGACAGTCTGTAAAATCGCTTGTATTTTTTAACATCTTTTTGTTTTTCTTATAAAGGACGTTAGGTCTACAACCCTTTTCTTCCAAGGATTTTAGAATCGGCGCAAGTTTTGAAAGGCAGCTTTCTTTATATGTGAATATTTTTGAAGGGAGTTTCATTGTTCTACCTCCCTAAAAATTTCGCAGGACTGGACAAAATAGCTTGCAAGAATCTGGCAGGCAATATGGCTGTTTTTTGACATATTATAAAAACGTTCTGAAATCGCCTCAAAGATTTGAGTTTTTTCAAATTCTTCGGTTTCTAGGTTTTCATAAATATGCTTTACTGCCTTTCGGAATTTTGTCTCGTTGAAATTTTCTTTTTCAACTTTCTGCTTTAGAAGCTCGTTTATGAAATTAAAATATTTTACAACACGCGGCTTTATCTCATCTTCCAGCTGATGTTCTGACGAAAGGAATTTTTTCTTAAGCTCAACCGGGCTATAATTCAGTTCGCTAAGTCTTGTGCTTTCAGCATTTGTGATTTTTTCTATTAATGCTGTTATGTCCTGCTCAATTTTTTCTTCAGCTGCAAGTTCCGAAACCTCTTCGTTTCTCTGCACACGCCGCTTGATTTCAGCAAGCCTTAAAATATCATGTTCAGTTTTTTGCATATTGAGTTTTGAGGCACATTCCGGGCAGACTGCAAGCAAATTATAAAGCCTGTCGTAAGGTTTCTGCGGATTTATCTGTATAATCTGAAAGTAAGGCTGTTTTTCCTCATCTTTTTTAACATAAAGAGGCTTTGAACACTCCGGCAGCGGACACAAACTGTTACATTCCTGCAGAAGGCTTAATCCGTATTTTTGCTCCAAGTCTTTTTGCCCGGAGTTTGTATTCAAAGAAACTTTTTTCTGATTTTTTCCTGATGCAATATCTGAGATGATTTGAAGAAATATATCAGCACATTTTTCAGGAAGTGCTTTTATATCAATATCTTCAACGCCTAATTCTTTGAGCAAATTTGTTTTCAAGTCAACTGATAAAGAATCTATCTTGTCTATAAATTGCGTTGAATCAAAATTTGACTTTATAAAGCCTGCGTTTTTCTCGCTTATTTTTTTTGAACCGCGAAAATATCCGTTCAATGTACTTGTGTTCATTTTCAAGAACGGATTGTTTTGATTGCAAAAAAATCCATCATCATCAGAACATACAAGACTCAAAAGTTCCAGCACAAATTTAGGATATTCATCTCCTGAACCAATATAAGAATATAAAATTTTAGAAAATTCAGAAAAATCCAACTGCTCTCCTTTTTTATTCATTTGGCCAATGGTGGTCAACGACGGCCAGTGGTGGCCAACTTCTTTTTATAATCAACTGTATCTTTGTTTCTGTAAGACAAACAAAAACGTCTTGTAGGCTGCGTAGCAGTCTTTTTAATCATTATACCATACTTTTTGAGTTTTATCAGAAAGTATGGCTTTCGAGGTGGCTATGGCTACTATTGCGTCGGAGTTCAAAAACTCCACAAACAAAATCAGTGTTTCAATCCGCAAGCTTGTCTATGAGGAAACAGAAACATTCGTGGGTCGTGTTTCACGGAATACAGTGAACATTGACAATCTTATAACGGAGATTTGTGAAAAAAATCCCGCCTACGATGAGTATGAGCTGAAAAAGTTCGCAAAGGATCTAAAGGCAGGAATTCTTTCAAATCTATCAAGCGCAAAATCTGTAAACCTGCTGGATTTAGGAACGCTTTACATCGCGCTTTCAGGAGGAATGAAAATCGCTCCAAAGACAGCAAGCGAGATTTCTTCACTTACGGTGAAATTTACACCTTCAAAACCTCTGCTTGAATCGGTCGGAAAGTTGGAGATAGATAAAATTGTCTATGCAGATTCCGCTCCGCTTATAAGCAAAGTCAAGTGTCTTTGGGAGGGAATTGAAGAAAAAGCTGTAAAGCCAGGAAAACTTGTTAGCATTACAGGAAGCAGGCTAAAACTTGAAGGAGCTGACTGCGGCTTGTATTTCTGCCCGGTTATAGAAGATGGTCCTGTAGAAACCGACGAAACAAAATGGCTTAAATGCGCTGTAACAAGGAATCTTCCAAAAACGCTGGAAGCCTATGTTCCTGACAATCTTACAGCAGGTGAAAAATATGTGATTGCCATAAAAACCAGACCTTTGGCAGACGGCACATATTCTGTTGGATTCAGTGAAAATCTAAAAGTTACTGAATAATTTTTTCCTTCGCACCGTTATGAATAAAAACAAACGGTGCGGAGTTTTCCCTTACCCCCCCCCTCAATAATATCATATAAAACTACAAAAAGTAGATAGAAGTATAAAAAAACAAGGTATTTATAAAGTTGTAATAACTATACTCGAAAAAATGAAGAGAGTTTATGATTTTGATTGTCTAAAAAAGAAACATAATAAATAGCCCAAATGTTGAGTTCTTTTCTGAAGAAATAAATTGAATAAGCAGAAGCAAAAAGGCAAGAGTTGACAACCAATACTTGCCTTCTTGAATTTCTCAGGATTTTTCAATAAAGCAAAACAAATTATTCTTTCGTTTTATTTTATTTCAACAACCCATCCTTCCGGAGCATTGATTTCGCCCATCTGGATTCCTGTAAGCGTATCGCGAAGCTTGCCAAGAACAGGTCCGATTTTTTCCATTCCTGCAGGAACATTGATTTCGCTGCCGTGGTCAACGATTTTTCCAATCGGGCTGATTACCGCCGCTGTTCCGCAAAGACCGACTTCCGCAAAATCCGCAAGCTCATTCTTGTTTACAGCGCGCTCTTCAACCTCGATATTAAGATAATCTTTTGCAACCTGAACCAGAGAACGTCTTGTAATAGAAGGAAGAATTGAATTTGATTTTGGAGTAACGAGTTTTCCGTCCTTTGTTACAAAAAGAATATTTGCGCCGCCGGTTTCTTCAATATAAGTATGAGTAGCAGGATCAGTGTAAATATTTTCCGCAAAACCCTTTTTGTGGGCGTCAACAATATTGTACAGGCTCATCGCATAGTTAAGTCCGGCCTTGATGTCGCCAGTACCGTGCGGCGCGGCTCTGTCCAAATCAGAAATTCTGACAGTAATCGGCTTTACACCGCCTTTAAAGTAAGGTCCAACAGGAGTCACAAGAATTCTGAACTGATATTCATCCGCCGGTTTTACACCGATTACCGCGTTTGAGCCGAACATATAAGGACGGATGTAAAGCGTCGCTCCTGAGCCAAATGGCGGAACCCAGCTGATGTTCGCCTTTACAGTATCTTTTACAGCCTGGACAAATCTGTCTTCCGGAAAAACAGGCATTTCAAGCCGCTCGCAGGAACTTTTCATTCTTGCCGCGTTCAAATCAGGACGGAAACAAACAACCCTTCCGTCTTTTGTTGTATATGCCTTAAGCCCTTCAAAACAAGTCTGCGCATACTGAAGGACACCTGCGCATTCATTGATTTTTACGATATTGTCTTTTGTAAGTTTACCGCTATCCCAGGCGCCGTCTTTAAAATTTGAAACAAACCGCCTGTCTGTCTTCATGTAGCCAAACGGCAAATTACTCCAGTCAAGATTCTTCTTTCCCATTGCATAACCTCACTATTGTTCGCGCTCAGAGGTGCGACTTTTATTTTTACATTTAACCTTACCACTAGAAAAATGATTTTTCAATGTTTGCGCCGAAGTTATTTTTTCATTTTTATATTGCATAAAACGCAATACAAAGAATAAAAAACGCTCCCGAAAGAGCGTTTTTTGCAACATAAAATCAATTTATTTTATTTTACGCAGGAACGCGTCCTTATAGCCAGACTTCTTAAATCTGTTCAAAACCGCGCCGTATTCATCCATGCCTAAAGGACCAATCATAACCTGAGTCGCCTTTCCGCTTGCAAGAGGAACCAAGGTTACAGGATACTGCTTTTCAAACTTGGAAACTGTATTCTTCAGGTTGTTCTCATCAGCAAGAACCGCAATCTGAATGTAATACTTGCCGCTTTCAAGGTCTTTCAGGCTTGAAACCTTGTATTTTTCAAGAGATTTTTTTGAAGCGCCTGGCTTTTTGCCCGGCTTTTTACCTTCCTCGGCTCTTTCTTCTGCTTTATTTTCAGCAGGTTTTGCGGAAACTTCATTTTTATAAACCTCAGCAGGCTTTCCGGTAGATTCCGGCGGATTTGATTCCGCAGGAACAAGCACAATCGGCTCATAACTTTCTTCTGAATTTTCTTCAGAAAGCGGTCCGGCCTCTACATTTTCAGAGTCAACGTAAGGAACTGCCTCCGGTCTTTCATTTTCAACCGGCTCTGAGTTTTCAGCATTCATTTCCGGCAATTCATCAGCGCTGACAGATTCTTCCTCAAACGGAGCTTCTGAAACCACATCGTCATCAACAGAAACCGACTCTTTCTCAGGCGCTGGCTCTTCTGTGGCCGGCTCGTCGGTCGCTTCAATTTTTTCCACAGATTCTGAAAGCTCATCGCCTTCCGCCGGCTCAAGTTTTTCATCCGGCTCAACTTCTTCAGGACATTCTTCAACAGGAACAGGAATTTCACCGGAATTTTCAGAAAGTTCATCTTCTTCCGGCGCATCTGTCGCATCTATTTTTTCAGGTTCTACGGAATCTTCCTTTGAAGGAACTTTTTCTTCAGGAATTTCTTCCGAAGATTCCAATGGTTCAGAAGGAACCGCTTCCTCAGAAGATTCGGCGGCGGAATTTTCAAGGTCTTCAGAACCTGCCTCGTCAATAACTTCCGGTTCAGTTTCTGTTTCCGGAGCAGGATTTTCCTCGGCTTCAACAGATTCCACCGGTTCAGGCTCGACAGTCTCTTCCGCATAATCGTCTTTTTCTTCGCCTTCCGCTTTTTCCGCGGAAATTTCTTCAACAGAATCAGAATCTTCTTCCGTTCCAGCGGCGTTCTCAGATTCGGAGACGATTTCTTCCGGCTCAAAATCAGACTCATCATTTTCAACCTTGCCGCCAATAACTGCTGTTCCGGCGACCGCCTCGTCAAGCTGTCCGGAGCGTTTTGTGATTTTCACAACATTGTTCGCATCCTTGGAAAGCCCCAAAAGTTCCGCAGCCTCAGGGGAAAGCAAAATCGCCACACCTTCAGAAGAATCAATTGAGCCGATTACAAGTATATCCACCGTTTTTTTTGCAGAAAGACTTGTAACGCTGATTGAATCACCTGGCAGATAACCAACGGTTTTTGCAAAAACCCCTTTCGGCATAGAGCCTTCGGGAGCAACTACAGCGCGACCATCCAAAGACGGACTGAAAGATGTAAAAATCGTTCCGGATAAAAGCACGCTTAAAATCACAACAAATAATTTTTTCATATTTTCCTGCCTTATGACTTCTGTTTGATAACTTTTTGAATGTGAAGCGCAAATTCCGACGCAAAATTACGCACGTTCGCAGCCTCATTCTGACTGATTCCAGCTTTTATTTCTGAAGAAGACTCTTCCAGAATATTTCCAGTTTTTACGGCAACAAGCTTCCAGCTTATTTTTTTCATGTTTCCTAAAGAAACCTTGTCGTTCGCCTTTTCGTCTCCGATAAAATAAAGTTTTATAAAGCAAAACTCATCAACTGTTCCGCTCACGGCTTCATTATAAGCATCGTTATAAAGTTTCAAGTCCTGCGCATCATTTTTAGAAACCACGGCCGGAATATTTGAAACAATATATCCGTTCTCAAAAAAATAATTCAAAATTTCGTCTTCAACCGCAAGAGCGGATTCGCAGACATTGTTCAAACTGTCATTTTTTTGAAGAATCTGAAAAGACAGGCTTTTTGCAAAGCTTGCGGCAACAGCGGCAGTCATAACAAACGCGGCCATCAGATTTTTTTTCCCCATAGAACACCCCACTCTGTTTTCGTTTCTCTTTTAAAATATCGTCTAAATAGAAATCCAAGTTTAGCACAATCATATCTTTTTACTTTGATTTAGTTGTGATAGAATTATTTTTAGTGGGAATTAAACTATGTCTTTGAAGAATGAAAAAAATCTTTACATAATCGGCGCAGGTTTTGCCGGACAGACAATTGCCGATGATATAAAAAGAAAAAAGATTTTCGGAAAAGTAAGCGCGTTTCTTGACGATGACCCGAAACTGACTGGAACTCAGATAGAAGGAATTCCTGTCCTTGGACCGATAGAAAACATCGCCGCTGTCCTTCGCTGCAAATCGCAGGATGAGGCAATTATCGCGATTCCCTCTGCACCTGTTGAAAAAATCCGCGGAATCTATGAAATTCTTAAAAACTGCGGTTTCAAAAACATAAGGATTCTTCCGGGTATAAGCCAGGTTGTAACAGGCTCTGCGCATCTTGTTCAGACGCGCGAAATAGACCCGCTTGATATTTTGGGAAGAACGCCGGTAACAATTTCCCTAAAGGAAAGCCTTGAATATCTCCGCGGCAAAAGAGTTCTTATAACCGGTGCAGGCGGCTCAATCGGTTCTGAAATATGCCGGCAGCTTTTAAGCGGCGGAGCGGAACGTCTTTATCTTTTCGGACACGGTGAAAATTCAATTTATCAGATTGACCGCGAGCTGCGTCTTCTTCAGTCGGAAGGAGTCGGCGAAAAAGCGTCCATCGTGCCAATCATCGGCGACATGACAGACAGAAACTACACTGATTACATAATAAACCAGACAAAATGCGATGTTGTGTTTCATTGCGCGGCGTACAAGCACGTTCCGCTTATGGAAGAAAATCCTGTAGCGGCAATTGCAAACAACGTTTTCGGCACAAAAAATCTTCTGGACGCATCCTTGAAATATAACGTGCAACGTTTTGTGCTTATTTCCACAGACAAGGCGGTTGAACCCGTAAGCGTTTACGGAGTTTCAAAAATGATTTGCGAAAAACTTGTCCTTGATGCGGCAAAAAAAGCTTCTGAAACATCTTTTTGCACAGGCGAAGACTGCCCAGGCAGCAAAAATAATGAAAAAAGCGAAAAAAAATTTATGTTCGTGCGCTTCGGAAATGTCCTTGGAAGCCGCGGATCAATTCTTCCGCTTTTTATGGAACAAATAAAAAACGGCGGACCTGTGACCGTTACATCAGAAGATATGGAACGATATTTTATGACAATTCCCGAAGCCTGCTCCCTTGTTCTTAAAACAGGCGGCGTAGGAAAAAACAGCGAATCGTACCTTCTGGATATGGGCGAACCAATAAAGATAATCGACCTTGCCAGGCAAATAATAAAATTCAGCGGCCTTGAACCGGAAAAAGACATTGAAATAAAAATAATAGGAAAACGCAGGGGAGAACGCGCGGTCGAACCGCTCTGGCTAAAAGAGGAAGAACCTGCAAAAACTGAATACGCGAAAATCCTAAAACTTAAAAATCTTGAATTTGAACCTGAACGCCTTGCAAGTCTTTTGAAAAAACTGCTGCCAGTCTGCCTGTTGCAGGAAAATTCACCAGAAAATGCGGCACTATATAGAAACAAAAAATATCTTTTATCTGTTTTATGCTCCGAATTTCCATCATTAAAAGAATTTTATGACGGCTGTTCAGAAAAAAACAGAAATGAAGAAACAGCGGCCGGCTGATTTTTATGGGAGGCATCCGTGGCTCGCCGCAAGTTTTGTAAAAACTTGGCAGTTTTACGTACTAACTCAAGATTTTTATGGGAGAAAATATGTCTGATGCAGATTCACTGAAAGTTCCTTTTTCGCGTCCTTCAATTTCAGAAGAAGAAAAAAAAGCCGTTCTGGAAGTTCTAAATTCCGGCTGGCTTACAACAGGAAAATACGCGCTTGAATTTGAAAAAAAGTTTTCTGAAATAATGAATTCCAAGCCTGAAATGCTTGACGGGCGAAAAGAGCTTGGGCTTTCGGCAGAACCTGTGCAAAGCCTTGCCGTGAACAGCAATACAAGCGGAATGATTCTTGCAATGGAAGCGTGCGGTGTCAGTCCGGGAACTGCGGTCATAACAACTCCGTACACGTTCGTTTCAACGGCGGCGTGCGCAAGGCATCTTGGCGCGGACGTATATTTTGCTGACATAGAAAAAGAATCATACAACATAGACCCGGAAAAAGTTGAAAAAATCCTTATTTCTCCGGAAGGCAGGAACGTAAAAGCTATTGTTCCGGTTCATATCGCAGGAAACCTTTGCAATATGAAGGAAATATGCCGGATTGCAAAAAAATATGGGGTAAAGGTCATAGAAGATGCGGCGCATGCTTTTCCAAGCCCTACAAAAATCGGCTACGCAGGCACAATCGGTGACGCAGGAGTTTTTTCATTTTACGTTACAAAGACAATAACAACCGCGGAAGGCGGAATGGTCTGCACACGCGACAAGAAAATTGCAGAAAGAATGACGGTAATGCGACTGCACGGAATGGACAGGACAACATGGGACCGCTACACTTCTCCGCGCGCGAGCTGGGAATACGACATTATTGCCCCTGGATTCAAATTCAACCTGCCGGACATTCTTGCGGCTATCGGAGTACAACAGCTGAAACGGGCGGAAGATTTCTACGAAAGACGAATAAAAATCGTAAAAAAATACAACGAAGCGTTCAGCCGGCTTGATTTTATCCAGACTCCGCCGGACGGCCAGGGAAACGCATGGCATCTTTACCTTATAAGGATTGTTCCGGAAAAACTAAAAATAAACCGCAATGAATTTGCAAAAAAACTTCAGGAGGCAGGAATCGGAATTTCCGTTCATTTTATTCCTTTATTCTACTTTACTTACTGGAAAACGCTCTACCCGGATTTTACGGCGGAAAATTTTCCGGAAGCGGCAAAACGCTACAGCCAGACAATTTCAATTCCTCTGTGGCCCGATATGACAGAAGAAATGGCTGATTTAGTGATTTCTGAAATTACAAGAACAGGTCAGGAAAATCATGTCTGAAGAAACAAAAGCAACCGCAAAAGCAAAAACTGCGGAAAAAACTGAAAAAACAAAGAAAACCTCAAAAAAAAGAAGCAGAAGACATTCTTACCTCTCAAAGAATTTTTTCATAGACTGCATAAAAGACGACATGCTTTATGCGGCGCTGGTAAGAAGCCCTGAAGCAGGCGGAAAAATCACAAACATAAATTTTTCAGACCTGCCGGAAGGATATTGTTTTTTTTCAGCGCGCGATATACCCGGAGAAAATTTTATCTCGACAATGGGAACAGACACAAGAATTTTCTGCAACGAAAAAGTCCACTACAAAGGCCAGCCGGTAGGAATCGTTACAGGGCCGAACCTTTTTGAAGTAAGAAAAATCGCGGAGGAAATTCAAATCACCTTTGACGTCACAACTGTAGAATCCCCGGAAATAAAGGAAGTCGCGCAGCAGCTCAACCACTCAGAATTTATAAAAAATTCCGCTTCCGAAAAGGATTCCGGGCAGGACACAAAACTTCCTGACGATTCAGAAATTGCCGATGTTGTCGACATGGTCAACGTGCTTCCTTCCCTTGACGCAATGCCAAAGCCAACAAAAAAATCAAGCTATACTAAGCCTGAACAAATTGAGGACGCAGTTGAAAACATAAATCCCGGAAAACACACGCAGCGGATAATCGCAGAACGGACCGTAACCTCAGGATTTTTTTCTTTTACCGAAGACCCCCAGATTCTGGACGAAGAGTTTGCCCTGAGTCCGTTCGACATAAGCTCTACATGGTCAATGGACGAAGTCTGCCCGGAATGGATTGAGCCGAACGGCGTTTTTTGCTACAAGGAAGGTCAGAAACTTAATGTAATGACAACAACCCAATGGCCTTCATATCTTTCCAAAAATTTAAGCCAGGTTCTGAACCTTGAGGAAGACAAAATTGTAGTGCAAAAGACAATATCCCAGACCGAAAACACCTGCGGAATCTGGAGAACGACAACGCTTGCAGCCCAGGCGGCTCTTGCCGCACTTCTGACGGGAAAACCTGTAAAGCTTTTGCTTACAAAACAGGAGCAGAAAACGTATTTTCACCCCGGACTGGACACAAAAATAAAAATCCGCTCGGCAGTGGAAGCGGACGGAACAATAAAGGCTATTATAATCGACATCGACTGCGACGCCGGCTATTCAAATCCTTTTGCCCAGGAAATCGCGGACAGGCTGGCGGTCGCGGCATGCAGTTTTTACAACCCGAAAAACGTAATAATCAAGGTGGAAGTACATTCTTCGGACAATCCGCCTACTTCAGTCTATTCCCAGCTAATGGACTCCCAGGCTTTTTTTGCAATGGAAAACCATCTTCAGCTTATCGCGGAAAAAACAAACATTCTGCCGGAAGAATTAAGGACAAAAAACCTGTGCCTTTCAGAACGCGGCTGCCTGTCGCCATTTAAATTCCATTTCAACCGGCCGCAGGACGCTGTTTCTGCAATTGTAAAACAGAGCGACTTTGACAGAAAATATTCTTCCTACAGGCTGAATGCAATTCAAAACCAAAAGGAAGGCGGACACACATTTTTTGCGCTTCCAAGGCGCGGAATCGGACTTTCCTGCGCTTATGACGGAGCGTGCTTTTACGGAACAAATTTTTCACTTGCCCAGCAGAAGATTGAAGTAACTTTAGATGAAGAAAATAAACTGAAAATCGACGCAATAACGCCATCAAACTCTGTGATTGCAATCTGGAAGCAAATCGCTTCAAGCATTCTTGACATACAGGAAAGCCAAATCTTTATAAACACCGAATACGCCGCCGACTCCGAGACGTTCATGCCGGAAAGTTTTTGCAACGACATAAGCATAATGGCCGTACTGCTTAAACGCGCCTGCGAGGACATAAAAAAGAAACGCGAAAAGGAAAAACTTCCAATCAACGTAAAAAAAGTCCTTTCGCCCGCAATGAAAAAGCAATGGAATCCAAAAAAGTTTTCCGGGCATCCGTATCAGGCGTCTTCCTTTGGAACTGCGATTGTAGAAGTAGAACTGAATGCCGACACATACCAGGAAAAAATAAAAGGAATATGGATTGCAATCGACTGCGGAAAAATTTATTCAATAAAATCTGCGGAAAGCACAATAAAACTGGCGATTCAGCAGGAAATGGAAAAACTCGTTCAGGACACAATCGTTTCATGCGACCAGATAAAGATTTCATTCCTAAGCTCAAGCGAAACTCCGTGCCAGATTGGGAAACTTGTGCACAACCTTATTCCTGCCGCATTTTCTTCCGCGCTTTCAATGGCACTTCAAAAAGAAGTCACGCACATTCCTTGCACAGAACAGGAACTCTACGAACTTACAAAAACTCCAAAGAAGACTGATGAAGAACAAATTGAAGAGCCGCTAGGAAAAACAGAGGACACCATGGATGAAGCCGCAGAAGAAGCCGAAGCGGCGGACATCGCCGGCAAAAGCGAAGACAGCGCAGAAACAGAAACACCAGAGAACAACGAAAAGGAGGCCGATAAAAAAGAATGAATATTCCAATGATAATCAACGGCGAAAGAATTATGGTCCAGGCAAATCCTGAGGAAAAGCTGATTGACGTTCTTCGCTCAATGAAATTATTTTCCGTAAAACTTGGCTGCGCCTCTGGAATATGCGGCTCTTGCACAGTACTGCTTAATGGAAAACCGGTTCCAGCCTGCCGCCTTGCAATCTCCCTTGCGATGAATCAGGAAATTGAAACCCTGGAATATTTTGAAAAATCGGAAGAATACACATGGATTTCCAAAGGCTTTGCCAAGGCAGAAATAAAATTCTGCGGATATTGCAATGCCGGAAAAATTTTTGCCGCGGCATCAATCCTAAGAAACAAGCAGAAACCAACAAGGGCAATCATCCGCGAACAGGTAAAGCATCTTTCGCCGTGCTGCACAGACATTGACACTTTAATAAACGGAATAATTTACGCAGCCGACATAAAAGACCATTCAAAATAAAGGAAAAAAAATTGAACGAAAAGCACAGCAATATTTTTTATGCAAAAAACCTTTCAGACCTCTTTTATCAGATGAAAACAATCAGCGGACTCCAGATTGTCGGCGCCTGCACGGGGATTCCCGCAATGCCGGAAAAATGCATTTCAACAACGCTCATAAAAGACTTCAGACAGATTCAAAAGCACGAACGCTACATTGAATTCGGTCCCGGAACTTCACTTTCTTCAATCCTTGAGCTCGGCGAGCGGAACCTTCCAAAGCTTCTGCCGGAAGCAATTGAATCCGTAGCGAACCCGTTCGTAAGGAACATTGCGACACTCGCCGGAAACCTGCTCAGTCCGCAAAAATGCACGCTCTTCGGACCGCTTCTTGCCTTGGACGCATACCTTGAAATTAAATCACCAAACGAAACCAAATACATTCCGCTTATAAATTTTACAGAAATTCCCAAAGGATATGCCGTAACTAACATCAGGATTCCTATAAACGACTGGGATGTAAGCATATTTAAAAGACTCGGGCCGGAACATAAACTTTCAGAAGATTCGGCGACTTTCTCATTTCTTGCGGACTCAGAAAAAAGCGTGATAACAAACCTAAAAATCGCATTCTCAGGAAAAATCACATTCCGCTGCCAGAAACTTGAAAACAAAATGCTTGGGGAGCGGCTTCCATTAAAAACATCAGAAATCGGAAGCTACGTTGAAGAAGCGATGGAACAGTTTGACCGCAGCACAGGCAAAACCGAATACAACCCAGTGCTTCGTCAGCAGTTCAAAAATCTCGTGCTCTATTCCTTTGAACAGCTAATTTAGGTATACTAAAAATATGTTCAACAGTCTTACCGGAACGATAACCGGAAAATTTTCAAAGCAACTTCTCATACAGACAAACGGAATTGAATGGAACGTTTGCGTTCCGGATTCATGCCTTTCAGAATTTGGCCCGCCCGGCAGCGAGGGAAAAGTCTTTACTTATCTGAACCATTATGAAAACGGAATGGATCTTTACGGATTTGCAACGCAGGAAGAACGCAGTCTTTTTTTCTACCTTTTAAAGGTTGACGGAATAGGCCCGAAAGCCGCAATCAAGATAATGAGCAGCGTAAACATACACGAACTTACAGCGGTCCTGGAAGCCGGAGAAGTTTCTGTCCTTGAAAAAATTCCAGGCGTAGGCAAAAAGACCGCGGCAAAAATGATTCTTGCCCTCAAAGGAAAATTGACAATTCCAGAAACTGAAACAATCACCGTAAAAAAACAGAGCGAATTTTCAGTCGTCATCACCTCGCTGTGCGAAATGGGATACGACCGCGCAGAGACAGAAAAAACAGTCGCAAGAATTGCGGCGGATTTTTCAAAAGAAGCGGCTTTTTCTGCAAAAACACAGGCTGAAAAAGAAGACTCAGTATTCAAAAAAGCGATTCTGGAGATGGCAAGATGAGCTCAAAGGAAAATATAAATGTCAGCGACGACCAGTTTCTTCACATAGTGCGCTCCGACCAGCATTTTGACGGATTTGACGATGACATTGAAAAAGGAATAAATCTACGCCCGCAGCTTCTGGATGATTTTATAGGACAAAAAAAAGTCCGTGAAAATCTGGATATTTTTATAAACGCGGCAAAAGAACGCAAGGAACCGCTTGACCACCTTTTTCTGATAGGACCGCCGGGACTAGGCAAAACCACAATTGCGCAAATCACCGCGCGCGAGCTCGGCACAGATTTTAAAATCACCAGCGCGCCTGCCCTTGAAAAACCGAAAGACCTTGTAGGCATTCTTTCCACAATCACAGAAGGAACAGTTTTCTTTATAGACGAAATTCACCGCCTTAAACACACAATTGAAGAAATGCTTTACATCGCAATGGAAGACTACGAACTTGACTGGATTATCGGGCAAGGAGCCGCGGCAAGAACAGTCCGAATCCCTATTCCGCGCTTTACGCTTGTAGGCGCGACAACAAAGGCCGGCGCAGTGGCAAGTCCGCTCAGAAGCCGTTTCGGAATAATCCAGCGCTTTGAATATTACTCACCACAGGAACTTGCAGACGTAATCAACCGTTCAGCAAAACTTCTTAGCGTAAAAGTCGAACCGGACGCCGCTCTACTTATGGGAAAATGTTCCCGTGGAACTCCACGTGTAGCAAACAGAGTCTTGCGCCGAATGCGCGACTACGCTACTGTAATGGGAAAGACTTCCATCACGCTGGGAGTGGTAAAAGCCGGACTCAACCGCCTTGAGATAGACGACTTTGGACTTGAGCGGATTGACCGCGAAATTCTACGAACCATAATAACAAATTTTTCCGGAGGTCCGGTCGGCGCAGAAACGCTTGCCATCTCAATAGGAGAAAGCCAGGACACGCTGGAAGATTACTATGAACCATACCTTATTCAATGCGGATTCCTTCAGCGCACACCGCGCGGCAGAATTGCAACGGAAAAAGGCTATGCCCATCTTGGAATAAAATACGCCGGAAATCCCGGAGAAACTAACGAACAGCAGAAAACCCTGTTCTAATAAAAATAAAAAAGAGAAAACTATGCTGCTAAAAGAATTTGATTTCAATTTACCAGAAGAACTTATTGCCCAGCACCCGAGCGGAATACGCGGTCAGGACAAACTTATGCTTTTAAACAGAAAAACCGGGGAAACAGAACACCACAATATGTCAGACCTTCCAGACCTGATTCTTCCCGGAACACTTATGATTTTCAACAATTCAAAAGTAAGGCGCGCGCGCTGCTACGGAATAAAAGAAACAACCGGCCGGGAACAGGAATTCATGTTCCTGAACCAGCTTGACAGCACAGGAAACACCTGGAACACAATGGTAAAGGGCGCAAAAAAACAAAAACCCGGAATGCGCTACACATTCCCGGACGGAACAACCGGAACAATCATCGAGCGCCAAGAAAACACCGGCACAGAATTCCGCGCCCTGCGCTTCGAATCCCCTGTCACAGAAGAATGGTTTGAAAAAAACGGACACATTCCGCTGCCGCCGTACATAAAGCGGGAAGACACCGAAGAAGATTCCGAACGCTACCAGAACATTTACGCAAAAGAAACAGGAAGCGCAGCCTGCCCGACCGCAGGACTTCATTTTACGGAAGAAATGCTTTCCCGCCTTTCAGAAAAAGGAATTGAGCGCGACTTTGTAACTCTCCACGTGGGGCTCGGAACGTTCCTTCCTGTGCGCGAAGAAAAAATCGAAGACCACAAAATGCACGAGGAAGCTTTTACCGTCTCCGCGGCAACAGCCGAAAAAATCAACCAGGCAAAAAAAGAAGGCCGCCCTGTTCTTGCAGTCGGAACAACATCCGTAAGAACCCTTGAGTCCGCCTGCGACGAAAACGGAATTGTAAAGGCAGGAACCTCAAGCACCCATATATTTATGTATCCGGGCTACAGGTTCAAAGTAATTGACCAGATGTTCACAAATTTCCACACACCGGAAAGCACACTGATTATGCTGGTAAGCGCATTCGCCGGACGCGAGCACATTCTGAACGCCTACAGGAACGCAGTAGAAAACCGCTACCGGTTCTTCAGCTACGGCGACGCCATGTTCATAAGGTAAAATACACAAAATACCGGCGGACAAAAAAAAAACGAGCCGTCCGCGGCAAAGAGCAAGACTTTGAAAGCGGCGGCACTATGCGGAAAATTATTGTCACACGTAATGCAAGTGGCAGATTGCACACGCAAGCGCATCCGCCGCATGGTCAGGTTTTGGCCGGGACTCCAGATTCAAAAGAATTTGAACATACTTCTGAACAAGATCCTTGTCCGCAGCCGCCGTTCCTGTAACGGCCTTTTTTATCTGATTCGGCTTATATTCTTTCAGAGGAACAGAATTCTGGGCAAGGCACAGCGTAACAACACCTTTCGCCTCCGCTACATTAATCGCGCTTGTAACGTTCCGCGCAAAAAAAAGACCTTCCATGCAGGCTTCCTCCGGCTTGAACTCATCAATAACAGCCTGAATCCGCGAATAGACAACCTTGAGCCTTTCCCCCAAAGTGCTGCCGCCGGAAGTTTCTATGACACCATAGCTGACCATGCGATACTTGTTCATGCAGCAGTCAATCACGCCAAAACCAGTATTGGCAAGCCCCGGATCAATGCCCAGCACGCGCCTGACCTTTACGCCGCCAGCGTTTCCGGCCGCGACAGTTCCAGGAAGAGAACAAAAAGCCTCGGAAGAATAAATCATAAAAGCACCGTAAAAAAGAGCCGCCAGAAAGAATTACTTGCCGCGGCACAGCGATTTCAGAAAATGAACAGCCCCAGACGCAGAAAATAGGAACAAGAAACACGCCTGAAAAACATCATCCAGCCCACTAAAAAAAACACCCCCAAACGCATAGCAGTCCGGGGGTTTCATTCGTTATTTTAAGGTATTACAGCCGGGTACATTCCTTATTGACACAAAAGGCCGCAATATGCACCCGCCGCGCCAACCACTTATTCCTCAGGATTAAAATCATCCGGGAATTCAGCAGTATGATAAACGTTCTGAACATCATCGTTGTCTTCAAGTTTATCAATAAGCTTCTGAACCTTTGCAGCAGTCTCAGCGTCAACAGCAGTGTATGCATCAGGAACCATTCCTACCTCTGCAGAAAGCGACTCAAAACCTTTTTCGTTCAAAGCATCCGCAACAGCGGCAAAAGCGTCCGGACTAGTTGTAACAGTAATAACACCATCTTCATTTACAATGTCATCCGCACCGGCTTCCAAAGCAACTTCCATGATTTCATCTTCGCTTACTTTTTCAGCATCGTATTCAATAGTACCTTTGCGCTGGAACATACGTGAAACAGAACCAGTTGTTCCAAGGTTTCCGCCGTTCTTTGTAAAAATATTTCTAACATCAGCAGCGGCGCGGTTCTTGTTATCAGTAAGAACCTCAACCATTACAGCAACACCGCCAGCAGCATACCCTTCGTAAACAAGCTCTTCGTAAGAAGCGCCGCCGTCCTCACCTGTACCTTTTTTAATCGCACGCTCAATGTTATCTTTAGGCATATTCGCAGCGCGCGCTTTAATAATAATTGTACGCAGACGAGGATTTGAGTTAGGATCACCTCCGCCCATTCTTGCAGCAATAGAAATTTCCTTGATAAATTTTGTAAAAAGCTTACCGCGTTTTGCATCAGCGATACCTTTTGCGTGTTTAATGGTTGCCCACTTACTATGTCCTGACATGGAGGATCTCCTTTAAAATAAAATACAAGTTAAATAAATATAGTTCTTTATATTAACTCAAAATACAAGACAATGTCAATAATTCAAAACTGAATACAAAGCTAGCCCATTCCGCACGCGACCCGCTTTTACTGCAAGTCCTCGCCTTCGGCTCCGGTCTTTCCGTGGCAATCGGGGCTAAGCGCCTCCAGAAAACCCAAGCAACTCCATCGCGCCCCAGCTCCCCGCGGCCATTCAGCAAAAAGCCCGGATTTTGCGTTTTTTATTGGTTGATAAATAAAATTGAATAAACTTCCAGTCAAAAGTCAAGATTTGGCTATGGTGAAGTGTTTTTTGGGAAGAATTATCTGCGCTTTTCTTTCAGAAAATGCTCGACAATTCTTTTATGCCATACGGCAAAAGCCACTTCAAGGACGCCAAACTTGCCTTTTTCCTTCGCGTTTATTCAATTTGTTAGTTCATCATAAACTCAAAATCCAGTCTATCTGCAAGTTTTCTGCACAAGCGTAAACCAGATCGGCCCGCACTTTTCCTTCTGGTCGGGCAGGATATGGAATCCGTATTCCGTCCGCTCTGGAACCGGAACAGAATCCATCCTGCAGAAATCCGAGATATTTTCCGGCACGCGCGGCATGGAATTTTCAAAGACAAACTTAACGTCGTCAAATTTTTTCACCAGACGGGCCAGAACCGCATCGTTTTCCGCATTGCAAAGCGCGCATGTTGAATACAAAAGAAATCCGCCCGGCTCTAGAAGCCTGTACGCAGAGGAAAGCAAAGCCCACTGCTCCATCGCAAGAGACTTTATCCGCGCCGGCGACCATTCGGAAAGATATTTTTCATCCTGAAGCACATGGCGCTCGCTTGAACAAGGCGCATCCAGCAGAATCCTGTCATACGCCTCTGTCTGAGTTGTACACCATTTAGCCGCATCCGAGCAGGATATTTTTATCCGTCCGTTTATTTTTTCAGGAAGACAATTCCTGCAAACCTGGACAAGACGCTGTTTTCTCTGCGGACTGCGCTCATTGCTGACCAAAGAAGCGTCTTCCGGCATCCGGGAAGCAATCACAAGAGTTTTTCCGCCCGGGGCCGCGCACATATCAAGGAACTTTTTTCCGCCTTCCACAGGAAGCTGCAACGCCGCAAAAACGCTCGCCGGATCAAGAAAATATTTTTCAACGCCGCCCGCGTTCCATTCAGCATAAACGGAATCTTCAAAAAGCGACTTCCTAAGACTTTCCCAGCGGCTGCCGAACAACCCGGAATAGTAAGCTTCAAAACCTTCACTACCCTTCAGTTTAAGGGCGGAATTCCTTTCACTTTTTTTTGCCATAATCAATTTTTTCAATATAAATGTCTATATTTTCCTTTCTCGCCATATTGAATTTTTCAACGCGAAAATCAACACTCTCCGCCGGCAGAACAGGAACAACAGAATAAACCCCAGCCGCATCCTTTTCAAAAGAAACCAGATTTCGCCGTATTTTGTATTCCATTACCTTTTTAAAAGAATTATCTATGAGCCGCTTAAAATTTTCATCCTTTTCAGCCTTTGAAATCAAAACCTTCGCCGGAGCGGAAATTCGCTTCTCACTGACCATAATAACATTCACGCCGGCTTCCATCGCCCTTACAGCCGCTTCCTCAGGCGGAAATCCGTTCTGCGAAAGCGCGCCCATAAAAATATCATCGCTAAAAACAATTCCTTCAAAGCCTATCTCGCCGCGAAGAATTTCGGAAACCCACCGGCGCGAAAAGCACGCGGGATTTTTTCCGTCAACAGATTTTACCCTGGCATGGCTCATCAAGGCTCCGGAAGGCGCGCATACATTCAGGTCAAAAAACGGCCTTAAACTTTCCTTAAGCTCAGCCCCGGAAAGCAAAATCTCCGGAAGCCCCGAATGGGGGTCGGTATTTGTATTTCCCGGAAAATGCTTTATCACAGTTCCAACGCCGTTGTTCTCAAATGCGTTTATGCAGGCAGTCCCGAATTCCCTGACCTTTCTTAGCCCGCCGAAACTCCTTCCATCCAGAAAACGCTCATTCCCGGAAGTCCTTGCTTCCACCACCGGCGCAATGTTCATATCAAAACCAAGCATTTTCATCTGCACAGCCTGAGAAGAATAAAGCTCATACGCAGAAGGAACATCCAGACATGAAGAAACTTTTTCCGCGGAAGGAAGCGGTCCGTTCACAACTTTCAGCCGGTTCACCAGACCGCCTTCCTGGTCCACCGCAAGAAACGGAGGAATCACACCCTTTTCCGCGCAGTATTTTTTTATTGAATCCGTAAATTTAATTATACCTGCCGGAGAATCCGCAAGATTATATCCAAAAAAAAGATAGCCGCCCGGCACAAAATCTTTTTCAACAGGAACAAAAACAGTGTCACCTTCAATATTTTCTATAAAAAGCTGGCAAACCTTTTCCCGCAAGGAAACAGAAGAAACATAGCTTTCAAAGGCAGAGTCCTTTTCTTTCCGCAAAGATTTCAAGGAAGCTTGAACCGCGGCGGAATTTTTTCTTAATTTTTTTTCTTTTTCATCCTGAGCCCGGTCTTTTATTCTTCCGCAGCCAGAAAACAAAAAAAGCATCGCGGCAAGAAGAGAAACAATTTTTACCATAATTCCAATATATCACAAATCATTCAAAATCTGAATTGCCTAACCTGCTAAAAAAGAATAATATTTTTTTAGAAAAACAGTTTCCAGAGGATTTTATGAAGCACACAACTGAAATAACCGTACGCTCATACGAATGCGACTCTTACAACCACGTAAACAATGCGGTTTATCTTAATTATCTTGAGCACGCCAGAATGGATTTTCTGCACGCGGCAAATTTTGACTACAAGGGAATTGTGGCGGCCGGATTCTATCTTTATGTAACGCACATCGACATACATTACAAAGGCTCGGCTTTTCTGGATGACAAACTGCTCGTGGAAACCTTCCCAACAAAACTAAAGCACGTCATGGGGGAATTTCACCAGACAATAAAAAAAGAGGACGGCACAATCTGCGCGGAAGCCGATGTCACCTGGGCTTCTGTACAGAAAGACGGACGTCCTTCAAAAATCCCGGAAAATTTCCTTGTGGAAGGATTAAAACCGGAAAAAACAGCCTAAAAAAAAAAAGAGAACAGATGTCATTCCGGATTTTTATCCAGAATGACATTTTTTTTAACAAGACGCTACTTCAGAAGAGCTTCTATCTTTGCGGCGGCCTCATCCAGGTATCCGCAGTCAATGCTTTCAACATCGCCGGAATCAACCGCGGCGGAAGTCGCCTCCTCCATCGGGATTCTTGCCAGAACCGGAATATTAAAACTTTCAGCGATTTTTTCAATGTTGCTCTTTCCAAAAACAGTAATCGCCTTTCCGCAATCCGGACATTTCACATAGCTCATATTCTCCACAAGCCCAAGAATAGGAATGTTCATCATATTTGCCATTTTTACAGCTTTCTCAACAATAACACGGACAAGCTGCTGTGGCGAAGAAACAATGATGATTCCGTCAACAGGAAGGCTCTGAAAAACTGTAAGCGGAACATCGCCAGTTCCCGGCGGCATATCCACAAACATAAAATCAACATCTTTCCAGTTAACATCTGTCCAGAACTGTTTCACCGCGCCGGCAATAACAGGTCCGCGCCACACAACCGGGTCGTTTTCATTTTCAAGCAGAAAATTCATAGACATAAGCTGGATTCCTGAATCCGTAACAACAGGGTTCAAGGAATTTCCATCAGATTCGGCACGGTTCTGTCCAACGCCAAAACTTTCCGGAATAGAAGGCCCTGTAATATCCGCGTCAAGAATAGCGGACTTAAAGCCATCTTTATTAACTCTACAGGCAAGAAGGCTTGTCACAAGAGATTTTCCAACTCCGCCCTTGCCGCTTACAATGCCTATAACTTTTTTTACAGAACTCCCTTCCCTTAGCTTTTCGTGAAGATCGCGGCTTTCACAATCCTTGCCGCACGAACCGCAGTTATGTCCGCATGATTCCGACATATTATCCCCCAATTAATTCAAATAGCCTGAACGCCCGAGCTTTAGTAATTCGCCGGCTTTTTTGCGCAAATATGATTGCCGTCAAAATCAAAAAAACCGGTTTCTTTTTCTTCAGGCTCAATATTCAATTTTTTTATCAAAGCTTCAATCTCTCTTGCATCCAGAATATTTTCCTTAAGGAAAACGCTCTGCATAAGATGCGCAAGGTTTTTGGAACCGGAAGGATCAAATCCTGTCAGCTTTCTAAGGCTGTACTGAAGAAGCCTGCGGCTTCTGTACTCACCGATTCCGCAATTGCAGGTCTTTTCATAATCTTCCGCGATTTCCTTCCAGCTGGCTCCGCAAAGAGCAGAAAGAACCGCAACAGTAACGCCTGTCCTGTCAGAGCCAAGGCGGCAGTGTATATAAAAAGGACCGGAATGTTCTATTATAAAGCGGCAGATTTTCTGAAGAACGTTCAGATATTCCGCCGCATCCGGATGGAAATACACCAGATTGTATTCAATATTCACGCACAGCCGGTTGTTGTTCTTTTCCATGTCATCTATTATTTCGCATGGAGTTTCTTCCGCAAGGGCAGAAACAGCCTCGTAACCGCACAACGTTATGTCAGACTTCACGCCATAAAGGTCAAGACCTTTCCGCACAAGGCTGATTCTTTCATTTTCAGTGTCCATCCAGCCACGGGACTTTTTATACGGATGATACCCCCGGAACAACGCCCTGGTTCCCGGCGCACGCCTGAAATTTGAAATTTCCGAACGGCAGGCAGGACACCCAAGATCAAAATCGTCCATTTCCTTGAAAATTTCAGTCCGCTTCTTTAAATTCGCAGCTTCCTCAATTTCAAGACTGCTCAAAAGAATCAGCTTGTTTCCAAGAAAAATATTAGGCGATTCATTTTTTTCCGCAAGAAGATGGGATGAGACTTCTGAAAGTCCAAAAAATTTAAACTCAGGAAAACCGGAATTTCCCGGAACAAGAATGTTGTCAAGATTTTTTTCAAGAACAAAAACAACCTTGCCCTTTTCAGTCTTTTTCTTCATCAGCCAGTCAGAATCTCCGGTATTGAGCCAGCCGTTAAAAGTTCCGCTCACATATACAGACTCAGAATCCAAAAGATCCGGATACTCCTCTTTGCAACAATAAAATTCAATTTTATCCTTATCAAATCTGTACCCGTATTTTTTGCTGTCCAACTGCATAACAACCCCTAAAACTGAAAAGATATTTTAAGCCTGAAAATCTTAAAAATTCAACAGGAATAAAAAAACAACCATATATAACCTTAATTTAGAGTTTTTTTTGCAAATTATGAAAGAACGCTCACGGCAGATTTTCAATTTGCTAAAGATGGATTTGGCTCGCGCTACGCTTGTATTAATTCGGGTGCTCCGCACTTTAATTAATTCAATCGCCAAAAATCTTCACAAATTGCAAATCTGCCTGCGCTTTTATTCTTTTTGCAAAAAACTCGATATTCAGGCTATATTAAGTATAATCACGTTTTCGCGATATACCAAACAAAAAAAATATATTTTTTTTTGTTTTTTTCAAATTTTCCTATTGACCTTTTTTTTACACTCATATATTATTCTAAACATCACGCGGGTGTAGCGAAGCTGGTTATCGCGCTGGCCTGTCACGCCGGAGATCACGGGTTCGAGCCCCGTCACTCGCGCCTAACCTTCCAACACGATGGAAGGTTTTTTTATCGGGCAATAGCGCAGTTGGTAGCGCGCGACGTTCGGGACGTTGAGGTCGCTGGTTCAAATCCAGTTTGCCCGACAATCATCTCCTTGTAATACAAGGAAACATTTATTTTATATAACCTTCCAGTTATTCAGGTGTCACCAAAATATCACCACAGGTGATTTGGTGCTAAAAAAAACAAATAGCCCGAAGGTTATTTTTTTTGTGCACTACAATATTTTACGCCGTTCAATCAAAACTAAAAACAAATCTGTTTACCGATGGTATTACTCTTTTACTGGTCCAAAAACTGGAATTAAAAAATAACACGTAATTCCAGACTATCATAATCGAGATAAAGCCTATGTTTATATAGCCACACTTCCCCGATTTAGACAAGAAAGTTATCTTGATTAAAGATATATTTACAACAGAAGAATTAGACGAGTTATTTGATAAATCAAAATGGCAAAATGAAAGAGATTATACCCCTGTCATAAATTCTGTGTAAATATCAGAGGCGAGACTTTGAAGCCAACTGTAGATTTTTTTTATTCATAAACAAAAATTGATCTGTACTTACAAAATGCAAAAAAGATTTCTAATCCAAAATCATTGGATATTCTGGACTTCTATAAATAAAGTTCAAATATTCTAAAGTCGAAATTTGATTTAATGAACCATCAAGCATACAGAACAATGTTCTGAACATTAAATTGTTTTTAGCATCTTCTTCAATTTTTGCAGAATAAGCACAATTATTCTTATCTCTTATTACGAAGAATTCTCTGAAATATAATCGTGCCCCATTTCTAATCATTAATAACGATTCTTCTGATAATACTTCATTTTTTTTAAGAGAATCATATAAGTTCTTTAATATATATGACATAAAAAGATTTGCTTTAAAAGCTTCATAAGCATTCTTTCTTATTTTTTCGTCATCGAAAAAATATTCTTTTGGCGGACATAAATCTTCTTCAAAGAAAATCTTAATATTTTTCCAATCTGGAGTTACTCCTTTTTTCCAATTAGTAATATACGCCTTAAAATCAGGAGGAACATCCCTTTTTCCTTTTTCAATTACTATTTTTTCCCAATATTTGATAACCTTATTCATATCTTTTACCCAGCACGATAATAAAGAAAAAGAACTTGCAATAGGAGTAAAATCCTTAATATAGCTATTGTCGTCACCAAAAAACTCGAAAGTGGATAATGTCCAGTACATTGCTTCATACTTACTATCTTTTGGATAGTATATTTTATATTCTTGAATTTGCTTATACAAAACATTTGCGAATGCATAACAAAAAAAATGCTCTGTCATATTTTGATTCAACGGCATATAGAGTTTTGCTGCTTCAAACATTAACTCATAGAAAGCATTTATTGCATTCTGTTGAAAACCTTTTAAATAACCTTTTCTTTTAGCCCATTCTGCCCAATCATCATATTTCTTAAAATATGCTACAAAATTTGAATATTCAGTTTTCTTTGTTAAATCTGAAATTTCATAATCTCTCATTCGATTAATTCTTTTCTTTGTAGCTTCATAGAAACGCTGTCCATCAGGTTCATTAAATACAGAAAGATTAATAGCATCTGAAAATAATTTAAGTGATAAACCGAGTGTAAATATTCTATTCATATTTTTCTTTCCTTAAAATAGTATCTTATTACTTGTTAAATGATAACCACATCCAAAAGGACATTTGTATACAAACAATTCAATTCCTGAGGCTGAACGAATCTTTGCCATCTTTTGAGCATCAGATTCCGTCTTATACGAATCTTTAGGTTTTCCATTGTGATCTACACAGTTACAAATTCTATTTATCTTTTCGCAATAAAACTCTTCTGGTTTTAGATGATATTTTCCACATGTGCTACATAGATAAGGTATAAAAGATTTGCCAATATAACGAGCACTTCTCTGAGCTTCCTGATAACTTTCGTAAACAGATAAAGCTTTTCCGTCTTTGTTCATACAAGTTGAACTTTTGTGAGAGTAATAGATTTGATTAATGTTTATTTTCATAATTACCTCCGCTCAATGTCAATTTTAGGTTGAATCAATTGATAAACATATATTTTTTAGGGGACAAAATGATGATTTAATAAGTATTTTCTATATGTGCAACATTACACAAAACAGTTCTGGATATAACGTGAGGGAACTATTCTGCTTACTTATGCCCGATCGTGGCGTATCCTTTAAGGAAAATCCCAAAGAGTGAACGTAATTGACATTTATAACAAGTAAACACTTTTTCAAGAACCCATAAGAGGACAATCTACTTTTTGGATTTTGTGATATAATTTAAAGACTAGCGTCAATTTTTGACACAGTTTTCAGACATAATGAACTTATGGAGTTTTAATATATGGCCAAGAATATTGTTATTGATGATTCACCTGTAGATGTTTCAACGGAAGTAAACTTTATCTGGTCGATTGCTAATAAATTACGTGGAACTTATCAGAGTGATAAATATAAAGATGTAATTATTCCCATGACTATTATCCGCCGTTTTGAGTGTGCTCTTGAAGACACAAAAGATGCCGTTATTGCGCAGGTTGAAAAGGATGAAAAGTCAGAAGATATAACTCCTGATCAGGTTTATCAAAAGATTGCCGGCTATCAATTCTATAATAAAAGCCGCTACACATTAAAAGAGCTCTGCAACGACAGCCCTAAAATCAAAACAAATTTTGAAAGTTATCTTGAAGGCTTTTCTCCAAACGCTCAGGACATTATCAACAACCTTGAGTTCAAAAAGCAGATTGATAAGATGGATGCGAACAACCGTCTTTTCTCTGTTGTACAGGCTTTCAGCGAAATAGACCTAAGCCCTAAAACAATTGATAACATCAAGATGGGATATATATTTGAAGAGCTTATCCGTAAGTTTTCTGAAAACGCCGAGGCTGGCGACCATTACACAGGACGCGACATTATTAAGTGTATGGTCAGCATTCTTTTGAGCGAAGGCTGCGATGACTTGAAAGAAGCCCAGAAAGAGATTCCTATTCTGGACCAGGCTTGTGGTACCGGCGGAATGCTTAGTACAAGCTACAACTTTCTGAGCGCATTTAATCCTACTGCAAAAATCCGTCTTTATGGTCAGGAGATTAATCCTGAATCCTACGCTATGTGTATGGCAGAAATGCTTATTCGTGGACAGGATGTCAAGAATATCAAAAAAATGGACACGATGAAAGAAGATTGCTTCAAAGACAAGAAGATGCGCTTTGTAATTGAAAATCCTCCTTTTGGTACTGCATGGGGCGGAAAAGATGCTGCCGAAGGTGTTGAACACGCAGTTTTAGAGGAAGCAAAGAAAAAAGAAAAAGGACGTTTTCCGGCTGGCACTCCTGGAAGTGGAGACATGCAGCTTTTGTTTATGCAGAGTGCAGTTAATAAAATGGATGATGATAATGGTCGTGCCGCGATTATTGAAAACGGAAGCCCTTTGTTCTCTGGCGGAACCTCAAGTGGAGAAAGCCAGATTCGCCGCTATCTTCTTGAAAAAGATTTAATTGAAGCAATTATTGCACTTCCCACAGACCTCTTCTATAACACCGGAATTGCAACTTATATCTGGGTTTTGAGCAAGAAAAAGCGAAAGGAACGCAAAGGAAAAGTTCAGCTTATAAACGCCACTTCTATCTGCCACAAACTCAGAAAAGCCTTGGGAAACAAGAGCAATGAAATAACAAAAGAAGACCGCGAACAGATTACAAAGCTCTACAAAGATTTTACAGAAAGCGAACTTGTAAAGATTTTTGATAACGAAGATTTTATGTACCGCGAATATGCTGTAATGCAGCCACTCCAGAGAAGCTATGGATTTACAGCTGAACGCATAGAAAGAATGCTTTCTAAGGATGCACTAAAATCTATTTTCAACGAAGCAAAAGTTCTGGAGCTTGAAAACAAAGAAGACCAGGACGAAAAAGACCTTGCTGAGATTAAAAAGGAAAATGCAAAGAAGCCCGCTTATGACGCAATTTTGAAAAGCCTTAATGACGCGCAAGCAAAATACAAAGAAAAGAAATGGCTAAGCCCGGAAGAGTTTGAGCCTGTTCTAACAGAAGCTTTGAAAGACTGTACTGATGAAAAGAAAATCTTTGAAAAGATTATGGAAGGCCTTTCTGTAATGGACAAGGAAGCTGTAATTCAAAAAGATAAAAAAGGCGAAATTATTTACGATAAAGAAACAAAAGATACTGAAATTGTTGCTTACAAAGAAAGTATTGATGATTATATGGCCCGTGAAGTTTTACCTCATATTCCTGACGCAAAAGCTTTCTTTGAAGAAAATCTTGGAGCTAAAAAACCTGTTATTAAAACAGGAGCTGAGATTCCGTTTACAAGACATTTTTATAAATACACAAAGCCGCGTTCAAGTGAAGAACTTGCAAAAGAGTTTACTGAACTTGAAGAATCTGTTTCATCTGCCATAGCAGAATTATTCAAATAAGGAGTCGTTACGATTAGACAGGTTAGAAAAAACGAGAAAAGCGTAGTACTCTAGATTGA
>OCKZ01000004.1_pt1 | contig 106222 bp, 76 predicted proteins | sample 1495951 | NCBI WGS metagenome assembly OCKZ01 (sample SAMN03418277, study PRJEB22391) | human gut metagenome | biome: human-gut; feature: organic feature; material: feces | host: Homo sapiens | place: Tanzania | collected 2013-01 | reverse complement strand
GATGATACTGCCTCTAGGGGTGGGAAAGTAGGCAGCCGCCGGGCTTTTTTTTTATCTTTTTATTTTGACGGGGAACGCCTTTTTACGGGTGTTCCCTTGTTTTTTTTAACGCCGCGTTCCTGGGAAGAGTCCTGCGCTGCGGTGGAGGGGTTTCCGGCAAGGCCGGAAAGGGGCGCGCGGCGGCGCGGCACCGAGCGTGAGCGGGCCCTGGAAGCGCAGTTTTCAGATGGAATCAGGGATGCGGCTTTTGCGTGCCGCGTGGTGGAATCTTAGCGCCCAGAAGACAAATCAGAAAAAAAAGTGTTTTTTATTTGACATAAATGCTGATTAGTGTTATATATTATATAAACCTATAGAAATAGTAGGAAAAAGGAGTTATTTATGTCTAATATTTATTCTTCGGCAGACTTGCTGATTGGTCATACTCCGCTTTTGGAGCTTTCTCATATCGAAAAGGAATTTGGTCTTAAGGCTAAAATTTTTGCAAAACTTGAATATTTTAATCCGGCCGGCAGTGTCAAGGACAGGGTCGCGAAGGCTATGCTGGATGAGGCGGAAAAATCTGGAAAAATTAAGGCTGGCGCCACGATAATTGAGCCTACTTCTGGAAATACTGGAATTGGTCTGGCGTCTGTTGGCGTTGCGCGTGGGTACAAGGTGATTATTGTAATGCCTGAAACTATGTCGGTTGAACGCAGGCAGATTATTAAGGCTTACGGTGCGGAAATTGTGCTTACAGACGGCTCTAAAGGAATGAAGGGTGCTATTGCAAAGGCGGAGGAAATTCATGCGGCCACACCCGGCAGTTTTATTCCCGGACAGTTTGTGAATCCGGCGAATCCTAAGGCGCATTATGATTCCACTGGTCCTGAGATTTGGGAAGATACAGATGGCAAGGTCGACTGGTTTGTTGCCGGAGTTGGTACAGGTGGAACTGTTACTGGTGTTGGAAAATTTCTTAAGGAAAAAAAATCTGGCGTAAAGATTGCCGCTGTTGAACCGGCATCCTCTCCTGTTCTTTCTACAGGTGTTGCCGGACCGCATAAAATTCAGGGAATTGGCGCTGGATTTGTTCCTGATGTTCTGGATAAAAATGTTTATGATGAAGTTGTGCGCGTTGCAAACGAGGATGCTTTTGCATACGGCAAGCTGGTCGGCCGAAAAGAGGGTGTTCTGGTTGGCATTTCGTCTGGAGCGGCTCTGTGGGCGGCTGTAGAGATTGCAAAGCGTCCTGAAAATGACGGCAAGCAGATTGTTGTTCTTTTCCCGGATACTGGCGACAGATACCTTTCTACTCCTCTTTTTGCGGACTGATTTTTTCGCCAAACCCGGACGTTCCGTTATTTGTTGTTGAGGCCACAGCCTCCGGTGCTTGATAAAGCTTGCGTCGGGGGTTGTTTTTTTTTTGAGCCTGGTCTTTTGCGGCTCAATCTTTCCCATTTTTTTTGTTTGCGAGTTTTGGTATAATCTTTTTATGAATATTCTTTCGGTTAATAATTTGAAAAAAATCGGGCGTGAAGAGCCTTTGTTTTCTGGTGTGACTTTTGGATTGAACGAAGGGGATAAGGCTGCTTTAATCGGTCGCAATGGAACTGGAAAATCGACTTTATTGAATACAATTGCAGGTGTCTTTCAGCCGGATGAAGGAAATGTTGTTATTAATAAATCGGCCGGTATTTCTTTTTTGCCGCAGAATCCGCGTTTTTTGGAAAATGATACAATCCGTGAGCATATTTTTAAGGGTGGCTCTGAAAAACTGAAAATTATTCAAAGGTATCTGGAAGTTTGCGGCCGGCTTGGAAGTGACGGCGGAAATGGTGCTGTTCAAAAATCGTTTGATGAGCTAAATGTTCTGATGGAGCAGAAGGACTTGTGGAACTATGAGGCGCAGGTAAGTTCTATTCTTTCTACGCTGGGAATTACAGATATGACCCGAAAAATGGGGACTCTTTCCGGGGGAATGCTTAAAAAGGTTGCGTTGGCTCAGGTTTTAGTGGAGGACACTAAGCTTTTGCTTTTGGATGAGCCAACGAACCATCTTGATATAAAGACTATTACCTGGCTGCAGAATTATCTTTGCAATACGGACAGGACGGTCTTGATGGTTACTCATGACCGTTATTTTCTGGATGCGGTCTGCAACAATATTTTTGAGCTTTTCAGGCATCGGATAAAACTTTATCAGGGAAATTATTCGGATTACCTTGAAAAAAAGGAAATTGAGGCTGAGATTGAGCAGAATACGGACAGAAGAATTGAGGCTGTCTTGCGTTTTGAGCGCGACTGGCTGCGGCGCGGACCTTGCGCGCGGGGAACTAAGGCTAAGGCAAGAATTCAGCGTGATATGCAGCTTATTAATCGGGAAAAGTTTCAGGCTGACAAGGGATTTTCTTTTGAAGTTCAGGGGCGGCGTCTGGGCGGAAAGGTTTTGGAGCTTCATTCAGTAAGCAAAAAATTTCCGAAAGGCTATGTTTCTGCGGAAACGGAAAAAATTGTGCCTGTTATTTCTGATTTTTCCTATGTTTTTACTAAAGGCCAGCGGATTGGTATTTTTGGAGACAATGGTTCTGGAAAATCAACTTTTTTGAATATTGTTACAGGAAATCTGCAACCGGATTCTGGAACTGTTGTTGTTGGTGAAAACACTTTTTTTGGATATTACAACCAGAATCCGGTTTTTAAGGATACAAAAATTTCTGTTCTGGAATATCTGAAGGAATCTGCTGAGTTTATAACTAGAAATGATGGAAAAACCCTGAGCGCCGGACAATTTCTTACTGAATTTGGTTTTGAAGGAAAGATTCAGGGCGCTGCGGTTGAAAATCTTAGCGGCGGCGAGCGTAAACGGCTTTTTCTTATACGCCTGCTGATGGAAAATCCGAATTTTTTGATTCTGGATGAGCCTACGAATGATTTTGACATCTTTACCATGAATGTTCTTGAGCAGTTTTTAGAAAGCTATCAGGGATGTCTGCTTGTTGTGAGCCATGACCGCTATTTTATGGACAAGGTATGCGATTCGCTTTTTATTCTTGAAGATGACGGCAATATCAGCGGTTTTGTTGGTAAGTGCTCGGAATATATTCAGTTTAGGGAAGAAAAGCTTAGGGAGCAGGAACTTTCGGAAAAACAGGAAAGGGCGAAGGCTGCGGATTCTGAAAAAAACTCTGTGGACTCTGCTGCTGTGGAAAAGCGGAAACGCTCTTTTAAGGAGCAGAAAGAGTTTGAGGCGATTGAGCAGGAAATTTTAGTGCTGGAAGAAAAAAAATCTGAACTGGAAGAAAAAATGTCTTCCGGTGAAAAAGTGGATTTTGAGGCGATAAACCGCGAGTATGCGGAAGTAAACGGACTTTTGGAGAATAAATACGAAAGATGGGAACAGCTGGCTTCGCTAGGATGAGCTTTCTGTAAAATCTGTGTTCAGCCGCTTTCTTACAGCAGTTTTTTCAGAATAGCGGCGCAGACATTTTCTCCGTCAAGGGCAGAGGAAACAATTCCTCCTGCGTACCCGGCACCTTCGCCGGCTGGAAAAAGTCCCTGGAGCGAGATACATTCACAAGTTTCTTTGTCTCTTCTGATTCGTACCGGCGTGCTGGTTCTTGTTTCAATTGCAATTATTATTGCGTCCTTGCTTAAAAAGCCCTTCATGTTTTTACCAAATATTTTGAACGCTTCCGTAAGTCTTTCGGATATTGCTTTTGGAAGCCACTGATCAATTCTGGATGCGGTTATGCCCGGTGTATAGCTTGTCTGGGGAAAGTCCTTTGAGTCTTTTTTTGCGATAAAATCTGTAAGTTTCTGAGCCGGCGCGGCTTGTCTCTTTCCGTGCCGTTTTGCTTCTTTTTCGAGCCACGTTCTGTATAAAAGTCCGGCGAGCGCTTTGCAGCCGCAGGATTTTGCCTGCTCAATAAAAGTTTCCGGTATGTCTTCCGGCCGTGTTTCCACAACAAAAGCGGCGTTGGACCAGCGGGAATTTCTGCCGGCGGCGCTCATGCCGTTCACAACGATTTCGTCCGGTCCGGAGCTTGAAGGAACAACAAATCCTCCTGGACACATACAGAATGAATATACGCCTCTGTCCTGGACTTGCGCTGTAAGCCGGTATTCGGCCGCTCCCATTCCTTCGGTTTTTCCGTGGTATTGAATCCTGTCAATCAAGGCTCTGGGATGTTCAACCCGCGCTCCGATTGCAAAGGTTTTTGCTTCCAGTGATTCCGGCGCGTGCTTTGCAGTTATTTCGTAGATGTCAGTTGCAGAATGTCCGGTCGCAAGAAGAACTGCACTGCCCGAAAATATTTTTTCTTCGTTTGTCTTTACGTTTACGGTTTTTATTCCCGTGATTTTGTTATTTTCACAGATAAAGTCAGTGCATTTGCAGTTAAAATGGATTTCTCCGCCATGGGCGATTATAAAATCCTTCATTTTGTTTACAACACCAGGCAGCTTGTCTGTGCCGATGTGAGGATGTGCGTCTGTAAGGATTTTTTCATCTGCGCCGAAATAATTGAAAATTCTTAGGATTTTGGAAATGTCACCGCGCTTGTTGCTTCTTGTGTATAGTTTTCCGTCAGAAAAAGTTCCGGCACCGCCTTCCCCGAAGCAATAGTTTGAATCCGGATTTACATAATCCTGAGTGCTGATTTTTGCGATTGTTTTTTTTCGTTCAAAAGTTTCTTCGCCGCGTTCGATTATTACAGGTTTTACGCCGCTTTCAAGAAGTTTTAATGCTCCAAAAAGGCCAGCCGGGCCAGAGCCTACGATTACAACTGCCTTTGACCCGGAAACTTTTTGCCATTTTGGAAGGAGCGAGGATGCCGTGGCGGAATTTTCCTCATCCTTGTAAAAAATTGAGTATCGCAGATGGAATTTCAGCTGGCCGTGGCGCGCATCAATTGATTTTTTTTCCAGATTGAATTTTGAAAAATCAGAAGGAAGATTTTTTTTTGAAAGCTCATTTTTTATCAGTTTCTGGATATGCGCTGAATCTGATTCCTGCTCAGGCAAAACGGTTATTGTGACTTGATTCATAAGAAAACTTTAACAGATTTTGCCGTGAATTTCGAGAGAAAATCATTCAATAAATCCGTAGTTTTGAAGGATTTTTATGTACACTGAAATTCGGGGATAGAGCGGTTCAGCCTTTTCCCCGAACTTTTCGTGAAGTAAATCAGCTATTTCTTTAACATTCTTTTTTCCATCAATATTTTGCCAGATAAAGCTTCCGAGCTCTTCCAGATGAATTTGAGAAAATCTTGGTTTTTTTAACAGTTTTTGTGCCACGAAATTAAAAAATCCCTTGTTTTCCACAAAAACTGTAACTTTTCCTTCCCTGTCGACTTCGTATCTGTGTTTTTTAGAGCAACAGGGAATAAAATCCAAAAGATTCGGACTTTGTTTTTTATTCTTCTTCATCTTTTGCAGGACGGTTGTTATAAACGATTAATGCAATAAGCGCCGCCAGTATAATAATAGAGCCGGCAAGTCTTAATCCTTCAGGAAGTTTAGCGCCTACAGAGATTTTATCAGTTATTTTTGTAACTGTAAGGATTGCAAGAAGAACGCCCATTAATCCTTCTCCGGCAATCAGCCCTGAGCAGAATAATACGCCCTTTGAATTTTCGCATGAGCTTGCCTTGTTTTTTCTGTCCATAAGTTTTCGCAAGAAGCCGCCAATCATAATTGTTGCGGTCAGTTCAATCGGAAGGTAGATGCCGATTGCTACGGCAAGGGATGGCAATCCAAGCAGTTCAAATACAACAGTGCACATAGCGCCTATAAATACATAGCTCCATGGAAGATTGCCCTGCATGACCCCTTCAGTTACAAGTTTCATCAGCGTGGCCTGTGGCGCGGCAAGATTTTTTGAGCCAAAGCCCCATGCGGAATTCAGAAGGATTAAAATTCCGCCGATTGTCAATGCGGAAATTACAGCGCCAATCAATTCGCCAATCTGCTGCTTTTTTGGCGTAGCTCCAAGAAGGTAGCCGGTCTTCAAGTCCTGCGAAGTGTCGCCGGCAATAGCGGCAATTACGCATATAATTGAACCGATTGTAATTGCGCTAACCATTCCGTGCGCGCCGGTGTCGCCGGAGATTTTAAGAAGGATTGTTGAAATCAAAAGAGTTGCGATAGCCATGCCGGAAACCGGATTGTTTGAAGAGCCTACAAGACCTACCATTTTTGAAGAAACGGTTGCAAAGAAAAATCCGAACACAACAATCAAAATCGCGCTGACTATTCCAGCCTGAAGCGGAGGAAGAAGCCATATTGCCATTGCAGTTATAAAAATACCGATAATTACGGGTTTTATGTTTATTTCCTGCGATGTCCTTTCGTTGCTGCCAGAAGAATCCGTTCCTTTCAGCCCTTTGATTGCGCTTGCAAATGTTTTGCAGATTAAAGGAAGTGATTTTACAAGGCTGATGATTCCTGCGGCGGCCAGAGCGCCTGCGCCGATATAGCGTACATATTGCGACCAGATAGCGCCAGCACCGCCTGCGGCATAAAGCTCAGCTACGCTGATAGTGCTCGGGAACAAAACAGTGTTTCCGCCAAAAGCGACGATTAAAGGTATCATCACAAACCAGGCGAGCAGACCGCCGGCAAAAAGAAAGGAAGAAATTTTGAATCCGCAGATATAACCTACACCAAGTACGGCAGGATAAATTTCTGCGGAAAATTCAGTTTTAAAAGATTTTAATGGAACAACGATTGCGCCCATGGCGGCTTTCAGTCCGTCAACAATGAATTTGAATAAAGCGGCGATTCCCATTCCAGAGAACACGGCTTTTGCGGTAGAGCCTTTCTTTTCTCCTGCAAGAAGAACCTCGGCGCAGGCCTGCGCTTCCGGGTATGGCAGAGTTCCGTGTTCCTGGACAATAATTGAATTGCGGAGCGGAATCATAAAAAGAACTCCCAGAATAGCGCCACAAAGTGTAATCAGCGAGATTGTAAGAATGCTTGGCTGCTCTATTAAACCTTCTTTTGCCCAAAGGAATAGGGCAGGCATTGTAAAAATTGCGCCGGCGGCAACAGATTCACCGGCAGAACCGATTGTTTGAACCATATTGCTTTCAAGAATAGAATTTTTCTTAAAAATGATTCGCGTAATGCCCATTGCGATAACCGCGGCCGGAATAGAAGCGGAAATTGTCATTCCAACGCGTAAGCCTAAATAAGCGTTTGCGGCGCCAAAAACAATCGCAAGTATAATACCGGTTAGAATTGATGTAATTGTAAATTCCGGAGTAATTTTGTCAGCCGGAATATAGGGTTTGAATTCTGAGGAATTTTCAGCCATCGGAATCTCCTTGAAAAATTAAAAAATACGGCTTGTAAAATGTTCTAAAAAACAACGTAAGCAAACTCACTGCCTAAAAAACGTTTTGACAGAATATATCCATTATATCATAGTTTTAGATAAAGGGTTAAAAAATTTGATGAGGGGAAAAGCCTTTCCCCTAGGCTCAACCCTGCCGGTTTTCGCCATACCCCATTCCAGGGGGGACACCCCGCAACGCCCCGGTTGTTTTGAACATAAAAAGACCGTCTTGATGAGCGCAATTCAAAAACAGAGTATTCTATTAAAAAAAATGAGTAAAAACTGTTGTGTGAGTTGGTTCATAGCTGAATTTCAGCAGATTCAACTATGAACTTTAGGAATTATTCAATAGTTTCAGTTCTTGTGTACCAGGTTTTTTCCAGCCAGCTGGAATCTCCGTGTTCTGATGTAAACTTGTAGTACGCTTCTGAAAAATCTTTGTCCCATTCAACGCGCCATGAATAATAATTGATGTCGGTTATAGAAATATCAAGATTGATAACGCCCATATTCATTACAGAATTTGCCAGGGAAATAAAATGGAAGTTCGTTGTCTTGTTTTTGTCAAATTTTGCTTCATATTCTGCTTCGTAACCGTTTCCGTAGTTCACTTTTGCTTTCAGGCTGTGAATTATGTATGTTCCGTCCGGAATATTTTTTCGTATGAATTCGCCTTTGTGGTTTGTAACCATTTTTATTATGCGTTTTGTTTTTATGTTCTGGAAATTTACTTCAATTCCGTCTTTTTTTGTGCTGGAAGTTGGAATTCCGTAGTTGTTTGGAATACATGAAAAATTAAAATAGACATTTCCGTACAAAAGATTGTCTTCCGCTGTTTTTGGTTCAGGAACTGATGCGCAGCCTGTAAAAATTAAGCTTGAACATAGCATTGCGAGCGCAATTGCAAAAATTGATTTTTTCACTTGTTTCTCCTCGTATTGTTAATACTTTTTTATTTTGCCGCTTTCGGTAGCAAACGGCAAATTTAGTGTAAAGAAAAAAAATAGTTTGTGATAGAGAGGAAAGCTGCTGGGCGCAAAAAAAAAAGGCTCTGTGAAAAAATCACAAAGCCTTTTTTTTTACAATAATTTAATCTTTGGTTAAATCAACGGTTTCATTGCGGTCATGTAAGCGCGCAGTTTGCGGCCGACCACTTCAATCGGGTGGTTGCGGATTTCTGCGTTTACGGCAACCAGCTCAGCGTTGTTTACGCCGTTGTCCTTTACGTTAAGGCCTTTTCCGATGACTTCTGTGGTTAGTTTAGGCATAAGGTCTTTTTCCATCATTGGAGTAGCTACGTTTGAGAACAGGTAGCAGCCGTATTCCGCTGTGTCGGAAATTACGCGGTTCATTTCGTACAAACGCTTTCTGTCAATAAGGTTTGCGATGAGCGGAACTTCGTGAAGAGATTCGTAGTATGCGCTTTCTTCCTTGATTCCTGCGTCAACCATTGTTTCAAATGCAAGCTCGCATCCGGCCTTAATCATTGCTACCATCAGAATACCCTTGTCAAAATATTCCTGTTCGCTTATTTCAACAGAACTTTCTTTCTGGCTTTCAAACGGAAGTTTTCCTGTTTCTTCGCGCCATGTAAGAAGGTCGTGGTCTTTGTTCGCCCAGTCCTTCATCATTGTTGAAGAGAATTTTCCAGAAATGATGTCGTCCATGTGCTTCTGGTAAAGCGGTGTGAGCAATGTCTTGATTTCTTTAGAAAGCTCGTTGGCCTTGATTTTTGCCGGGTTTGAAAGCCGGTCCATCATTCCTGTAATTCCGCCGAACTTTAATGCTTCAGAGATTACGTTCCAGCCGTGCATCAAAAGTTTTGTAACATATTCAGGATCCATTCCGTCTGAAACCATCTTGTTGTAGCAGCAGATTGTTCCGGCCTGCAGCATTCCGCACAGGATTGTCTGTTCGCCCATAAGGTCAGATTTTACTTCCGCAACAAAGCTGGATTCAAGAACACCGGCCTTGCTTCCGCCCATGCCGACTGCAAGTGCCTTTGCCATTGCCCAGCCTTTTCCTTCAGGGTCGTTTTCCGGGTGAACGGCGATAAGGTCTGGAACACCGAATCCGCGCTGGAATTCGTGGTAAACTTCCGTTCCTGGGCCTTTTGGAGCGCACATGATTACAGTAATATCTTTACGAATCTGCATTCCTTCTTCAATCATATTGAAGCCGTGTGAATACCACAATGCAGAGCCTTTTTTCATTCTTTTCATTACTTCTGTGATTACAGGAGTGTGCTGCTTGTCTGGAGTAAGGTTTCCAACAAGGTCAGCGGTAGGAATCATCTCGTCGTAAGTGCCGACTTTAAATCCGTTTTCTGTAGCGTTTTTCCAAGACTGGCGTTTTTCTGTGATTGCAGATTCGCGCAAAGCATAAGATACATCAAGACCGCTGTCGCGAAGGCACAGTCCCTGGTTCAATCCCTGTGCGCCGCAACCGACGATAACGATTTTCAAGCCCTTTAAAGCCTTTACGCCGTCCGCAAATTCGTCCTTGCTCATAGAGCGGCAATGTCCAAGCTGAAGTCTGGCTTCTCGCCATGGAATAGAATTAAAATAATTGTTGCCCATTTTATACCTCTAAAAATATTTTTTCTTTTTTGGGCGTTCCCAAAAATCTCGCGCCGCTCAATTTTTGGTCGCTATGTCCGGGGTTTCATTGCTTCACTTCACAGCACTTCGTCCTGTTCCGTTCCGCAACAAGCCTTCGGCTTGCCCCTTCCAGCGCTAACGCTTTTTATGCTTTTATTCTAAAGTTAAAATAGTGTTGCGTAAACTGAAATAATTTCAAGTTATTATTGCGTTTTGTGCAAGAATGATAAAAAAGGTGCTTGTTGACAAAAAAATTGAACACCATTTTTTACCAAATGAATAAAAGCGCAAGCGGATTTACAATTTGCGAAGACTTTGAGCGATTAAAACGATTAAAGTGCGAAGCACCCAAATAAATACAAGCGCAGCGCGAGCTCAATCCGTCTGTAGCAAATTGGAAATCCGCGGGAGCGTTTATTGTTCAATTTATAAAAATTTGTGATATTCATTTTTTTATCATTCTTGCGGAAAAAACTTTACTTTATTCAAAAATGGGTCGAAAATATAATATAGTTTTAAAGTTTTTCTTCCATTGATTAATCAAAAATATAAAAAGTTACGGAGCGATTATATGTTTAAGAAAATTTTAAATTTTTTGCTTTTATCTTCTATTGGTAGCGCAATTTTTATGCTTTTTTTTGCCTGCTCGGTTGGATTGGGCGAGTCTGTTGATACAGAAGTTCCAAAGATTGAAATAACTTATCCGCCGGCTTCAAGTCCTGTTCGCGACTGGTTTTATCTGGCTGGAACTGCTTCCGATGATAAAGGCGTTGCCTCGGTTTCTGTTTCCGCGGAAAACATTTCTACAAACGAAATAACGGATTTGGGAACTTTTACACCGGAAAAAGACGGTACATGGGCTGTAAAGATAAATGGAAAAGACTCTGCTGAAAATTACAAGCTTAAAGACGGAACTTATACGTTCTGTATAATTGCAAAGGATACTTCAAGCCAGAAGTCTGCTCCGGCTTACAGAACAATTGAAGTTGACAATACTCCTCCGGTATTCGTTATTAAAAATCCGGGAACAATCAAGGCGGGAAAACCTTCTGCGTTCGGTTCAATTTTAAAGATTGTCGGCGCAGCGGCGGATGACCATGATATTTATGAGCTTTCGCTTGCTGTTTACGACAATCCGGCTATGGAAGGCGAGCCGAAAGCGGTTATTTCAGAAAAAAATGTTGATAAGACCGATGGAATTAACGTTACCCTGGCCCGCTATAATCTTGCGGTGGATTCCGGTGCGGCCGTGGATGAGCTGCATAACAATTATCTGAAAATTTACGATGCTGCCGGCGGCGGAAACCAGAACTTTTTTGCTTCTGTTACATTAAAAGATTCTGCCGGAGTATGGCAGGATTACACAAAAAATCAGCCTTCTTCTGTTGGAAATTCTACAAACGGCGGACTTTATTTAAATGATTCTGTTTACGAAACCCTTATGGGAAAGAAATCAAAGTACGGACTTTCTGCCGCGGATTTTATGAGGCTTTTAAACGGAACATACAAAAACACCGCGGTTTCTGCATCTTCGGAAGAAAGAACGGCTGCGACAGCGCAGGCTTTATTGGACGATGAGGCAAAAAAAGAAATCCTGAAAATTCTAGGCGAAAGAAAAACCGAAACTTCAAAAACTCCGCTTGCGTTCTCGTTGAATAAAAACGCAAACCCGACGTATACGGTTATGGGATTTTCATTTGACTCTTCTGCGGAATCAATTGCAAATCTGGGCGGACATAAAGCCGCAAAACAGAATTCTTTAACGTTCAAGGCGCAGGCCGGGCTGGACGGCGCGTATGTAAAACCAACTACGCTTAAAATCTATCTGTTCGGGCCTTATGAAAATGGTTTCTGCACTGCGGAAAAGCTGGAGGAAATATATTCAGACCCGGACCTTTTTTATGAAAGATCAATAAAAACCGCAAAGGAATCTGCAAAAGCCGCGAACGGTGGCACAGAGCCTTCAGAAGAGCTTGTTGCCGGTTTTGCAAAAGCGCAGATTTTAAAGGATTATTCTTCCAGCGGGGCAAGCACGGCTGAGACATTCTCGGAATCAATAGAGCTTCCTTCCTTTATTACAAAGGGCAAGTATTATCTTCTTGCGGCGACCGGCGAAGATGAAGATGGCGTAAAGCTTATGACTTCGTATTATTACGGATTTGTCGGCGAATCTGCCGGAACTCCGCCTGCGGTTTCAATTACAGGATTTGCAGACGGCGTTATGAAAAATTCCGTTTCAAAAATAAAAGTTTCAGGAACATTAAAGTCTGAAGAAACGGAACTTGCCGGTGTGGCTTATTCGATTGTTGTGTTTGACGAAATCGCTTCAAAAACGGTTGGAACAATAACCGGAGAGGTTTCATCTGATAATTTTACATTAGATTCAAAAAGGCTTTCTGCGTCGTGGGAAGTCCAGGATATTTTAAAGGGCACTCTTTCTTATGAAAAAGGCTATGCGGCTTTCGAGCCGGAGAACGGCGAGCGCTTTAAATATACTGTTACAGTTACCGGAAAAGATACCACAGGTCTTGTGTCAAAAGATACAAGGTCGTTTACGGTTGACAGAAAAGTTCCGGAAATAAAAATAAATGACATAACTCCAGTTGCTAAAAAAGAAACGGCTGCGGATGGAACAGTTTCAAAATATATTGTTAATGGAAAAATAAAGTTTTCAACCGTTGTGACCGACACGAATTTGGTAAGCGTTGAGGCTTCTGTTTCGGATGAGGCTGGAAAAAACAAGGTTCTGTACAGCGGCGGAAATTCCACAGTTGAGGCGGAATTTGACACAACGGAATTCAATGATGAAAGTTCTTTGACTTTTTCTGTTACGGCAAAAGATTCAGCAGGAAATATCAGCACGGATGAAAAACGCGATGTTTTTGTAAGCCAAAAAACCGACATGCCGGAAATAAAATTCACGAACGGAAAATCTGTGAAAGAGCTTGGCGGTTCTGAATGGGATAATGTTACGAACGGTCAGAACGTGTTCGGCATAGAAAACAATAATTCCGCGAACTTTACAATAACCGATGATGACGGACTTAGCCTGGTAAGGGTTACGGTTTTTGATGAAAATAAAAAGCAGATTGGCTCGGAAGGCGCGGTTTCTGTCGCGGACGCTCAGCTTCAGGCGCAGCCGGATTCAGAAAATGCAAAAGATTCGGCGCAAAACCCTGTTGAATATAAAGTTTCCGGCGGAAGCACAACGTATGCGTTGTCGTATAAACTTCCGCAGAAGGCTGGGAAATATAAAATCCTTATAGAAGTTTTTGATACAGGGCATGACGCTGCGGATGAGGCTAACAAAGTCTGGCACACAACAAAATGCGAAAATTATGTCCTTATAAGCGAGGGGCGCATTTCCATTTCATTTGCGGAAATTTCAAACAATACATGCCATGTAAAAGCAAATGAAAAAACAACGATAAAAGGAACGGTAAGTCTTTCTGCTCTGGAAAAACTTGCAAGCATTGAACGCTTTGCATCTAAAGAAACGACAGTAACAGAAGAAAACGAGGGAGCAGGTACAAAATGGATAAAAGTTCCAGATTGTTCTTCAAAATATCCGTATGAAGCAGACGCCGTGGAAACTGAAAAAATAACCGCAAAAGCAGAGGGTGGAAAAATCGTATGGGAGGATAACATTCCTGCCGCTATGATTGTGGATGGAACTCAGCATTTCTTCTATAAAGCCACAGATATTGCAGGAAATTCTGCGGAAATAGAATTGATTTGCAATGGCGACGGAACTGTCCCTGAAATTAAAATTGATTCTGAAGTTTATGAAAAATACAAAGGATGGGTAAATTCTACTTCTGTAAAACTTTCTGTTATAGCGGCAGATGTAAACGGATATGAACCAAGCGGAATAGCGAAGGTTTCGTATTCATACAAGAAAGGGGAGTCTGACATTACCGGAGAACTTTCACGCGATGGTAAACCTTGTAATGCGGATGGAAAAATAGTAGAAGGCGGAAATTATTACAAATATTCAGCAACGCCAGATTTGAGCGAAACTCCTGCATCAGGAACAATGATTACATTCACTGCGGAAGATAAAGTAGGAAATAAAGCTGATATGCCTCCTCTTGTCTATAAAGTTGATACAACAGCGCCTTCCGCGGGAACGCCATCTATTGTTCCATCGCAGGTTTTGAACAACTCTGGTTCTGTGGTAGTTACATATTCTGCGTCGGATGCGCTTAGCGGCGTAAAATCTGTTGAATTCAGCACAGACTCCAACATGAAGGATGCTAAGTCTGTTGCAGAAAAAACTGGAACGTACGCTTACCAATTGACTGGTCTTCAGGACGGTGAACGCACTGTTTATGTCCGCGTAACAGATAATGCAGGAAACAGATCTGAAAGCGTTTCTTCCGGTTCGTTTATTGTGGACAACACACCGCCAAAAGTTACCGTAACTTCGCCTGCCTCTGGCAGCGTTGTGAATAAGACAATTTCATTAAGCGGAACAGTTGTTGACAATAATCTTACAAAAACTACAACTCCTGTCTTGCTGTATTTAGATGGGGCTGAATGGAAGTCGCTTGCGATTGCTTCATCAACGCTTGACGGACAGAACTGGACAATTTATGGAATTGACACAACAAAACTGTATGACTCTACAGATTCAAAAGAATTTGAATTCAAGGTTCAGTTTACCGATGACGCCGGAAACGTTAATGAATCGCTTTCGTCTGCGTATAAACTGAAAGTTGACCAGAATACAGACCGCCCGGAGATAAAGCTTACGAATGTAAAAAAGACAGGAAGCGCAATCAGCTCAAATATTGTTCAAGGAGTTATTTCTGACGACGATGGCGTTGCTGGAAAACTTAAATTGTACAGAATTGATAAAGCCGATTATTCTCCGGAATCTTTGCCTGGTTCTTCTGGAAGTAAATGGAAGGCTGTTGATGTTGAATCTGGAACTGGAATCTGGAAAGCTGTCCTTGGTGAGGACGAAAAGCAGGGCGAAAAATGCTGGTACTTCTATATAATTGATGAAAATGGTGAAAAATTCTGTACGGCAGAAACTTCTCAACTTAAAAGACCGTATCTTTCAGATTCTGTAATTTCAAAAGAAGACAATACAACAGGAATTTCTTTCTTCTATGATACAAATCCTCCGGAGATTGAAGTTTCTGCAGGTTATGATGGAAAAACTTTTGTAGAAACAAATATTGTTTTTGGCGGTGCAGACGCTGCTGGAAAAAATAAAATTCACGTAAGGGCGATTGTAACCGAAGAAGTAGGAATGGCTTCTAAAGATCCTGCTACTCTCTTTGTTGGCGGAAAAAAACAGGAGCAGCCTTCTGGTTATCCAAAGTGTTCAAATAGCAAAGATGAAAATGGCATAGCGGTATACACATACGATTTTGCTCCTATAAATATTTCTGACAGCAGTTATAGAGATGGTTCTCTTTCAATCTCTGTTACTGCGGAAGACTCGGCAGGTCTTTCTAATAAAAACATGATGAATGTTATGATTGACAAGACGCCACCAATGGTAACAATTGTTTCACCTACAACTTCTATTTCTGACGCTGTAACGTCTGCTGTTTCTATAAAAGGACTTGTTCAGGATAGCGCTTCTTATGTAGAGCGTTTGATGTATACAATTCCTAAAAACGGTGTTGCGGATGATTCTCAGGATTGGAAAGATGTTGGAACATCAACTTCTTGGGAAATAAAATTTGCTTCAGGTGCTGCCGATTCTACAGACAGTCTTATTTATTATGTAAAAGCTAAAAATGGCGCAAACTATACTTACAGTATAGAATCTTTTGGTACTGAAGGAATTTTTAAGCTTCCTGTATGGTTTAAGGTAAAGGATACAACTGGAAACGAAGATACAATAAAAGACCAGTATGTTCTTGTTGACTCGGAAGGTGGAAGTCCTAAGGCATGGATTAATTCGCCTGAAAATGGAGCGACTACAAGCGGCGTTGTTACAATTTACGGTGGCGCAATTGACAATATAAGCGTTGCTGAAGTTAGAGTTCAGATAGATGCGAATAATGACGGAAAATTTGATGCGGATGATTATACTGAAATAAAAAATAATTGGAATTCAAATGACGACGTAATGGCAAGACTTAATGGTTCGAGCGAAAACTGGTATATTCTTGCAAACGGAACAAACAGCTGGAAACTGAATGTAGATTCTAGATGTATTACTGAAAAAGATAAAGCAAAATCTTTAAGGATTCGCGTAAAGGCTTTTGATAATGATGGCAATTCACGTGAATGGACAGAGCCTGTTACCGTAAAGATTGACGACGAAACCCCTGTCATAAAGAATCTTAAGCTTGTTCAGTATGGAAAAGGAGTAACTCCTTCTGCTTCATCTGTGCCTGTTACGGAGCGTGAATATATTTCCGGAATGTACATAAGCAATGTTTCTGTTGACCCGAAAGAAAACCCTAAAGGAAAGTGGTATTTAAAAGGCGAGATTTCTGACAATCAATCTGTTGCTTCTGTAACATTCAATATTATAAATTCTTCTGGTCAGAATAATATCCGCCTTGAAAATGAAAGCGAGCTTAATCCGAATGTTGACAACTATGATTTGCTCGTGCCGCTGAGAACCGATGAAAGCGGTGTAATTTCTTATGAAATAAAAGCGAAGGACAACAATGTTGGCGAAACCTCGGTTTCTCTTGTAATCAATATTGATAGCACTCCGCCAAGTTTGTATAACACAAGCGGTTCTGAAACTTTGACTCCGGAAGATGCTCTTCGTTTGCAGAGTATGGGTAAAATTTTGGGAACAGGCGCTGACAATACTACTGTTGTAAACAACAATAAATTCTTTACTTTTGGAGACGTTGTTTCAGAAGCAGGAAGCGGTCTTGAATATATTGCATTCTATTTTGAACGCACCGTAAGTGAAGGCGGAAAACGCATTTATAATCCGATGTTTAAGGATGATAATATAACACTTGTTTCTTCAAAAGCTGAAAATCCGAAAGACGGTGATGTTTATAAGAATGAAGACGGTCTTGTCGCAATGTATGTAACTGATTCTGGAAGAGAATCCGAGGATTCAATAACAATTCCTTCTGCTAATAAAAATATAAGAAAAGGCGGACTTATAAAAATTGCCGGTTCATACAGTCTGATTACGGAAGTAACAGGAACAACCGTAAAATTTAGTCCTTCCGCATCCATCGCGTTTAAAAATGCGGAAATTATTCTTGCGCAGGTTGTTGACCATAAAATAACAGAATCGCTTGGTAACAATGGCGTCATTTTAAATGACGACGGTGATGAGATGATTGAGTCAATAAGTCAGCTTGGCATTGGTTATACTTGGAGCGCAAGTGTTGACTCAACAAATATTCCTGATGGACCAATAAATATCCATCTTGTCGCAATTGATAATGCCGGAAATATTTCAAAAGGCTCGATTGCCACAAAAGTCGAAAACAACCGTCCGCGAATTGCAAAGGTTATGCTTGCAACAGATTTGAACGGAAACGGCAAGTTTGACTACGATGCTTCTGCCGCTCCAATAACCGGACTTGACAGCGAAACTGTAAATAACCGCACAGCAGACGGTGCTGAATTTGGCGAATTCAGTTTCTATTCTGCAATGGATGCAAAAACCACAAACTTAAAGAGCGAAGTTGAATTAAAATCTGGAAGTTTTAAAGTTATAAGCGGACTTGCAATTCTTCCTGAATTTGTTGGCGGAAATGGGGATATTTTTTATATGACTTCAACAGGTTTGACGCAACTTGCTTCAAAATCTGACCTTAAAGGAAGTGCTACAAAGTTTGCAGATAAATCAACAAATCCTCATGGCGTAACCTATGCGGATTTGATCTCTGAAAAAGGTGGAATTATTCTTGATTCTGATGATGCTGAGCTTCAAGACTTCATGAGTTTTACATTCTGGGATTCAACAGAAGAAACCACACCAGGAACAGACAGCCAGTGGACATTGCTGAAAATTCCTGTAACGCTTTTGAACAGCGAGACTGAAAAGCCTGTTCCGACAATTACACCGTTCTATTGGAAAAATTCTACAGAAAATAGTGTATATATTGACGGAGGAATCAAGGGACATATTGAGTTTGAGGACGACTGGAAAAATGCTTCTGGATATGTTTCATCTGATACTACCGGAGAATATGACAGCGACCCTAAAGTTTCTGGAAAAATCAAGATTGAAGGAACTGTAACAGACAACGTAAGACTTGGCTCTATTTCAATGGGATTTGACGGCTTGTTTGAGCCTACAGTACTTGTAAATTATGAGGATGGCTCTTGGCAAACAGTTCATTCTTTGCCAGATAAAGTAAAGGAAGCAGTTGTTCGGTTCGAAGTAAATGATGTTTCAATTTCTCAGAAAGGTCACGAGGCAAAATACACGCTCGTTGTAGACACTGAGAAACTTACAGGCGTTGCTGGTAAAGACAAGAAGATTGTAATTACAGCAACCGACTGGAATAATAATCCTAGTGTTGAAGGAACTGCGCAGACAACTGAAAACGCAAAAACTGCAATGTACAGGGTTGATGTTGTGCCGTATATTACACAAATTTGGACTGGATTGAGCGAAACAAAGCCGAATAATCCTTCTATGTATGCAAGAGCGTCAACCGGAGAGTATGTTGTTCGTGGCAAAACTTCCGGGGCGACATATAAAGATTCAAGCACCGAAGGTGAGACAATAACAGTTTACGGATGGAACTTGAATAATTCTCCTCAACTGGAACTTGGTTCAAAAACTATTTCAGGAATTTCTATTGTTGAAAATACAAATGAAAATGTAAAGCGAGGAACATATGGAATTAGTTTTGTAGTTCCAGACGAAAACTCTGATAAATTGACACTGACGGTTAATGGTATTCAAAATTTGAACAATATTAACAACGATGATGCGCGTGGTTCTGCTGTCGAGAATACTGATTCGTATGAGGGTTATTATAACCGTCAGCCAAATGGAGATAACAACAATAAATTGACAGATGATGTAGAACTTCATATCTGGAATTTTAAAAATGCTGTTACACCATCTGGCGCAGCTGCAAAATATGTACATATGAAAGTTGGTCCTTATTTGAGTTCTGATTCCGCTCGCAGCGGTCGAATCGGATTTAGCTTTAGAAATGGTGCAGGATTCTTTAATATGCCGGGATATATGTATGGTGCAAATCAAACTGTGATAAAGAATCAGATTGATTTGTATGTAAATGAAAGTTTAGGATATGTGGCTATTCATTATTTTGGAAATAATGTAAACAAGACCTCAAGTCCGGTTTCTTTTGATGATATAGTTACAGATGATAAAGGTAAAAAATATTATCATTTTGTTTTAAGTTCTTCAAATGCTGCTAACTTGAATTCATCGAACGGAATTCTTTCTGATTGTGGATTCTTATTGACAAAAAAGGTTGGTGAATACACCGATAAAACAGGTGATTTAAAATTTACTTCTATTGGAAAATATGTTATTGACACTGTGCCATCAGGTTCTTTAACTCCTGATGATATGACAGGGTATGTGAAATCAGGTGCTACTCTTTACAGTCAGACGAAAATCGGACAAAACTATCAGGGATTCTCTTATAATACGTTCACTTTTGATAAAAATGGGGAAACTTATGGAGCGGCTCTTTGTTCCGATACATCAGGAAATGATGACATGAGTGCAAACTTCCAGTTCTTCTCGCGAGGTTATGGCCAGAACGGAAATTCTTTGAATTTTAATTACAACAACTGTGCAAATGGCCGCAGGATTGAAAATACAAAAAATCCTGCCGGAACTTATGACGAAGACCGTGTTAAATCGCCTGCAATGGCAACTTTTGTGAACAATGGCAAAACGTATGTTTATATGGCATATTGGGATCATCTTGAAAACAGGATTATCTATCGTGTGGGCTCTGTGGATGGATCTGGCCCTGAAAGTGCAAATAGTATAGATCTTGGTTTGCAGGATCTTTGTGGGGCGACAGGATTTCTTGGAGAGAATGATTCTACAAAAATCGGAAGTGCTGGTTATCCTCGAAGAAATTCAACTGATTCCGACTATGCAGGATACAAATATGTTTCAGTTCTTGAAGATTTTTCTGGTGTAACAGATGCCCATGTTTCTGTTGCAAGTTTGAGCGATGGTAGCGCAGTAATTTCCTGGTATGATGACAGGTCACGTTCTTTGAAGGCTGTAAAAATTACTCTTGAAGAAATGCTTTCTAAAACTAAAACATTGAATGAAAAGTCTTATTCGCCGGTTACAATTTCTTCGAATGGCGGAGCTTATGTTTCTGTTGTTTCAGATTCTGATGATGGTTTGCATTTTGCTTATTCAAGTAACAGTGGAGCAAATCTTTATTACGCTTATACAAATAGTTCTCTGTCTGGAATTAAAGAGATGCTCGTTGATGTGAACGATGATGTAGGGGATAACTGTACAATTGACGTTGCTCGTAAAAGTTCAAGTTCTCCATGGATTCCAACTATTTCTTATAGAAGTAATGTGGCAACAGGTACAAAAGTTGCATATCCTGTCGTATTTGATTCATTTGGTAAACCGATGGATGGTTCTACAAGTGGAGGTCAGTATACAGGCAATTGGACAATTTGTACTTTACCGACTTCAAACAAGTCGATTTCAGATTTAATCAGTGTTGGTTACAATAAAGATTGGTCTGATGGTGTTTACAAAGATTTTGAAATTATTTCAGAAACTTATGCTACAACTACAGGGGTATACACTATTTGTGATTCATCAATAATTGGTGGAAACGGAACTTCAAATCCTGTGATTGGATATGGAATTGCAACCGGTTCAATCGAAATGGCCCAAAAGAAATAACCCATTTCAATAGTAATTTTTCAAAAAACAAAACAACGGATTTTTGTGTAATATTTGCATGGAAATCCGTTGTTTTTTTTTAATGTTTTGGCGTTGAATTTGTTTTTAGGAGATATTTTTTTGTAGGAAACTATGATTCACTTAGAAAAATTGTAGTTGTAAGGGATAATATTGAGCCATGGCAGGATGATAATGGCATTCAATATATCGGAGTAGAGCAGAATATTTAAGGTAGGGCAGAAAAAATAATTATCACAAAATTATATTAAAATAAGTTTATATTTTTTCTACTTATACTGATGCAAGACAATATTTTGCGCCATTTCTGCGTATTCGGGAAGGATTCGGTTGTGGTGTTCTGCCAGAAATCCAGGGGAAAGCAGTTCGCCGCTGACAAGAACTCTTGTGGCGCGCAATTTTCGTTCCTCGTTCTTGCTGCTTGCCGGTTCTTTTTCGCACATCAGAAGGTATGCGTTGTAGGCTTCCAGCACAGAGGATTCTATAAGGTTTTTCTTTTGCGCTTCGTCTGACGGAAGCTCCGGGATTTTTATGTCCTTGTATTTTGCTACAAAATCCGGGTCTGCGCTAAGATTTTTGTTTGCGGAAAAAATTACCGGCCACAAATGTCTGTTTTTGTATTTTGCTTCGGCGATTATGTGGTAATTACTTCCAGAAGGAACTGCAAAAAGCTCAAAGTTGATTTTGTCTTCATACGATTCAGTTTTTTCCGGGGCTTTTTCCACAATTTCAGATTCTTTCTGAGCCGGAAGTTTTTCTTCTTTTGTTTTTTGAATTTTTTTTGTCGGCGCGGAACAGGTTTTTATAAGGATTGAAATTATCAGGATGAAAAGCAGCAGTAAAATTCCTGCAATTACAAGAATTTTAAGTTTTTTCCCGGAAATCGCTTTTTCTGTTTCATTTTCCGGTTCGTTTTCAAAGTCATTCTCGTCAATTCCAAGATCGTCATTGTAAAAATCATCATCAGGTTCTTCTGCGGTTTCTGGAATTATAGTGTCGTCGGGAAGTTCTTTTGCCTTAAGATGTTCGTAAGGCTTGTTGAGCCTGCGTGCAACCGCCGAGCATGGAACAAATTTTATACGCCAGTGCGCCGGAATGTTGATTTTTTCGCCGCTTCCAGGATTGATTCCTGTAGTCGCTTCAATCCAGGTTTTCTTGAACGTGCCAAAATTGTAAATTGAAAAACTTTCGCTGTCTTTTAATCCTTTTCTTACGATTGTAAAAAAAAGTGTGGAAAACTGTTTTGCTGTTTCAAACTTTATGCCGGTTTTCTGAACAAGTTTTTCCGCCAGTTGGGATTGTGTTAAAAACTCATTCATTTATATCGTCCTTTAGTTTTGCCGAAGCCTTGAACTTCAGCTTTATCTTTTTAGGGTAAAGCATTTTTTTTCCATTAACAGGATTCCGTCCGGCGCGTTCTTTTGTTTCTACAGGTTTAAAAGTTCCGAATCCCGGCTGGATAAATCTGTTCCCTGATTCAAGTGCAACGACAATTTCTTCAAGCATTGTGTTCAATGTTTCGTTGCACTTTTTCTTTGTGAGACCAAGTTCCGTGGCCATTTCGCTTACTAGTTCCTGTTTCGTCATACCTTTATTTTATCCCATTTTTTTAAAATGAAAAGAGATTTATGAATATTAGTTTGAATGTTGAGTTTTTTTTGCAAAAAGAATAAAAGCGCAGGCAGATTTGCAATTTGTGAAGATTTTTGGCGATTGAATTAATTAAAGTGCGGAGCACCCGAATTAATACAAGCGTAGCGCGAGCCAAATCCATCTGAGCAAATTGGAAATATGCCGAAAGCGTTCTTTCGTAATTTGTAAAAAAAACTCGAAATTAAGCCTATTAGTTTGAATGTTGAGTTTTTTTGTAATGAATAAGAGCGCGTGTAGCATTTTTTAATTTTTCAAAAACTCATTGTCAGTAATATCTAATGTTAGTAAAATTCGGAATTATATGATAAAATATTCTTACAATATGAAAGATGACGCTTATCCAAAATTTTTATTGAGCTCGGCGCAGATTTTAAGGCTGATTTTCAGGATGGTCAGGCAGATTAATCAAAATCTTGGAAAAATAAGTTGTGAAACTGCATTTATTGCCGCTTCAATAGCGAAAAGTTTGCCGGCAGAAAAAAAAATCTCTCAGAAAGATGCGGTTCTTTTGTCGTTGTTTCATCTTTTTGGATTTCTTCATTTTTTTGGTGAAGAGGCTGTAAGGCTTTCGGAGCTTACGCAGGAAGAAATCTATCATTCTTTTTTATACGGATATTATTATTTAAAGGAAATGTCGCCGCTTGGCGAAAATGCAAAAACTCTTCTTTTTTATGACAAAAAATATGACAAAAATCTTGCGGCAAAAATTCCGCAGGTTGAATATGCTTCGCTGATTTTTACTGCGCAGTCGATTCAAAGTCTTCTGGCCGACACAAAGGGAAACTATTTTACGTCAGATTTTCAAAAATACGGATTTTCAAAGTTTAATCAGTTTTATCTTTTAATTTTTAGACAGCTCGATATTGATAAAGTTATTTCCAAGAAGATTATTTACGATTCTTTTCAGCAGGATATGGAAGGCTTGTTTGATTCTTTTGAATTTTCAGAGGAAGAGACTTCGCAGCTTTTTAAATTGATGATTTATCTTATCGATTTTAAAAGCACGCAGACTGTTCAGCATATAATTCATACGGCATGCTATGCGGTTTCAATTGGAAAGTTAAAAGGTTTGCCGCAGCCGCAGCTTGACGAGCTTTTTACTGCCGGAATCCTGCACGATTTAGGGAAGATTGAAATTCCTAATATGATTCTTGAATCTCCGGGCCGTCTTTCTGCGTTTGAATACCGCGTAATGAAGACGCACGTTGAGAAAACGGAAACTATTTTAAGAAACATTGTTCCGAAAAAAATAATAAAAATCGCAGTTCATCATCATGAAAAACTTAACGGGATGGGCTATCCGGAAAGGCTTTTTGCCTCGGCTCTTTCCGAGCAGGACAGGATTCTGACTGTTGCGGATATATTTAGCGCGCTTGTGGACAAGCGTTCGTACAAAGAAAAATTTGACAAAGAAAATATCATAGAAATTTATAAAAAAATGGCAAACGACGGCGAAATTGAAAAAGGTGTTCCTGATTTTATTCAAAAAAATTATTCTATTTTTGAAAAAGACAGGGAACTCTATGCGTTTATGTTTGGCGTTCCGCTTGGAATGGTAGAAGTTCAGTATCAGGAAGAAATTTCTTCCGAACTTCAGGAATCCGAAATTATGGAAGTGTAGCAGTTTTAAACAAAAACCTCCGGCAGACTTTTAGTTCGCCGGAGGTTTTTTATAATGCGCTCGCCTGCGTTGAATTATATTACACCAGTCCCTGCGCAATCATAGCGTTGGCAACCTTTACGAAACCAGCGATGTTTGCGCCTGTGCAAAATCGAAAATCCGTTAAGAAAAAGTCTGCGACAGCGGACTTTTTTAGGATTATCGAAAAAACGCACTCGCCACGAGACTAGCGAGTGGCGGCAAGAGCAGGCGCCTGCGTTGAATTTATATTACACTAAACCCTGGGCAATCATAGCGTTGGCTACTTTTACGAAACCGGCGATGTTTGCGCCTGCAACGTAATTTACCCAATCACCTTCTTTTGCGCCGAACTTGACTGCTGTGTCGTAAGCGTTTGCGTGGATGTTTATCATGATGCTGTGGAGCTTTTCGTCAACTTCTTCAGAAGACCATGAAAGTCTTTCTGAGTTCTGGCTCATTTCAAGTCCAGAAGTTGCTACGCCGCCGGCGTTGGATGCTTTTCCTGGCGCATACAAAATTTTTGCGGCAAGGAATTTGTTTACAGCGTCGATGTTTGATGGCATGTTTGCGCCTTCAGCAACAAGTTTACAACCGTTGTCCAGAAGTTTCTGTGCATCTTCGCCAAGAAGCTCGTTCTGTGTCGCGCAAGGGAATGCGCAGTCACATTTTACTTCCCAGACTTTTTTGCCTTCAAAGTATTTGGCAGACGGGAACTGCTTTGCATATTCAGAAATGCGTCCGCGGCGAACAGTTTTAAGTTCTTTTACCCAGTCAAGCTTTTCCTGTGTAATTCCGTCAGCATCGTAGATGTATCCGTTGGAATCAGAAAGTGTAACAACTTTTGCGCCGAGCTGGATAAGTTTTTCAGCGGCATATTCCGCAACGTTTCCAGAACCTGAAACAACGCAAGTCTTTCCCTTGAAGTCCTGTCCGACTTTTTTAAGCATTTCCTGCGCAAAATAAATCAGACCGTAACCTGTTGCTTCTGTACGAATCAATGAACCGCCGAATGTAAGACCTTTTCCTGTCAAAACACCAGTGTATTCATCGCGGATTCTCTTGTACTGTCCAAAAAGATAGCCGATTTCGCGTCCGCCAACGTTTTTGTCGCCGGCTGGAACGTCTGTGTCTGCGCCGATGTGGCGGTAAAGTTCTGTCATAAATGACTGGCAGAATCTCATAACTTCTTTGTCCGATTTTCCGTGCGGATCAAAGTCTGAGCCGCCTTTTCCGCCGCCCATTGGAAGTGTTGTCAAAGAATTCTTCAAAACCTGTTCAAAGCCAAGGAACTTTAAAACAGAAAGGTTTACTTCTTTTGAAAAACGCAAACCTCCTTTGTAAGGTCCGATTGCGCTGTTGTACTGAACCCGGAATCCACGGTTTACATGGTAATTTCCTTTGTCATCCATCCACGGAACTCGGAACTGGATAACTCTTTCCGGCTCAACAAGCCTTTCAAGAATCGCATTTGGCTCAAGTTCTGGCATCTGGTCAACAACTGGATCAAGAGTTGTCAAAACTTCTTCTACAGCCTGAAGGAATTCAGGTTCATTTGGATTTTTAGCTTTTACTTCTTCCCAAACTCGGTTTACGTAAGCGTTTTTCATAAGATTTTAGCCCCTTAATTGCACCCTATATCAGGATACAAGCAACTCATTATACACTATGTCTTTTTTGTTAGTAAATAATTTTGCAAAAAAATGTTGTTTTTTTGTGTTTTTTTGCATATATATTCAAAATCAGGGCAAACGCATTATAAATAATTTAAGTAAACTTTGCGCGAAGGAACGGTTTCGTGGTCAAAAACACTCTGATTGTTGAGACCGCGTGAGCGGTCACTTCTATAGTTACTTTGCAACAATCAGCGTGTAGCGCATTATTGCGCGATTTTGAACCACGAAACCGTGACTGGGAGCAAGTTTTTTGCTGAATACATTTATAATGCGTTTCCCTGTATTCAAAATTCTTTCAGGTTGTTAAAAATCTTTTAAAGCAATATACTTCTATAAAATAATGAGTTCCGCATCCTGCGGTTTTTTATAAGAGGAATTTATGTCTTTAGACTGTGGTATCGTTGGATTGCCGAATGTTGGTAAATCCACAATTTTTTCTGCATTAACAGCAGCGCCGGCAGAAGCTGCAAATTTTCCGTTTTGCACAATTGATCCTAACGTTGGAATTGTTGACCTGCCCGATGAACGCCTTGATTTTTTGGCTTCAGTAAATAATCCAAAAAAGAAAACTCCTGCATCTGTGAAATTTGTGGATATTGCAGGACTTATAAAAGGCGCAAGCCAGGGAGAAGGTCTTGGAAATCAGTTCCTGGCAAATATCCGTGAATGTGCGTGCATTGCCCATGTTGTCCGCTGCTTTGACAATCCGGACATTATGCATGTGCGCGAAGATTCAAAGGTTGAAGCGCCTGTTGATCCGGAAAGCGATGTCCTTACAATCAATTTTGAGCTTGCGCAGGCAGATTTGCAGACAATTTCAAAACGTCAGGAAAAAAATATAAAATCAGTCCGCGCGCTTGGCAAAGAGGCGGAAAAACAGCTTGCTCCGTTTAATTCTGCGGTAGAGAAAATTCTTCCTCTTCTTCAGGAAGGAAAATGCGCACGGCTTGCGGAGCTTACAGATGATGAAAAAGCTGCCATAAAAGATATGTTTCTTTTGACAATGAAGCCGACTCTCTACGTTGCAAATGTTGACGAAGATTCAATTGCTTCTGGAACAAACAAGTATGTGGAAACACTTAAGAAAATTGCAGATTCAGAAAAAAGCGAAGTTGTTGTAATCTGCGGAAAATTTGAGGCTGACCTTGCGGAAATCACGGAAGACGCGGACCGCAGGGAATTTATGGAGTCGGTTGGTCTTAAGGAAAGCGGACTGGCTGTCCTTGCAAGAAAAGCCTACCACCTTATGGGGCTTGAGACATTTTTTACGGGCGGTCCGGATGAATGCCGCGCCTGGACAATCCATGCGGGGGACACTGCGCCAAAAGCGGCCGGAGTAATCCACACGGATTTTGAAAAAGGATTTATTAAAGCGGAAGCCTATTCGATTGAAGACTTGCGGAAGTATGGTTCTGAGCAAAAAATCAAGGAAGCCGGAAAATACCGCCAGGAAGGAAAAGATTACGTTGTGCAGGACGGCGATGTGCTTTTCTTTAAATTCAATGTCTGATTGTTTTTAAGCAGACCGGACGTTTTAGTTTTTAATTCGTATGGAGTATAAATGCCCTGGCGCAAGTCGCCGGGGTTTGTTTATTCTGCGGTTTCTTGTCTGTTTTTTCCGCTTTGTTTTGCCCTGTAAGCAGCTTTGTCCGCGGATTTTAACCACTCGTTGCCGGACCAGCCTTCTTTGTAAAGGGATATTCCAACGCTCATGGAACAGTTGATTTCAGATGTAAAATAATCAAATTCTATGGTTTGAAATTTTTTCATTATTATGGAAATTGTTTCTTTTATTTCTGGAATTGTTTTATCCCTGAATAAAATTACAAATTCGTCTCCGCCGTATCTGAAGGCATTCCTGTTTGTCTCAAGCGTTTCTGTTATTATTTCGGCTAAAGAAATAAGGACGGCATCTCCTGTCGCATGGCCAAATGTGTCGTTTACCGTCTTGAAGTTGTCAAGGTCGATGAATGCAAGAGCAAGGTTTTCAGTTTTTGTTTCAGCATGCATCAGTCTGTCTATGGTTTCTGCAAGCGCCCTTCGGTTGTAAAGCCTTGTAAGCGGTTCAAGCTGGAGTTCTTCAGTAAGGGCAAGCTGTTTTTTGTAGTTGTGGCTGATAAAAGAAATCTGGGCGGTTTGAGAGCGAAATAATGTCCTTGCGACGTTGTATAAAAGGGATATGATAAGAATATCGGCTGCGAGCATTGTGATTTTATAGGATAAAGTATGTTCGTGGAAAAGGAATGCAAAGACAAGGTAGCCTGGAACGTATGTTATAAATGATGCGATGAAAAGAGCTTTTAAAAGTTTCTTGTCTGTGGTAGGGGACGCCACAAGCATTGTGGATGCAGGAAGAATCAGAACAACCGAATAATGCGCGTTGAAAAATGAGATAACTGCAAGAATCCAGAATAGCTCTGAAATAACAAGCCGGATTCCTTTTTGCCATGGCGTGGTCTTTTTGTTTATTGCAACCGTAATTGGAATCATGCCCGCAATTTGAAGTATTGATGGAATTATTGCCCTGAAAAGAAGATGCCTGAAAAAATTGACTGAATCAGGCTGTTTTGTGAAGTACATAAGAAGAGTTGCCAGCAATATAAGAATAAACGTCGCGCCAAATATAAACCAGCACTGTGTGTTTAAACGTTTTTGCCAGCGTCGAAAATAAGTTTCTTTATACTCTTCCAAAGTCATATATAAAATTATATCAAACCTGATTTTAAATTACAATTCGCAAAATCCCGCGTTGATTCCGTTCATGACGTTGTAAAACTCCGGGAAGGAAACCGCGCAGCATTCTGCGTCGTTTATTATTACGGATTCTGATTCTTCAAGTCCAAGTCCAAGAACTGCAAGGCTCATGGCTACTCTGTGGTCGTCAAAGGATTCGACTGTTCCGCCGTGAATTTTCCATTCAGGGTTTTTTGTTCCGTCCGATTTTTCAGGGCTGTGGCCAATGATTCTGAACCAGTCAGGACCTGTCTCGACTTTTGCGCCTAATTTTTCCAGTTCCTTCTGCATGACTTCAATTCTGTCCGTTTCTTTTTTGCGGCAGACTCCGATGTCTTTTATGGTAATTGTTCCTTCTGTAAAGCAGCCTGCCACAGCAAGGGCGCAGATTGCATCCGGATAGCCTGAAAGGTTTACGCAAAGTTCCTTGCCCGGAAGATTTTCTGTTGAAAGCCTTGAAGATTTTGCTGTAAGCGTATTTTTTTCTTTGTCTTCGGTTATGTCTGCGCCAAGTTTTTTCAGAACCTCGACTATTTCCATGTCGCCCTGGCTTCCTGAGTAGTCAATGTTTTCGATAGTGATTTCGCTGTCGGAAATTAACGCTGCGACCAGCGGAAAAGCGACGGCTTCCCAGTCGCCGGGAATTTCTTTGTCAAAGGCTTTCATCTGAACCGGCCCGTGAACCTGAATATGCTTGTAGTCTTCGCTGATTTCAAGTTTTACTCCCATTTCTTCCAGCCATAGCCGGGTCATATTCAGAAAAGGAGTTTCTTTTGGATCTGTGAGTTCAATGTGCGTAGTTCCGTTCAGCCGGCTTGCCGCCATCATTATTCCGCTTATGTACTGGCTTAGCCGTCCGTCTGTGACAATTGTCTGGTTTTCTTTTATCGGACCTTTTATTATTAGCGGCGGAGCATTTTTTTCCGGTCTGGAAATGTATGCCTCGGCTCCAAGTTGCTTCAACGCATCCACAACATGAAGAATCGGCCGTGTTCGGATTGATTCATCGCCTGTAAAAACTGACCAGCCGTTAAAAGTTGCCGCAACAGGACTCATAAAATACAGAAGCGAGCCGGAATTTCCTACGTTTACAACATCGTCTGGAAGGTGGGCGTTTTTTCCTGCGCCTTCAACAATCCAGTCGGATGGATTTGAAATATCAACTTTCGCTCCAAACAATGGAACTGCTTTGCTTGATGAAATGCAGTCTGCTCCTGACAAAGGATTTCTGATATGGGAAGTTCCTTCTGCCAGCGACGAAAATAATAACGCCCGGATAGTATGGCTTTTAGAACCTGGAACTCTGATTTTTCCAGAAAGTTTTGCTTTTTGCGATTTGATTTTCATAATAATTCATTTTACCAAAATCTTAATTTCCACGCTACAAGTTTTTTTTAGGGCAAATTTATAAATTCTCTTGCGCTTTTTTAATTTGCGGTTGCAATGCATTTTATTGGAAGGTGGTCTGAATATCCTTCTCCGGTGTAGATTTTATACGCCTTCGGAATGAAGTTTTCGTCGCACCAGTTTCCTTCTGTAAGAACTTCAAAATTTTTAATTGTGATTTTGTCGTTTGCAAAAAAATGGTCAATCCGCTCCCATGTATCCTTAAAATAGTAGCTTCCGGGTTCTTCCAGTTCCCCTGAGGTGTCGAGCCATGGTGAATAAACCGGAGCGTTTTCGTTTTCCGGAGTATAAAATGACCGCAATTCTATGTTTTGACCGTTTTTTCCGGATTTATATTCCGCCGCCTTGAATTCTGAAATGTCCCGGTTAAAGTCTCCGCAGGCGAGTACCGGAAAATTTTTGTGTTCATTTATTTTTTTTGCAAGAATACTTTCCTGCCAGTTGCGCCAGACTTCAGATTCTTCCGCGCCGCCAGATTTTGATTTCCAGTGGCTTACAAAAACGCAGAAGTCTTTTCCTTCAAAAATAATATTTAGTTTCATCAGCGGACGCATTGCAGGTTGCTCGGAATTTTCTGTCCTTATATCAATGTTGTGGATTGTGACTTCCGAAATTGGAAATTTTGAAATGACTGCGCAGCCGATTGCGTCTCCCGGATTTTTTGAAAAAGCGCCGTACTGCCAGGAATCTTTTGTGTTCCAGCTTTTTGATGACATGAAATTTGTTATGTCGTAAAGTATTCCGGAATTTTCTATTTCTTCAAAAACGAAAATATCCGCATTGATTGAATTTATTGCGGCGCAAAGTTTTTCCAGCCTCTTTTTGTAAGATTCTTTTCCCCAGATTTGCGATTTTGTGAAATTTGAATATTCAGTTCCATCGCAGTTTCCGTCAAAAAAAGTCTGCACGTTCCAGTTTACGATTGAAAACGAATTTGCCGGAATCCTTGCTGAAAAGCAGCCTGAAAAAATAAAAGCCAAAAGCGAATATAAAATACGTCTGATTTTTTCCATAAAAACCTCCCATAAAAAGTCAACGAGAAAATTTCAATTTTCGATTTGACTTTTTATGCCCATTCGCAATGAAATGAGAATGGGCAGTTGATAAGAAAGTTTGCAACGCAAACTTTTGAATAAAAACTTTGACGCTATCTTAGGCAAAGTTTTTATTACACTCTTTACTTTATATAGCAATTGTTTTTCAAAAACTGAAATGATTTGCGCTCAATTCGCCATTAATTTTCAAAAAAAATCAGGAAAATCCGGCGTTTGCGTTATCTTTCGTAGCTGGAGGCGATGTTCAGCTGCGTTCTGTATTTTGCGACTGTCCGTCTTGCGATTTTTATTCCTTTTTCTGCAAGGATGTCTGCTATTTTCTGGTCGGAAAGTCTTTTTTCACCGGGTTTCTGCGCTTTCAGGATATTTTCAATTTCAAGTTTTACGCTGTCTGTTGAAATATCTTCATCTTTTTTGCTGTTTTCTTCTATTATATTATTTTTTGTTAAATCCGGTCTTGCGGAAGGCAGCGCTTTTGTAAAAAAATATTTTACCGGAAAAGTTCCCCATTCGCACCGCAGGAATTTGCTGTCCGCCATTCTGGAAACCGTTGATTCGTGTACGTTTATTATTTTTGAGAATTCACGCTGCGTCAGCGGAGCTAAATGTCCCGGGCCTTTTAAAAAGAATTCTTTTTGAAGTTCCGCAAGTTTTTTGAACGCATTTAACAGAACCTGCTCACGGAAATTCAGCGTGTTCAGAAAATTTTGCGCTTCTTTCAGCTGAAGCCTTATGACTTTTTTGCTCTCTTCGTTCAGCTCCGGAGAATTTTCTTCTTTTTTTAAGTCTTCTGCAATTGAAAGAACCGGAATAGCCTGATTTGAAAGCACAACCTTTAACTCTTCGGAATTTTCCCCTTCGGCAATGTATACATCCGGCTGAATAAAATGTTCCTGGGAAGATTTGAATTCCTGCGCTGGAACTGGCTGCAGGGACTGAATGAACTCTATTGCCTGTTTTACTTTTTCCGTAGAAAGCTCATCTTTTTTTAACTGGATGTCATCCGGGTTTGGAGTCCAGAACGAAAGTTTTTCATTTTCTTCTATATTTTTTTCAATTTTGCGCAGGACTTTTTCTGCTAGCGGCGGTTTTAAGATTTCAAGCCTGCCGTGAAGAATGTAAAGGGCGATTTTCGGCGCGTTTTTTTTAAGCTTTGCCTGAATTTCAAGGCTTTCCGTGGCGTTCTGGCAGCAAATTCCTTCCGGATCAAAGCGTTGGACGATTGAGAGGCATTTTTTTAGAAGCGCTTCGTTGTCTCCTTTTTCCGGTTCTATCAAACTTATCGGCGCAAGGATGTGGAATCCGTTTTTATCAAGGTTTTCTATCAGTTTTCGGCAGAGGCGGTTTTCGTTTTCCGGCAGGTTTGTCATATTAAGCTGATGAATAAGGTGTTCCTGAAGAGTTTCTGTTTCATCCGGCGCGCTTTCCAGCATGCTCTGGTATTTTTCCGCGGCCTGTTCGCCTGATGCGGTTGAAATTCCTGTATGGACTGAATCCGTGCTTCCGGCAAATTTGTCTTCTTTTATTTCAAGCGCAGGATTTTCGTCGACTTTTTCCAGGATTTCTTCCCTGAGTTCAAGGCTTCCCATGGCAATAAGGTTCATTGCCATTATCTGCTGCTGAGAAAGTTTCATTATCTGCGCCTGAACGCTTTTTTGCGCAAGCGAAAGTCCCTGTGCTTCCATATATTTGATTATAGCACAAAGTTAAAGATTCAGTTATATTTTGAAGTATGAAAACTTTTGAACAAATGGGAATTCAAATCCCGGAAATCTTATTGCCGAAAAATCTTGATGTTTCAACCTGGTCAGTTGTTGCCTGCGACCAATATACTCAGGACAGGGAATACTGGGCTTCTGCTGAAAAAATTGTAGACGGAAAGCCTTCTACTTTAAATATAATTTTGCCGGAAGTTTATCTTAACGATTCCGGAAAAAAGGAACGAATCCAAAAAATCCGTTCTACGATGAAAGAATACCTTGAAAGAGGAATTTTTTCTGAACCGCAAAAAGAATTTGTGTACATTGAACGGACTACTGCGTATGGAAGGGTCCGCCGCGGTCTGGTTGCCGCGCTCGACCTGGAAACGTATGAATGGAAGCCTTTCAGCAAGTCTCTTGTCCGCGCCACAGAAGCGACGATTGTTGACCGGATTCCGCCTAGAATGGAAATCCGCCGCGGCGCGCCGCTGGAGCTGCCGCACATAATGCTTCTTGTGAACGACCCGGAAAAAACTCTTGTGGAAGGAATCGGCTCTTGTGTTTCAAAGAAAAATCCTATTTATTCGGGTTCGCTTATGCAGAATTCCGGCAGCATAAAAGGCTGGGCGGTTTCTTCTGCGGAGGAGATTGAGTGCGTAAGGAGCGCGCTGGAAAAACTTTCTGAAAAAAACGCTTCTTCCGATGGCTCTGTGTTTCTTTTTGCGGTGGGAGACGGAAACCATTCCCTTGCGACTGCAAAAGCCGTGTGGGATGAATATAAGTCTGAAAATCCGGAAAAGGCCGCGGACAAAAATTGCCCTGTTCGCTATGCGCTTGTTGAAATTGTAAACATATACGATTCTGGATTGACTTTTGAACCGATTCACCGCGTTGTTTTTAATGGCGACGGACAGAATAAAGATAATTTTTCAAGAAAAATTATTGAAAAAATCGCGGAAAAACTGGGCGGAACTGTAAAAAACGCCGGCTCTGCTGAAGAGCTTGAAAATTCCGTAAAAAAATCATGCGCAGATTTTGGATTTGTATTCAATGCGGACGGAAAACAGGAATTTATTCTTGTTCAGACAAAAATTACTGAGCTTGCGGTTGCAAGTTTTCAGCCGGTTCTGGATGAAATCCTGAAAAATGATTTTGAGTCTGCCTCGATTGATTATATTCACGGCGCGCAGGAAGTTTTCAGGCTTGGCGCAAAAGAAAACACGCTGGGAATCCTTCTTCCGCCAGTTGCCAAGGACAGTTTTTTTGCCACAATAAACAGCCATGGGCCGCTTCCTAGAAAAAGTTTTTCAATGGGCGAGGCGGACGAAAAGCGTTTTTACCTTGAGTGCCGCCGGCTTTTCCCGGATTCGTAGATTTTTTGTTCACATATTTTTTGACAACTGCCAAAAAACGCAATATTATTACTCTTTGATGATTATTGTGTATTGTTGAACTTATTTTTGGAGGCACATCATGGCGATTATAGCAATTTCACGGCAGGTAGCAGCATTAGGGGACGAAATTTCAAAGACGCTCTCTGAAAAACTTGGTTATAGATTTGTAAACAGAAAAGAACTTGAAAAACGCATAGTGGATTTAGGTTTTTCCCCGGAAAAACTGAAAAAATATGACGAGCGCAAGCCAGGATTTTTTGCATCTTTGGTAAAAGACCGCGATGAATATCTGAATTATCTTCAGACTGCCGTTCTGGATACTGCCGCGGAGGGAAATTGCATTCTGCTTGGAAGAGGTTCTTTTCTTATTCTGGAAAATCTTCCGAACCTGATTCCGCTTCGTTTTGTGGCGAAAGATTCAGTCAGGATGGAACGGCTTATGAAGGAACACGGCTGGAACGAAAAACAGGCGCTCCAGCGCATTACCGAAAGCGATAACAACCGCAAGGGCTTCCATAAAAGTTTCTTTAATGCCGAGATTGAAAATCCCCAGCAGTTCCTGATGGTTATGAATACAGGAATGTTTGATGTGGAGACTGCTTCGGATGTTATTGTTTCTCTTGCAAAGTCAGTTATAACGCCGGAAAAAGAGCTTGCCGGGAAAGCGAAGCTTCAGGAGCTTATAAATTGCCAGCATCTTGTTAATAAATTGATTTTTGAATACAAGCTGAATATTGAATTTTTGCGCGCAGTTATCAACGGAAATACTTTGACGCTCCAGGGAGTCGCTGATTCTTCTGTGCTTGTAGAAAGAGCGATTAAAATCAGCGCGGTTGAGCTTCCGGGATACAACATCACTTCTTCAATAAGTGTTGTCCAGGATTTTAAAACGCATTTTTAGTAAATTTTCAATGCTTTTCTAATCGGCTTTTTTTTGCTATAATGAAAATATCAGGATTATTATGAAGACGTCTAACAAATTTACGCTGGCTAGAGTTTGCTTTGCGCCGGTATTCTTTTTTATTTATTTTATTCCGGTTTGGGCTCAAAATGAAAATTTGGCAAAAATTTCTGCCTGTATAATGATTCCTCTGCTTGCGCTTGCGCAGCTTACGGATTATTTTGACGGTCATTATGCAAGAAAAAATGGCGAAGTAAGCGATTTTGGAAAACTCTTTGACCCTTTTGCGGACGTTATGCTGAACCTTACGCTTTTTGCTTGCGCCCAGCATTCGTTCAGCACTGTTTTGAATCCTGCAGGATATATGCCGGCTGTCTGTTTTATTCTGATTCTTTACCGCGAGTTTACGATGAATTTTTTAAGGATGGTTGCTGTAAGCCGTGGAACTGCGATTGCCGCGCGAAAAGGCGGAAAGCTTAAGACAGTCTTTTACATCGCTTCCGGATTTTATATGCTTGCCGTTGAGTCTTTTATCCGGCTGGACACAAATATAGACATTTCTGCTTATATGCCGACCTTGCATACGGTTGCTTATATAATGTTTGCTGTCTGCGTGCTTCTGAGCTATATATCCTTTATTGATTATATCCGTGCCTTTGCAGGTATTTTTAAGCAGGAAAGATAAATTTCCGATTGCTGTAAATAGCCTGAATGTCGAGTTTGTTGTAAAAAGAATAAAAGCGCAGGCAGATTTGCAATTTGTGAAGATTTTTGGCGATTGAATTAATTAAAGTGCGGAGCACCCGAATTAATACAAGCGTAGCGCGAGCCAAATCCATCTGAGCAAATTGGAAATCTGCCGAGAGCGTTCTTTCATAATTTGCAAAAAAAACTCGAAATTAAGGTTAAATAAGTTTATTTAAAACGAAATTATCTCGTCATAAACCTGTATTGCAAACACGTCTGTCATTCCAGAGATAAATTCCACTACGCATTTTGTGTATGAGCCGATGTCATTCATGTTGAAAAACTGCGTTGTGTTTATGCGCAGTATTTTTTTTCTGTCCACATCTGTTTTCCATGTCGCGGGGCGGTAGTTTGTGTACTTGATAAGCCATTCTGTAAAAGTTTTGCCTAGGACAGGATAGTATTTTAATGCCTGCGCCATCCTTCCGTTTCTTGCGTAGTCGTAATAGCGCATCAGCGTCCTGAATATTGTGTGCAGGCAGTTGTCCGCATAGCAGGAAAATTCTTTTAGCCGCCAGTGATTGTAAATATGCGCAAAGTTGAATTTTTTTAGTTCCAAAATGAAGTTAAAGTATTCCTCGCTGAAGCAAAGTCCTTTTTCCGCCGAGCTCTGCTGGCAAAGGTCGACAATCAGATCGTTTATAAGAACGGTTGTATTAACGGCTTTTCCGCTGCGGAATGCGTGGCTTCCCTTTGAGCTCAGCGTTGTCGCGACAATCTCGCGCATGTGCCGGTACGCTGCCATGTCAAGAATGTGGTACTGCCGGGCGTCTTCTATGTCGCGGCCAAGGTATGCGATTTTGTCCGCGATTTTTACAACGCAGCCTTCCCATGTGAACGGCTGAATTAATCCGGGGCGTTTTATAGAATACAAGTCTATTGCCTCATTTCTGGGCTTTATTCCCTGCTGGTCAATTTCGCCGCAGTGGCAGATAAGTCCATCGCGCACCGCGTATGTAAGGTTCAGCGGTTGTGCGATTCCGTCCGGGTCTGGAAGCGTTTCTATAAAATCTGCGAAAAACAGGGAGTTGCGCTCATGCCAGAATTTTTTAGGAGCGTCTTTGCCTTCTTTTTGCTCCATAAGGGAGTTTAGGCAATCCTCGCCGTGGTGTCCGAAAGGCGCGTGCCCGATGTCGTGCCCAAGGGCGATTGCATTGGAAAGCTGCTCGTTAAGTCCAAGGTATTTGCATATTGTGCTTGCCACGCTTGCGACGTGCATAACGTGTTCCATTCTTGTGCATACATGGTCGTTGTGCGGCGCGTAGAAAACCTGCGTTTTGTGCTTCAGGCGGCGGTATGCCTGGCAGTGCAGAAGTCGCGTGTAGTCGCGCTCAAAGTCGGAGCGGATGTCGTTTCTGTCATAGATCGGAGTTTCGCGTTTTATGGCTTCCTGCCACTTTGGATTATTTTCATCGCATCTTTCTGATTCAAAGCCGTTCTTCATACTTAGATTATATTCTTTGTTGTGCAAAAATTCCATAAAACAAAAAAAAGAAAAGTCCCTGACGAAAAAGGAGAGGAAATCATCAGGGACTTGGATTATATTCTATTGTTATTCGCTTTACACTAAAACAACAAACATCAGAATTGAAGGTTACATTTTTTTTATTAAATATTAACCCGAATGCCGTTTTTCTTTTTGCTTGACAAATTCTCTTATTCTGTTAGACTTATCTGTGATGACAAAAACTAGAAAAATGTCATTTTAAAAAATATGAGGTAATTATGTCTAAGAAATTTGCATTTTTATTCCCTGGTCAGGGGGCGCAGGAACCTGGCATGTTAAAGGATATTTGCGAGGCTTTTCCGGAAGCGCGCAAGGTTGTTGATGAGGTTTCAAAAATAACTGGCGTAGATATGCCGCGCCTTATGTGGGAATCAGAAAAAGAAGTTCTTAGCCGTTCAGATAACAGTCAGCTTGCGATTACAACAGCTTCTTTGGCAACTATGAAAGTTCTTGAAGGCAAGGGAATCGTTCCTTCTGCTTCTATGGGTTTTTCTCTTGGTGAATTTCCGGCTCTTTATGCAGCCGGAGTTTTTTCTTTTGAAGATGTAATAAAGGTTGTTCAGAAGCGCGGTCAGATTATGCAGAAAGTCTGCGATGAAATTGCCGCTGAAAACGCGGGCCATGCGCCAGGAATGACCGCAGTGATTGGACTTTCCCCGGAAAAGGTTGAGGAAATTGCTTCTGGAATTAAAGATGCCTATGCCGCGAACCTGAACAGTTCTGTTCAGACAGTTGTGAGCGGAACATTTGACGCTTTGACGGAAGTTGAGGCAAAGGCAAAAGAGGCTGGTGCCCGCCGTGCGCTTCGTCTTGCGGTTGCAGGACCGTTCCATTCACCGCTTATGCAGAAAGCTGCGGATGAATTTGAAAAAGCGATTGCGGATGTCGCGTTCAACGACCCGAAAATTGATTTGTTTAGCAATGTTACAGGAAAAAAAGTTACAAGCGGCGCTGAAATTAAAAAGAATGCTGTTCTTCATCTTACAAATCCGGTTCGCTGGACTTCCGAAGAAGCGGTTCTTGCTTCAATTTTGAACGATGACTGGCAGATTCTTGAAGTTGGACCTGGAAAAGTTCTTTCTGGACTTTGGGCAAAAACAGAGTTTGGTGAGAAATTTAAAGTTCCTTCTATTAATACGAAGGAAACAATCAGCGGGCTGGAAGCTTAAAATCTGAATTCGGGCGTTGCCTGCCTTCGGCAGGCCGGGTGTTCCAGCCTTCGCCTGCCGGCTCATTCCTGCGCTGCGCTTCGGAACTAAAGGGCTTCCATACCCTAACGCATTTAGGTTTTTGGACTGAAAAATATAAGATTGGAAAAAGTCGGGGGCTTAAGGGAAGTAAAACCCCCGGTTCAAGGTAGAGGGTTTTCTTCCCCTAATAAAAGCAGATTAAGCCTGCGATGCTTAAAAAAGGAAAAATATGTTAAAAGGAAAAAAAGCTCTTGTTACTGGTTCTAGCCGTGGAATCGGCCGAAAAATCGTGGAAACTTTTTTGGCTAACGGCGCGGAAGTGTGGGGACTGTGCTCAAAACCTTCTGCCGCAAAGCCTGAGCTTGAAGCATTTGCAAAAGAAAATGGGACTGTATTTCATGAGATTTGTGCAAATGTCGGTGATTCAGAGGTTCTTTCTGAAGTTGTAAAAGCGGCTCTTGCGGAAGCTGGAAATTTTGATGTTCTTGTGAACAACGCTGGAATTACGCGCGATGGTCTTTCGTTCAGGATGAAAATGGAAGACTGGCAGAACGTTCTGAATGTAAATCTTACAGGAACTTTTGTTGTTACGCAGATTGTTTCTAACGCAATGCTCCGCGCGCGTGCCGGTTCAATTATCAATATGAGCTCGATTGTTGGAATCCACGGTCAGGGCGGCCAGGTAAACTATGCTGCTTCTAAGGGCGGCTTGATTGCTTACAGCAAGTCTCTTGCAAAAGAAGTAGGCGCGCGCGGAATCCGTGTAAACTGCATTGCTCCTGGTTTTATTGAAACAGATATGACCGCCGTTTTGAACGAAGACCTGAAAAAATCAATGATTGACGCAGTTCCGTTAAAACGTGCCGGAAAACCAGAAGACATCGCCAACGCCGCTCTATTCCTTGCCAGCGACCTGTCAACCTATATCACAGGCCAAGTTCTTGGTATAGACGGAGGAATGGGCTGTTAAAGAAGAGATGCAAACAGGATGTTTGCCTACCGCGGAGCAAGCCGCTTGCGGCTTGTGAATAAAAACAGCAGGACGCTGTTTTTATGACAGGAATGGGCTGTTAAGGAAGAGATGCAAACAGGATGTTTGCCAACCGCGGAGCAAGCCGCCTGCGGCTTGAGAATAAACAGCGGGCGTTACGGGCGGCGTTTGAGCCCGTACGGTGGGTACAACGAAGCTTTTATTTCTTAAAATAAGATTATTAATTTAGCTTCGTTTGCAGTTTTGCAAGCAAAACTGTTAATTGATGTTAATGACCGTAGGGCGGTTGTCCGCCCTTCTTGTTGAAAAAGTGGCGTCGGAAAAAGACCTTGGGCTTTTTCCGAGTAGTGAGCGGCGGAGACGCGAACGTTGTTGCCCGCCCTTCTGTTTGAGTGTATAAAGAAATAAAATTAAAATTAAGGAAAAAAATATGGAAAAAAGACGAGTTGTGATTACAGGTTTGGGAGCGATTACTCCACTTGGAAACAGTGTCGCTGAATTTTGGAGCGGAATTAAGGCTGGAAAGAGCGGTATTGGACCGATTACTCATTTTGATGCTTCTATAAACAAGGTTCACTATGCGGCTGAAGTAAAAGACTTTAATCCTGGTGATTATATGGATCCAAAGGAAGCTAGAAAAATGGCGCGCTTTTCGCAGTATGCGGTTGCGGCTGCTAAACAGGCTCTGGAAGATTCAAAATTGCTTGGTAATGCGGCTGTTCTTGATGAAACCGGTTGTATTCTTGGTGTTGGAATCGGCGGTTTTGAAGTAACAGAAGCTTCTGCAAAGGGGTATTTTAATTCTGGATGCACAAAGACTGCTCCGATGACAATTCCTGAGCTTATTCCGAACGAAGCCGGCGGAAATATTGCCATGCAGTTTGGATGCCATGGTCCGGTTCAGGCTGTTTCTACCGCTTGTTCTTCTGGAACTGACGCTATGGGCGTTGCTTTTGACATGGTTCGCTCAGGCAGGCTTGATGTTTGCCTTACTGGCGGTGCTGAATCAACAATCAACGGCTATGCGATTGTTTCTTTTGAAGTTCTGCACGCTCTTTCTACAGGCTTTGATGATGACCCGACCAAGGCTAGCCGTCCGTTTGACAAGAAGCGAAATGGTTTTGTAATGGGTGAAGGCGCTGGTGTTCTTGTTTTTGAAGAATATGAGCACGCAAAGGCCCGCGGTGCGAAAATTTATGCTGAAGTTGCCGGTTACGGTTCTTCTTGCGATGGTTATCACCTTACTTCGCCAAATCCGGATGGAATCTGCGGTTCTAAATGTATGACACGCGCTTTGAAAGACGCCGGAATGGATCCTTCTGAGATTCAGTATTACAATGCGCACGGAACTTCTACCCATATCAATGATCCTTCTGAAACAAACATGGTTAAGCTTGCTTTTGGCGAGGAAAATGCGCGAAAACTTAAGATTTCTTCTACAAAATCAATGCACGGCCACTGTCTTGGCGCGACTGGAGCGATTGAGGCGATTGCCTGCATAAATGCGATTAACGACAGTTTTGTTCCGCCGACAATCAATCTTGAAGAGCAGGATGTTGAAGGCGGCTGCGACCTTGATTATGTTCCAAACAAGGGAATAGATATGAATATTGATGCTGCGATGAGCGCGACTTTTGGTTTTGGCGGTCATAACGGCGCGATTATCTTGAAAAAGGTAAAATAAGTTTTTTTTTGGGGGGGGATGAAACCGCCTCTGCTTCGAGGCGGATGTTTTCTTTCCCCAAATTCTTGATTTATGGGAGAAAAAATGCTGACTACTGATATAAAATCTTTGTTGCCGCATCGCGAGCCGTTTTTGTTTGTTGACGCTATTGTCAGCGCGGATGAAAAGGGCGCGGTTTGTGAACATACTTTTACCGAAAATGAGTTTTTCTTTAAGGGACATTTTCCGGAATATCCTGTAGTTCCTGGTGTGATTCTTTGCGAGACAATGGCTCAGGCTGGCGGCGCCGCTTTGCGCTATCAGGGAATTGTTCCCGGAAACAGCTTGTTCTTTTTTGCTACGCTGGACAAGGTAAAGTTCAGAAATCAGGTTCGTCCTGGAGACAAGGCGCGCATGGAAATCACATATTTGCGCACAAGTCCAAAAATGATAAAACAGGCCGGAAAACTCTACGTTGGCGACACCCTCTGCTGCGAAGCCGAGTGGATGTGTTTAGTTGGCGCGGCAAACTAGGTTTGCGAGCCTACGTGTTTAATAAATTTCCTTGCACACGAGCCCGAAAGGGCTTATGTGTTTAGTTGGATCGGCGCAATAGCGCCGTCCAACGAGTAGGATAATTTCCTAGCACAACCCGGCGAATGCCGGATGTGTTTAGTAGGCGCGGCAAACTAGGTTTGCGAGCCTACGGTTTAATAAATTTCTTTGCACAAAAGCCCGAAAGGGCTTTTGTGTTTAGTAGTCATTGTACGTTTCCCACTAGTGGGTGGCGGAGGCGCGAGCGGCGTTTTCCGCCTTTTTTGTTTAGTTTTCCAGATTTTTAAGGTCGTACGGTGTTTCCTGGTAAACGTAGTAATTTATCCAGTTGCTGAAAAACAGGTGGGCGGTGCTTCTCCACGTGGAGTTTGGAAATGATGTGCTGTCGTCATTCTCAAAGTAATGTTTTGGCAGCTCAATCGGAAGGTTTTTATTCTTGTCCCGCCAGTATTCGTTTGCAAGGGTGTTTGTGTCGTATTCCAGATGTCCGGTCATAAAGATTTCGCGGTCATTGTTTGATTTTATGAGCGTTACTCCTGCCTCGTTGGATTTTGCAAGAATCGTAAGTTCCGGTCGGGCCAGCACGTCGCTTTCGTTTACAGTTGTGTGGCGGCTCTGTGGAATTGGGAAAAGGTCGTCCATTCCTCGCAAAAGGGAGTCGTTCATGGTTGTGCGTTTGTTCTGGAAAATTCCAAACAGTTTTTTTTCAAGCGGGATTTTCTGTATGTTGTGAAGGTGGTAAAGTCCTGCGAACGCGCCCCAGCACAGGTACAGTGTTGAAAATACGTGTTTTTTTGCGTAGTCCATGATTTTGCAGAGCTCGTCCCAGTAGTCGACTTTTTCAAAAGGGAGCTGTTCTACAGGCGCTCCTGTTATAATCATTCCATCGTATTTGTTCTTGAAAATTTCACTTGAAGGAATGTAGTATTTTTCCAGGTATTCTTTTCCTGTGTGCTTGTAGTTGTGGTGCTCCATGCGTATAAGCGAAATTTCTATTTGCAGAGGGGTGTTTCCCAGTAGTCGCAGAAGCTGTACTTCGGTTATTTCCCGCGTTGGCATAAGGTTTACTATTGCCACTTTTAAAGGGCGGATTTCCTGGGTTTCGGCCCTTTGCTCTGTCATTACGAATATATTTTCCTGCTCAAGCGTATTTACGGCCGGCAGATCAGCATTAATTTTAATTGGCATAATTTAAGAATAGCAAAAAAAATAGTGATTTGCTATACTTTTATGTATGGCAGAAACTGATAACAGAAAGGCGGCTTTGAAAAAACTAAGGCTTTTGTCATATAGTTCAAAGTTGAATATAAATTCGTTTAGAAAAAAAATTGAAGAGGCTTTTTACTGTCCGATTCTTCCGAATCATGTGGAGCGTCAGGAGCATAATTACGGCGGAGTGAACTGCGATGTTCTTTCGCCGGAACTTTATTCTTCCAGGCGCGTGCTGTTTTATATCCATGGCGGTTCGTTTGTGGGCGGTTCAAGGGCGAGCTACAGAAGTTTTTGTTCGATTCTTGCAAACCGCACTTTTAGCCGCGTTGTTGTTCCTGAATATCGTCTTTCGCCGACCTATGCTTTTCCTGCTGCCATCGAAGATATTCAGTCGGTGTTCCGGTCTCTGTTTACGGAAGAGCAGATTGCGCGTTCGCTGGACTCTTCTGTTGACGAAAATGGAAACCGGCAGGAGGTGCTGCCTGAATTTATAATCGCGGCGGATGGAGCGGGTGCTTCAATCGCTATGGCGCTCCTTTTGAATTTGCGTGAACGCTACAGGAACTGTATAAAGAAGGTTGTTCTTCTTTCTCCGTGGCTTGATTTAAGTCCAGGCGCCGCGCTGTTTGCGCAGAAAAAGGCGCAGGATGAAGTTATTTCAAAGGATGTGCTTAAGCAGAGCGCGGAGGTTTATACTTACACCTCCAATCTTGAAAATCCTCTTGTTTCGCCGATGCTTGCAAATCCAGGGCAGTTGACAGGATTTCCTTCTACATATATTCAGGTAGGAGAAAAGGAAATTCTTGTTGATGATGCAAAGAAATTTGACTCAATTTTAAAAGGTTGCGGAGTCGACTCGTCTGTTGAGGTTTTTCCGGGCATGATGCATCTGTTTCAGCTTGCGGAAGGATTTCTTGAATCCAGTCACGAGGCGCTTTCTAAAATTGCGGAGCAGGTTACGGGTTCTTTTGAAAATGCGGAACGTCAGACTTATGAAAACAAGCCTAGACTTGAACAGAGCTTGAAGGCGGAATCATGATGGAATTGCTTTCTCCGGCTGGAAATGTTGAAAAACTTTACTATGCGTACGCTTATGGCGCGGATGCGGCCTATATCGGTTTGAAAAAATTTTCCCTGCGCGTAAAGGCGGATAATTTTTATGAGGATGAATACAAAAAAGTTATTGCGCTGAAGGAACGCTTTCCGGGGCGGCGGCTGCACTGCGCGCTGAATATTTCGTTCCACAACCGCGATATTGATAATTTTCTGCAGAACATTGATTATTTCAAGGCGTATCCGATTGACGCGTTCATTGTGCAGGATATTGGAATTGTGCCTATTTTGCAGAAATATTTTCCGGATGTTGAGCTGCACGTAAGCACTCAGGCTAGCTGTGTGAACCGTGAAGCCGTTAAAATGTACAAATCAATGGGCTTTAAGCGTGTTGTTCTTGGACGCGAGGTTACTTTAAAAGAAATCCGCGAAATAAAGGATGCTGTTCCAGATGTTGAGCTGGAGGCTTTTGCCCATGGAGCGATGTGCATTGCCTATGCCGGCCGCTGCCTTATGAGCGCGTATCTTACGGCAAGGAGCGCGCAGGCCGGAGCATGCAGCCATACCTGCAGATGGAATTTTAAGCTTTTGTCAGAGGCGGACAAGGCGAAGCAGCTTGCGGAGTCCGGTTTGCTTTCTATTGAAGAAGAAAAACGGCCGGGTGAATATTTTCCGGTTTTTGAAGGCGATGATTTTACGGCGATTCTTTCCAGCAAGGATTTGCGCATGGTGGAACACCTTGAGGATATGAAAAAAGCGGGTGTTGATTCCATAAAAATTGAAGGCCGTATGAAAAGCGTTTATTACGTTGCGCTTGTTACGCGCGCCTACAGAAAAGCCCTTGACGCGCTTGAAGGAAAAATTTCTTCTGAGGAAGCCAAGCCTTTTATTGATGAGCTGGAAAATGTAAGCCACCGCGAAAGCGGAACTGGATTTTATTACAATCCTGCGGACGCTAATGAAACTGTGAGCGGAGCGACGGACAGCCGCTATATCCTTGCGGCGGAAATCGGCGGGGAACTTACTGATGCGGAGACTAAAGAAATTTTTACGGCTGGAAAAGATTTTAAGGCTTGTAAACAGAAGGAATTGGATGAAATGCACCCCAAAGCCCGCGAGGCCCGGCTAAAGGATTACGAAATTCATCCTGAAAAAAATCCTGATGTGATTGAAGAAAAAGACGGCTGGAAAATTTACAGAATGATTCCGCTGAATAGGATAAAGGCTGGTGAAAAAATTGAATTTGTTTCGCCGGATATTGTTGCAAAAAAAGCGGATGCGGATGAGTGGCAGCTGGTTGACCCTGAAACCGGAACTTTAAGGAGCTGGGTTTGCGACGGGCATGAATGTGTTCTTTACACAAAAATTCCGCTTCAGGCTGGCGCGCTGATTAGGATTGAAGATCCGGATTACGTGCCGGGAAAAATAAGGGATTCAGGAAGATAGCTTGAAAAAAAAGACAGTTTTAATTTTTTCAGTTTTTTTCATTTTTTTGAATTTTTCGCTCTGCGCCGAAATTGTTAATTTTTTTAGCACCCAGAAAAAGTGGAGCGTGACCAACGGCTTGAGCTTTGAAAATGGAGCGGATTTTGCGCCTTTTACGACCGCGGTTGACCTTTCCGTTGATTTTGATATGCGGGAAATCCGGGCGAACGCCGGAGTTTTTGTTCAGCCAAGCCAATTTGATTTTTCTACAGAGATTATTTACTGGCCGACTTTTTTTAACTGTCTTAATGCCGGCGCAGGCTCGATTTTTCATTTTGTTTCATACAGCGATATTTTTGTTGAGCTTGACTTTTTGACTGGCGTTTATCTTTCGTACCATACTCCTGAAAAATTTGACTGCATGGTAAATTTTCTTTACCACGGAAAATCCGCGCGAATTTTTGAAATAGAAGATAAGGTTCCTTGGCTAAAAAATGATTCATTCGCCTTTAAGACTGAATTTAATTTCCGTCCGATTAGGCGGCTGAACCTTAATCTGTCGGTTTCTTCCTATTCAATGTACAGGTATATGCTCTGGTTTGCGCCGGATTTTTCTTTTTCCGCGGATTATAAATTTTTTGATATGTTTGCCGTTGGCGGACAAATTGAGATTCAATATATTGATATGTTTACGTTAAGTTCAAATTTGAACAATGTTGACATTCGGATTTATGGAAGGCTTGATTTTTAATGTATTTGACTGAAAAGAAATTGTTAAAATTTGTCTTGTTTCTTTTTTTCTCATTTTCAGGGTTTCTGTTTTGTTCGTGCCAATATTATTCTTATGGTCTGGATGAATTTTTGTACAGGGACAATTCAATCCGTAACCGTTCTTCCAGATTGAAAAATTTGCAGGATGAAAGTCCGTATGAGCTGGCCTTGAAAAAAAATCCAGAGGCTCCGGAATCTGTTGACGCCGAATTTTCTGCCTACAATTTTCTTGTTATTACGGACGTGCATTTTGGCGGCGAGGGGCTTGCTCATAACGGTGAGCGCCGCGATGAGGAGTTTTTTGAATGGATTTCAGCGAATTTTCCGGATTCAAAAAAACGGCCGAAATTTTGTGTTTGTCTGGGAGATGTAGCGGAACATGGGCTGGAATCAGAATTCAAGGATTACAGGAAATTTACAGACAGGCTTGAAGCTGATTTTGGAATAAAAACTTATAATGTGATTGGAAACCACGATTTGTACAACGCCGGCTGGAAAAATTATGAAAAATATAGTTTTCCGTACTGCTCGTTCTATAAATTCAGAACAAAAAAATTTACTTTTTATTTTTTGGATTCGGCGAGCGGTTCTTTAGGGGATGACCAGCTTACTTCCTTTAAGCGCGATATGGAATATAACGAGCGCGGACGAAAAAAGATTGTCTTTATGCATATTCCAGCCTACGCCGGCGGATTGTTTTATTTTGTAATGCAGAATACTGTTGAGCGGAATAAATTTATTTCGTATTGCGCGGATAATGACGTTATTGCGCTTGTTGACGGCCATACCCACAAGGAAATTACAAGCAATCTTGGATTTACGGAGTACAATATTCCCGGCTATCTGGAAAAGCGCGGCTGGGCAATTGTTTCTGTGAATGAGGATGCGGGAACTGTCTCTTCAAAGTGCTATTATCTGGATTGATTCAATCTGCGGATTCAGTAAAAAACTGAAGGTTCGGGTGTCTTCTAGGTTTCATCCCATTCCACAGGAACTGTCTTTTTTTCGTGGTTAGGAATCCTAAGGTAGGTAAGGCAGTCTGCGCGGTGAATCATAACTCCATTTGAAACTGAAACATATCCGACAATGGGGTTTGGAAAAGCCGGTCTGCAGCACTGCGCAAAATTGTATATAAAATTAGACGAGCCTGCGACCTTTACTTTTGTTATGTTTCTTGGCGCTTCGTTCGGTCCTGTACCTTTTTTGTGTCCTTTTCTTTTTTCATCCTGAATCGCATGGCTTTGAGCCTCGTGCTCGGCTTTTGCCGCCTCAAGTTTTTCTGTTGCTATTTTATCAACAAAATTCGGGTCGTTCGCAACAAGCCAGGCATGGATTTTCTGGCGCGCTTTTGAAGTTTTTGCAAATTTCAACTGATTTTCAGTTGGATGCGCCTGAGGGTTTGTCAGAATCTCAATAATCTGGGTGTTTTTTAACTTTTGCGTAATAGGAATTATTTTTCCGTCTGCTTTTGCTCCGATGATTTTTTCACCGATTCCGGAATGGATTGAGTATGCAAAGTCAATCGCCGTAGAGCCTTCGGGAAGGTGCTTTACGTCGCCGTTTGGGGTAAATACATAAATTTCGTTTCCGAGCAAATCGCTTTTCAGGCTTGCGAAGAAATTTTCGTTTGTCACCTGCTTGTCGCGGAGTTCCTGCAGCTGGTTAAAAATCGTAAGCTGGCTTGAGTCGATCAAATCGTGGCTTTTGCCTTTTTTGTAAAGCCAGTGGGAAGCGACTCCCCGTTCCGCGATGTCGTGCATTTTTTGCGTTCGTATTTGAATTTCCAGCGGGCGGTCTTCACACATGACTGTTGTATGCAAGGACTGGTAGCCGTTCGATTTTGGCATTGCGATATAATCCTTGAACCTTCCTTCAAGAGGTTTCCACAGGCTGTGAACGATTCCTACCAGCGTGTAACATTCCTGGTTTTTCTGGCATATTATGCGAAGGGCAAGCAAATCAAAAAGTTCTCCAGGCTCTTTGTTTCTTTTTCGCATTTTCTGGTAAATTGAATAAAAATGCTTTGCCCGGCTTGTGATTGTTACTTTTATGCCGATTTTTTCTGCCTCAGTTTGAATTTTATTAACGGCGTTGTTCAGGTATTCGGAGCGTTCTTCTTTCTTTAGGTTGATTACAGATTTTATCTGCTGAAAAGCGTCCGGGTTTGAATATTTAAGGCTTAGGTCTTCAAATTCATTTTTTATGTTGGACATACCAAGCCGGTCTGCTAGCGGCGCCCAAATATCAAGGGCTTCAGCCGCAATCTGGCGCTGTTTTGGTTTTTCTACATTTTTTATATTGCGGATGCGGTCGAGCCGGTCTGCGATTTTTACAAAAATTACACGCACGTCATCAACCATTGCAAAAAGCATTTTTCTTATTGCGTCTGCCTGCTGGAGCGTTTTTGATTTTATCTGGACATTTGTAATCCGGCTTATTCCATCGATGATTGTAGCGACATCTGTTCCGGCGATTTTTTCAAGTTCTTCATGGGTTGCGCCTAAAGTCGGGGTGCTGTGAAGGATTCCCGCCGCAATGCAGTCGGAGTCAAATTCGTCCTGCGCAAGAATAAAGGCTATTCTCATCGGATGAAGATAGTAAGGTTTTCCGCAGGAGCGTAAAAGTCCGTCGCTTTTTTTTAGAAGAAAATCCCACGAGTCGGTTATTTTCTTTTTTGAATCATCAGAGCTGTATTGTGGAAAAGTCTCAAAAAATTCAGCAAGCAAACCTGCCGCGTCCTTTTCCGGCGACTTAAAAATAACATCCTTACTCACATTTAAAAAGATACCGAAAAACTGACTATGTGGCAAATATTAATTAGCCCGAATTTCGAGTTTTTTTTTGCAAATTCTGAAAGAACGCTTTCGGCATATTTCCAATTTGCTCAGATGGATTTGGCTCGAATTCGGGTGCTTCGCACTTTAATTAATTCAATCGCCAAAAATCTTCACAAATTGTAAATCTGCCTATGCTTTTATTTTTTTTGCAAAAAAACTCGACACTAGGGTTAATTAGGTGAAATTTGTATTTTTTATAAATTGCACAAAAGCGTTTTTAGGCGGATTTTAATTTTTTGAAACGCGCGGTGTGGAAATGTCCGGGAATTGAATTCAAAAAAAACAAAAATTCTTTTATTATAGAAGTAACTATTTATTTTTTTTTTGGTTAATAATTTGTTATCTGGATTTAAAATTGGAGGATTTCTGCATGAATCTGAAGCGTTTTTTTGTGCTTTTTGTGTCATTGCTTTTTTTGAATCTCTTGTCTGCAGAAGGAAAGATTCTTGCCATAGAAGATGCCGTAAGGCTTGCAAAGGAAAATAATATTTCTGTAAAAAAAGCGGAAAATAATTTGGACAGCCTTGCGGTTAAGAATAAATATTCATGGAACAGCGTAAGTCCGGATGCTAAATTGAATGGAAATTTTGAGGATGATATTGAAAACGATTCAACAGCTTTCAGCCTTTCGGGCGCGGTAAATCTTAGCCTTAAGACAAACCTTTATTCAGAAATAAAGGGCGCGAAACTGAATTATGAAAAAGGGCTTCTGACCTACAGCGAGGCTGTGCGGCAAATAGAACTTTCCGTGCGTAAGAAATTTTATAATCTGATTTACCAGAAGGAAAATCTTGTCCTGCAGAACAGAAGCCTTGAGACAAGCAGAGCCCAGTATCTTAATAATGAAGAAAAATTTAAAAACGGAAAAATAAGTGAGCTGGATGCGTTTACAAGCCGCGTGAATTACGAGTCAAAAAAGCCGGTTGTTGAATCCGCGGAAATTAATTTTCAAAATGATTTGGCAAGCTTCAAGCAGCTGCTGGGGATTCCGCAGGAAACGGAAATCGCGCTCGACGGTTCTCTGGACGATTTTTTGAACCTGAAGGAAATTTCATTCGGTTTGCTTCCAAAGGTTGATGAGCCTGCTCCGGATGTAAAGTCTGCGGAATACGATGTTGAAATCGCAAAAAATTCTTTGCTGAATCTGCGTTTTTCAGCGTATGCCCCGGTAATCACCGGAAGCTACAGTTACGGAAAATCAAAAAAATCCACGCAGGATGACTGGATGACAACAAACCGGCTTTCTGTGGGAGTTTCTGTTCCGTTGGATGGAATTTTGCCGTGGTCATCCAGCGCTGTAGACATAAAAAAACAGAAAAACGCGCTTGATACCGCTGAAAAAGTCTTGGAGGATGCAAAAACTACGGTTGCGGTGCAGACGGAAAGTTACATCAGAAAGATTAACCAGGCGGTGAAGCAGCTTGATTCCCTTAAATCTACGGAAAAACTTGCGGAGCAGACTTATAAGATGACCCTTGCGGCTTACAATTACGGAAAAACTGATTTTCTTTCGCTCCAAAACGCAAATGATTCGGTTCTTAGCGCAGGTGTAAATCTGAAAAGTCAGGCTTATACGTTGATAAGCACAATTCTTGATTTGGAAAGCGTGCTTGGCCTTGAATTTGGAACTTTGGAAACAAAAAAATAGGAAAATATTATGGAAAACAAAAAAAAGAAGTCTTTGGTTATTATAATAATTGCTCTTGCGGTTTTGGCGGCATCCCTTGCGGCGATTTATGTCTCAAGAAAATCTGGCGCGGCTGGCGGAGCGATGCCTGCCGGAATGGGAAAAATGAAAGGAAACACGGTTTTTTCCGTTCGTTCCGTAGAAGCAAAAAAAATTACGCTTCTGGATTATGTGATTACAAACGGCGAGGTTGAAAGTCAGAGCGCCGTGGAAGTTTTTCCTTCGATGAACGGAAAAGTTGCCCAGATAAATGTAATGCTGGGTTCGCACGTAAACCGCGGCGATGTTATTGCAAAAGTCGACCCGAGCGAGCCGGGAACAAAATACGCGTTGAGTCCGGTGGAAGCGCCGATAAGCGGAAGCATTGTTTCCGCTCCGTTAAAGGTTGGAACTACAGTAAATACAAATTCTGCGGTTACAATGATTGGCGATATTGATAACCTTCAGGTTACCTGCCCGATTCCGGAGCGCTACGTTGCGGAATTAAAGACAGGCCTTAATGCGGAAGTTTCGCTTGAGGCATATCCTGGAATTGTGTTTTCCGCGTCTGTAAGCCGCGTTAGTCCTGTTGTAGACGCTTCTACGCGCACAAAGGAAGTTATACTTAATTTTGATAAAAAAGATTCGCGAATAAATGCCGGAATGTTTGCAAAGGTAAAGCTGTACACTACAAAATATTCGGGCGAGCTTGCGGTTCCTTCTGATGCGGTTGTACTGAACGACGATGGCTCTGCGTATCTTTTTGTTGTGAACGACAACAATACTGTAAGCCGCCGCAATGTAAAAACAGGTAAATCCGTTGATTCAATGATTCAGATTACAGACAACCTTATGGCAGGCGAAAGGGTTGTTTTTGAAGGAATGTTGAGCCTGAGCGAAGGCGCGAAGGTAAACGACCTTAGCAATCCTAAACCGGCTGCGGAAGCAGAAGCAAAAAAAGAGGCTGAATAATGAGCGTTTCCAGACAGACATTAAATCATCCGGTGCTTGCGCTGATTGTTTTTACGCTTTTGGGATTCGTTGGAATATTTACCGTAAAAAATGTAGCAATCGGGCTTTTTCCGGAAGTTGACTCGCCTTATATAATGATTTCGACTTCTTACCCGAATGCAGGCCCTGAATCTGTTGAAAAAACAGTTACAAAGGTTCTTGAAAGCTCTCTTGTAAGCGTAAGCGGTCTTAAAAAGATGACTTCAACTTCCAACGAAGGTTCTTCCCGCATTTCCCTGGAATTTAATTACGGCACAAATATCGAGCAGGCTGTGAACGATGTTCGCGATAAACTTGACCGCGTTTCACGCTCGCTGCCGGACAATGCCGGTTCACCAACGATTTTCAAGATGGACTCAAATTCAATGCCGATTCTGTATATTGCGGTAAAAGGCAACCGTTCTGCGAGCGATTTAAAGCAGATTGCGGAAGACAGCATTGTTGACATTCTTGAGCAGGCGGACGGCGTTGCTCAGGCAAGCGTTTACGGCGGAAAAACAAAAATTGTCCGCGTTGAGCTTGAGCAGAACCGGCTTGCGGCTTATGGACTTACGGTAAGCGCGGTTTCTTCGGCTCTTGCGAAGCAGAACCTGGAGCTTGGCGGCGGCAAGATGAATGAAGGTCAGAAAGATTATGTTGTGCGCACAACCGGCGAATTCAATTCAATTGAAGAAATAAACAACACAGTAATTACTTCCGTAAAAGGCTACGACGTAAAGCTTAGCGACATTGGAAAGGCTTTTATGGGCTATGAAGATTCCCGCGAGGAAGTTTATATCAATGGCGAGCCTGGAGTTTATGTTTCTGTTACAAAGCAGTCAGGCTCAAATTCTGTAACGGTTGCAAATAACGTCTATCAAAAAATGTCGGATTTGGAAAAAACTCTTCCATCGGATATTTCCATGACGATTCTACAGGACGATACGGATTCAATCCGGGAAACAATAAGTACGCTTGTTGAGTCGGCGGCGGAAGGCCTTGTGCTTGCGGTAATCGTTCTTTTTGTTTTCCTTCAGAATTTCAAGTCTACAATTATCATTGCAATTTCAATTCCGCTTTCAATCATCATAACTTTGCTTGCTATGAGTTTTGCCGGAATTACGTTGAATATGATGACAATGACAGGGCTTATTCTTGGCGTTGGAATGATTGTAGACGCTTCTATCGTAATGATTGACAACATATACAGTTACCGTATGCGCGGGGCAAAGCCTAAGATTGCGGCGATTCTTGGGTCGCAGGAAATGGTTGCTTCTGTAGTTTCCGGAAACCTTACTACAATCTGCGTTTTTGTTCCGTTCCTTCTGTATATGAAAGAGCTTGGAATGATGGGACAGATGTTCAAGGGAATTATCTTTACGATTGTAATTGCGCTTCTTTCTTCGCTGTTGGTTGCAATTTTTCTTGTTCCTGTTCTTGCCGGCGTGTTTTTGCCGCTTACAAACCGTAATGAAAAGCCTGTAAAATCTAAATTCTTTAAGGTTCTTTACGGCGCTTTTGAAAAGTCCATCCAGGCGGTTACATCGCTTTATACGAAAATATTAAAAGCCGCGCTTGAATACAGGGCTGTTACGCTTGTGATTGCGGTTTGCCTGCTTGTTGTGTCTTTTGCTCTTGTTCCGACAATGCGTGTGAATATGATGCCGAACGGACACGATGATTCTGTAACCTTGAATATTACAATGCCGATTGGAACACCGTTAAAAGACACGAAAATAGTCGCCCTTGAATTTGAAAAAATAATAAAGGAAGAAGTGAAAGGATATAAATATCTTACCACGACAATTGGTTCTGGCGGACGCGGCTCCGCGACGTACAAGGCGAACATTCAGATTAGGCTTCCAGAAACTTCGGAGCAGGTTGATGATGCCCATGTGATTCAGCAGAAATTGCGCTCTCATTTTAATGATTTTGCAAGCGCGTCGTTTAGTTTTAATGCCGGAATGCGCGGACAGATGACGGGTGATGACCTTGACATTGCAATCCGTTCGGAAGACTTGAGTACTGCGCTTGATGTCGCGGATAAGGTAAAGGCGGTTATGCAGTCGATTCCGGATATTGGCGAGCCTTCGATTGATACGGAGCGGGGACTTCCGCAGGTTGAGGTTGATATTGACCGAGACCGCGCTTATGCCTTTGGCGTTGATGTTACCACTGTTGCGCGCGAAATAAACTATGCCATCAACGGTGTTACAAGCACCGCGTATAGAAACAAGGGAAAGGAATACGATGTTGTTGTGATGTATAAACCGGAAGACCGTAAGAACGTAATAGATTTGGAGTCTATGTATGTTTCCGGCAAAAACGGAAAGGTTGCGGTTTCTAATTTTGCGACGCTTAAACGTGGCTTGGGACCGGTTTCAATCATGCGCGAAAATCAGACGCGGATTGTTCACGTTACGGCTGCTATTGTTTCTGAAAAAAACGCGAACCTTGTGGAAGATGCAATCCGTGAAGGAATTGCAAACAGTTTTATTGTGCCGGAAGGCGTTTCAATAAGCTATGAAGGTTCATGGGCTGATGTTTCTGAGCAGATGAAAATGTATATAGGAATCATTGTGCTTGCCATAATCCTTGTTTTTGGCGTTATGGCCGCGACTTATGAATCCTTTAAGGCGCCGCTTATAAACCTTGCCACGATTCCGTTTATGATAATCGGTGTTGTGTTCCTTTATAAAATAATAAACCAGCCGCTTTCAATTATGGCGATGGTCGGTCTGATTATGCTGGTTGGAATTGTTGTGAACAACGGAATTATTCTTGTTGACTACACGAACCTTTTGTGCGGCCGCGATATTCCGCTGATGGAAGCGTGCCTGCAGGCCGGAGTAAGCCGATTGCGCCCAGTACTGATGACAACCCTTACCACGATTCTTGGAATGTTGCCTATGTGCTTTGCCACCGAGGGAATGTCTGCCATGGTTCAGCCGATTGGAATTGCGGTTGTAGGCGGTTTGACTTCCTCAACATTTGTAACGCTGCTTGTAATTCCTGTGCTGTATTCAATTGTTATGAAAAACCGGAAAAAAAGCGCGCGCGCAAAAATTAAAGTTGAGTACAATCATTGATTGGAGTTTTTATGTCAGAAGAAATAAATTATCGTATTGAAATTATTGCAAACCAGTCTGTGCAGGAAGACATAACAGAACTTCTTGAAGAGGAGCTTCCTGAAATTCAGTATACAGTGATTCCGACTGTTCAGGGACGCGGCGCGCACAGCAAAAAACTTGGCTCCACAACCTGGCCGGAACAGAATTTTGTGCTTTTTGCCTACCTTTCAAAAGGAGATGCAAAAAAGGCAAGGGATATAATTTCTGCCGTAAAACAAAAATTTCCCGGCGAAGGAATAAGTTTTTTTTGCGTTCAGGAAGCGGACTTGTAAAAGATTTTATCTTATTCCGTAGACGTTGCGGTCCTGGCCTTCTAAATCTTTGAATATTTTTGTACAACGGAATTTGTTCTGCTCAAAAATAATTTTTGTTGCCGCCGCGTTGTATTCGCCGGTTTCCATCAGCAGAACGCCGTTGTATGCAAGATGCCCGTAGCTTTCTGGAACAAGCCTCCGGATTATTCCGAGACCGTCGTTTTCTTCTGTCGGGACTCCAAAAATTCCTATGTCGCCGTCAAGGGCAAGCCTGGGTTCATTCCTTCCGTCTTTTAAGAGCGCTGTAACCATCCTTGCCGGAATATACGGCGGATTTGTAAGAATCAGGTCGAATGTGAACGGAACTTCCGAAAATAAATCTGTCTGGATAAACCTTAGTTCTTCGAATTCTGCCAGAGGAAGCAGTTTTTTTGCGTTTTGTTTTGCAATATCCAGGGCTTTTTCGCTTATGTCCGCAAAGGTGAATTTTGGAAGCTGGCCGGAAGGAATCTTGAATTCTTCAATAAGTTTTTTTAAGACGGAGATTCCGATGCAGCCGCTTCCTGCGCACATATCGCAGACCGAAAGAACAATTTCCGGCTGGAATTCAATTTTTGTGATAATTTCGTCAATTGCTTTTTCTACAAGGATTTCTGTGTCCGGCTTTGGAATTAAAACGTCTGGAGAAACGGTAAAGTCGTAGCCGTAAAATTCTTTGTGCCCGGTTATGTATGCCACAGGAAGCCCGGTTTTGCGCTTTGCGACTGCTTCTGTAAGCCACGAAAATTGTTCCGCGCTTAGCTCTTCTTCTGAATGGACCAGAATCCACGTTTTGTTCTGCTTTAAGCAATGTTCCAGAAGCACGTTTGTGTCCAGGCTTGCGCTTGGTGAATTTTTTAAGGTTTTTATTGAAATATTCTTAAATTCTTGAATTGTCATAAAAAGGGTTTTAGGGATTTTTCCCTAGGAGAGAGGGTAGGCCGCAACGAAGTGCGGCCGAGGGAGAGACTTCTCCCTTTTTTATGCTGTTGTGGAAACTAGTCGTTTCCCAGCGTTGTTATGTCCGCCTTTAGCTGCTCTTCCTTTGCATAAACGTTCAGCGCGTCCAGCATTCCGTCCATTTCGCCCATCATAAAGCCCGGAAGGTTGTGCTGGCTGTAGTTTATCCTGTGGTCGGTAACCCGGTCCTGCGGATAATTGTATGTGCGGATTTTTTCAGAACGCGCGCCGGAACCGACCATGCTTGAGCGAGCCGCCGCCCGCTCTGCCTGTTTTTTTGTTTCTTCAAGGTCAAAAAGTCTTGCGCGCAGAACGCGAAAAGCTTTTTCCTTGTTTTTAATCTGAGATTTTTCGTCCTGCTGGATTACTACGATTCCTGTTGGAATATGCGTGAGCCGGACTGCCGAGTCTGTTGTGTTTACGCACTGTCCGCCCGGGCCGCCTGCGCGCATTACGTCGATTCTTACATCGCCGGGTTTTATTTCAATTTCAGTTTCTTCCGCTTCCGGCAAAACTGCGACTGTTGCCGTGGAAGTCTGAAGCCTTCCCTGTGATTCTGTCGCAGGAACACGCTGCACTCGGTGAACTCCGGATTCCCAGCGCAGAGTTCCGTAAACAAATTTTCCGCTTATTGAAGTTACGATTTTGTTGAATCCGCCGACTTCGGTTTCCTGCTGCTCCATTACTTCGTATTTCCAGTTTTTTCTGTCGGCAAGGTGGCAGTACATTTCCCACAAGTCGCGTACAAAAAGGGTGGCTTCATCTCCGCCGGCGGCAGAACGTATTTCCAGAATAATGTTTTTTTCGTCAAGCGGATCCGGCGGAACAAGCTTAAGCTTTATTTCTTCTTCAAGTTTAGGCTGCTCTTCTTCAAGTGATTTTAATTCTTCGCGCGCCATTTCCTTCATTTCAACGTCGTCTTCGGCGGTAATCATTTCTTTTGCGTCTTTGATTCCCTGCAAAACTTTCTTGTACTGCGCATAAAGCTCGCTCAGCTCTGAAAGATAGCCGTTTTCGCGCATGGTGTCTTTGTATTTTTTCTGGTCTTTTACAAGGTTCGGGTCTAAAACCATCTCCTGAACAATCTTGTATCTATTTTCACATTCTTCAAGTTTTTTTAGTAAATCCATAGCTCAAATATAATGAATTTTATGGTGATTTTCAATTGGCAGGGGAAAGTGCTTATGGGGTAGGAGTGTTTGTTTGATATGTTTGTATATTAGCCTGAATGTAGAGTTTTTTTTGCAAATTATGAAAAAACGCTCTCGGCATATTTCCAATTTGCTCAGATGGATTTGGCTCGCGCTACGCTTGTATTAATTCGGGTGCTCCGCACTTTAATTAATTCAATCGCCAAAAATCTTCTCAAATTGCAAATCTGCCTGCGCTTTTATTCTTTTTACAAAAAAACTCGATATTCAACCTAGTAAACTCGCGGACTCTCCTTCTGCAATTTTTTTCGTTCGATTGTTAAATATTGTGAAATTCGTTAAACTTTCCCTGTTATGGTAATAAGTTCTATCGACCTGAAAGGCGGTCATGTTGTTCAGTTAAAAAACGGAAAGGAGCTTGTTCTGCAGCGCGATGATGCGGACGCTCTTATAAGTGAATTTGATAAATATGGTGAAGTTGCTGTTATCGACCTTGATGCGGCAATGGGAAATACAAATCCAAAAGGCGACACGGTGAACACTCCGCTTTTGAAGGCGCTTCTGCGGAAGGGAAATGTCCGCACCGGCGGCGGAGTCCGTTCTGTAAAGCGCGCCCGCGAATTGATTTCGCTTGGAGCGGAAAAAGTTATAATCGGTTCAAGCGCGTGGAAAAAAAGTCCGGAAAACAATTCCGATGTCTTGAACACAGAATTCCTGGACGAGCTTGTTGCGGCGGTCGGAAAGCAGCGCATTATTATCGGTGTGGACGCTTTGAACGGAAAAATCGCTGTAAAAGGCTGGACAGAAACGATTGATGTTCCGCTTATTGAAGGCGCGAAACTTGCGGAAAAATATTGCTCCGAGCTTCTTTTTACCTGCGTGGAAAAAGAAGGCTGCATGCAGGGAACGAATCTTGAGATGGCGAAGGAGCTTCGCGCTGCCGTAGGTTGCCGTGTCGTTGTCGCAGGCGGCGTTTCTTCGGAAGACGAAATTGAAACCCTTGAGAAAATGCATTGCGACGTTCAGCTTGGAATGGCGCTCTATACAAATAAAGTCAGCCTTAAAAACGCTTTTACGCGCTGCCTTGACTGGCAGAAAACTGGCGGAATGATTCCTGTTATTGCGCAGGATGAGCGAAGCCGCGAGGTTCTGATGATGGGCTACGCAAACCGCGAGGCCCTTGAAAAAACTTTTGAAACCGGAAAACTTACTTTTTTCAGCCGTTCCCGCAATGCTTTGTGGACAAAAGGCGAAACTTCCGGCCATTTTCTGGACGTTGTGAAGCTTCGCGCCGACTGCGACCGTGACACAATTCTTGCAACCGTAAAACCGAACGGAGGAGCGTGCCACACAGGAAGCTGGACGTGCTTTACTTCCGCGCCAGACGAAAAATCAACGCTGGAACGCCTTTACGGAACAATTTCCGAGCGTTTTGCAAATCCAAAGCCGGGCTCGTATACCGCGACGCTCGACAACAAGCGCGTCCGTGAAAAAGTCGAGGAGGAGGCGGAGGAAATCTGCGAGGCGGACGGAAAGGACGAGGTTGTCTGGGAAGCGGCAGACCTTCTGTATTTTGTCAGCGTCCTTATGTATAAAGAAGGCGTTGACTGGCAGGATGTCTACAACGAGCTGGATAAGCGTCATAAAGAAAAATAACTTTTTTATCCGGGCGGCTTTTTTGTAATTTGCGTGCGCAAATTACAAAAAAACAGGCTTTTCGTGGTTTCATACTTCATTGCTTCACGCCGTTTCACTCTGTTTCGCAATCCGCCTTCGGCGGACCACTACAATCCTTGCCGCATCCGCAAACATTTAAGTTTTTTGGAGTTAAAATGATAAAAATTGTAAAAGCAAATGAACTTGAAGGAGAATGGTTTGAAGGCCGTTCCTTTGGAACAACAAATGAAACCGTTCATTCTATTATAGAAGATGTGGCTGCGAACGGCGATTCAGCCTTGAAAAAATACGGCCAGAAATTCGACCTTTCTGCGCCGGAAACACTTTTAATAGAAGAAAGCGAATTAAAGGCCGCCGCGGAAAAACTGCAAAAGGAAAAGCCTGAAATTTACAATGCAATCTGCTATTCGCACGAGCTTGCCTTGAAATTTGCTTTGCGCCAAAAATCTTCTTTTGACGATTTTGAAATTGAACTTACACCCGGAATGTTTACGGGGCAAAAAACAATTCCTGTTGAGCGAGCCGGAGTTTATGTTCCGGCCGGAAGATTTCCTCTTGTTTCAACGGTTGTAATGACCGTTACGCCGGCAGTTGCCGCCGGAGTAAAGAAAATTGTGCTTTGCACTCCGCCGCGCGTTCACCCGGAAGATAAAGCGGCTGCGCAAAAGGAAGGTCTGGGAGTTCCAGGAAAGCCTTTTGTTGGCGGAAAGCCTTACGCCGATGAAGGAATTATGGCGGCCGCGTATATTTGCGGCGTTAAAAGATGCTATGCGTGCGGCGGTTCTCAGGCGGTTGCGGCAATGGCTTACGGAACAGAGACAGTTCCGGCGGTTGATGTTATTGTCGGTCCTGGAAATAAATTTGTTGCCGCCGCAAAAAAAGAAGTTTATGGAAAAGTCGGAATAGACATGGTTGCCGGACCGACAGAAGTCTTTATTATTGCGGATAAATCTGCTGAACCGGCGTGGGTTGCCGCAGACCTTCTGGCCCAGGCGGAACACGATGTGGTTGCGCAGCCTGTTCTTGCTACGGACAGCGCGGAGCTTGCCTTGAAAGTCAGCGCGGAGATTGAAAAACAGCTGGAGGCTCTTCCTACAAAAGAAGTCGCGCGCCAGAGCATTGACAATTGCGGTAGAATTATAATTTGCGACGACCTTGAGCAGGCGGCGGAACTTGCAAACTTAAAAGCGCCGGAACATCTTGAGCTTGCCATGGAAGCCGGTTCTATGCGCGATAGAATCCAGTCTCTTGTGCATAACTTTGGATCGCTGTTTATCGGCGACTATGCCGCGGAAGTTTTTGGCGATTACGCGGCCGGATTGAACCATACTTTGCCGACGAGCGGTTCTGCACGTTTTACAGGTGGCTTGAGCGTACGTGTTTTCTTAAAAACAGTTACAACTCTGCGCGCGGAGAAAGGCAGTGAAGGACTGAAAAAAAGTGCCGTTGCGGCAGGATTTCTTGGTGATGCGGAAGGACTTGCCGCTCATGCCCATGCCGCGCGGATAAGATTAGGGGAATAAAAATGAGGATTACAAAATTAGGCGAAGATATTTTGCGGCAGGTTGCAGAACCTGTAAAACCGGAAGAGATAAACGATGAATTCCGTGCGTTCATAAACGAAATGTTTGATGCGATGGTCAGCGCGGACGGCGTAGGTCTTGCAGGACCTCAGGCTGGAATCAGCAAGCGCGTTTTTGTTGTGATAGCAGACGACGATGTGCGCCGCGTGTTTATAAATCCTCAGATTATAAGCACAAGCGCGGAACTCTGCGACTACGAGGAAGGCTGCCTTAGCGTTCCTGGTGTCTACGAAAATATTCAGCGGCCGTCAAAAGTTACGGTTCAGGCTTTTAACGAAAAAGGAAAACCGTTTACCCTTGAAGCGGACGGACTTCTGGCAAGAATAATACAGCACGAATATGACCACCTTGACGGCTATTTGTTTATTGACCGAGGAGATCCGGAATTTGCTGAAAAAACAATAAATCAATTTAAAAAACGGGCGGAGCGGGCGGAAAAAAAACGCCTTGAGCGCGAGGTCAAGGCCCGGAAAATCGCCGCAAAAATCGCCGCGAAAAATAAATAAAGACTTGAGGAAAAAATGCTAAAAGTTTTGTACGCAGGAAGTCCGGAGGCTTCCGCAAAAACATTAAGGCTTCTGAAAGAAAAAGAAAATTCTCTTGATTATAAAATTGTTGGTGTCCTTACAAATCCGCCGACCGCAAAAGGGCGTCATAAGGCGTTGATTCCGACATTTGTCGCGCAGGCAGCCGAAGAATATGGCCTTCCTGTAATTTCTCCGGAACATCTTGATTCTGCCGCACGTGAAGAGGCACAGAAGCTCGGCGCGGACATTCTTGTAAGTTTTGCCTACGGACACATATTCGGTCCGAAATTTCTTGAGCTTTTTAAATTCGGCGGAATAAACCTGCATCCTTCAGCCTTGCCAAAATATCGTGGATGCTCTCCGATTAATGCGGCGATTTTGAACGGCGATACGGAAACTGCTTTTTCTGTTCAAAAACTGGACTTGAAAATGGATGAAGGAAATCTTTTAGCTCAGGAAATTGTTTCACTTGAAAAAACAGAAACCGCCGGCGCTCTGCTTGACAAAGCCGCTGTTTGCGGGGCGGCGCTTATTGCCGGAATCCTTTCTGAACTTTCAAAAACCGGGGCGCTTCCAGAAGGAATTCCTCAGGCTGGCGAGGCCAGCTACACAACTTTTATAAAAAAGGAAGACGCAAAGATTGACTGGAATGTAAGCGCGGAAAAAATTGACCGCAAAGTCAGGGCGTTTAATCCTGAGCCTGTCGCATGGACAACTGAAAATAATCTGCCGCTAAAAATAATTTCAGGCGTTCCGCTTGAAAAATCAGAAGAACAGAACCTTTGCGGCGAAAAAAACGCTGAGCCGGGAACTATCGTTTGTGTCCTTAAAGGCAGGGGAATCGCCGTAAAATGCGGAGAAGGTTTTTTTGCCGTGACGGAACTTCAGCGTCAGGGAAAAAATGCGATGGATTACAAGTCGTTTCTGAACGGCGCAAAAGACTTTATCGGAAAAAAACTCGGTTCGGAGTGAAGTTTTTGCTTGTTTTGGATGGATTAAAGCGTAGTCAGATTGCAAAGTTGCTGGAAGCGTTTTTTTTATGATTTAGAAAACTAAAACTTCTTATCAAATAAAAAAATCTGACTTTAAAATAATATGCAAAAATGGTAGTATAAAAAAATGGATAAAGAAAAAATTTTTGATAAGATTAAGACTGCCGGAAAATCTGCTGGTGAAAAAATTATTGATAGCGGTAAAAAAGTAAAGGATTTTAGACCTTCAAAGGTCGGGCTGAACGATTATTTTGAAAGCCTTCAGTCTACTGGAAAAACTCTGGTATTGACCGTTATCGCCGCTGTTTTAGTACTGGCTTTTTTTGCCTGTGTAATTTTCTTTGTTCATGTAAAAGGACCGGAAGAAGTTATGGTTCCTGATGTATGCGGAAAGGAACTTACAGATGCCTTGCTCGAAATGCAGAAAAAGGAGCTTTATCCAAAAATCACGCTGCGATATTCAGAAGCGGCCGGCGATAAGGGAAGAATTCTTGACCAGAATCCTTCTGCCGGTTCGATTGTAAAAGGCTACAGCCGTGTTTCTCTTGTTGTAAGCCGCGGCGTAATTGTTGACCACGTAGGAAGCTATATCGGCCAGAATTTTGATCAGCTGAAAATGGATCTTCAGACTCTGTTCGCCGGACATGCCCAGCCTCTGATTGTTCTTGCGGAGCCTGAGTACAAGCCAGATGCGTCTGAAGCTGGAACGATTCTTGATCAGGACATTCCTGAAGGAACAGATATTGCCGAACCGGTTACTATCCATCTTACAGTAAGCCGCGGCCCTTCTTATGAAAATACCAGAGTTCCAAAGTTGGTCGGGCTGTCTGTAAACGATATTCTTGCAGTTATCGCGCGAAGCCGCATAATTTTTGATTTTACATCGCATCATGCAAAGAACGGCGAAAAAGCGGGAACTGTTGTCGGTCAGCAGGAATTTGAAGGAGAGTTCATTCCGAATTATTCAAGAATGTCTGTTGATATGGCTTTGCCGACCGGTGAATTTGAAGGAAACTTATACGGAGTGTTCCAGGCTGATTTGACTGATTATCCTTATCCTGTTTCAATGCGTCTTGACGCTACGACTGAAGATGGAAACACATATACCCTGGTTAATTTCCTGCATACCGGCGCAAATCTTACCGTTCCGTATGCAGTGCCAAGAAATACAGTTTTGACTCTGTACGTTGTTGACAAGGCTCAGAAAAAAATAACAGTTCGCTAACGGGGCTTTTAATGAACAAACCGCTTGTCTGTCTTACTCTTACCGGAAAAACGCTTTTGGAGGATGCTGAGCTTGTTAAAAAATATTCTCAGCATATAGATGTTGCAGAGCTGCGCGTGGATTATCTTGAAGAAGAGGAACGGCTGAATGTCCGGGATTTTCCTTCAATGGTAAATATTCCGTGCATACTTACGATTCGCCGGGTTGAGGACGGAGGTCTTTACGACAGCGGAGAATTTTCAAGGACTGCATTGTTTGGCAGGGCGCTTGCGTATGCCGACCAGAATCCTACCAAAAATTTTGCCTATGTTGATTTTGAGGAGGACTTTAATGTTCCGGGGCTTATTGATTCAGCGCAGGCATTTGGAATTAAAATCATAAGAAGCTACCATAAATTTGATGGTCCTGTAAGGAATTTGCGGGAACGTTGCCTGAAAATGCGCCGCACCCAGTTTGAAATTCCTAAGATTGCGTTTATGCCGCAAACTTTAAGCGATGTTACGCAGCTTTTCCGGGAAGCAGCCGGAATTACCGATTTTCCGCACATTTTTGTTGCCATGGGAAATCTTGGCGTTCCAAGCAGGATTCTTTCTTCAAAACTGAATTCTTTTCTTACTTATACTTCGCCTATTGAAACGCGCGGAAATACTTCATCAATCGGGCATATTGACCCTATTGAACTGAATGAAATGTACCGTTTCAGGGAAATTGATGAGCATACACGTTTTTTTGCCGTTACAGGTTTTCCTCTGAAAGTAACTTCCAGCCCGTTGATTCACAACCAGGGGTATCAGGCGCATAATATGAATAATGTCTTTATTCCGCTGCCTTCAACTTCTATTGCAGAATCTATTGAGTTTGCCGGAGAACTTGGAATAAAAGGGCTGGCTGTTACAGTTCCTTACAAGCGCGACGCGATGGAAATTGCGGATGAAATTGGTGTTGAAGTAAGCGAGATTGGCGCGTGCAATACTCTGGTAAAAGATTTCAGCCAGTGGGTCGGACATAATACGGATGCGCTGGGCTTTCAGCGCGCTCTTGAAGAATTCCTTGAAACAAAAAAACTTCACCGCAGAAAAGTTGCTATTATCGGCGCTGGCGGAGCAAGCCGTGCCATTGCGTTTGCAATAAAGCAGATGGGCGGAAAGGCGTGTGTTTTTAACAGGACTCTTTCACACGCAAAATCTCTTGCGGAGGATTTTGGCTTTGAATATGCTCCGTTGGAGCCTGAAAGCCTTCCTATTCTGGAACGTTATTCTGATATTATAATTCAGACTACAAAAGTCGGCATGAATTCAGAAGATGCGCCGAACAAGGAAAATAATCCGCTCTGGTTCTATCAGTTCAAAGGTTCTGAAAATTTGTTTGACATCGTGTATGATCCGCTTGTAACCCCGGTAATGAAGCTTGCTCAGGAAGCAGGGTGCAGGGTTTGCAACGGTTATTCAATGCTGAAGTATCAGGGATACCGTCAATTTAGATATTTTACAGGAGTTGACTATGAGTCTAAATCAGAGTGAACAGAAAATTCTTGCGGCAAGAACAGCGGTTGAAACGCTTGTAAAAAATGGACTTATTTTCAGCGGAATGAAAATCGGGCTTGGAACCGGTTCCACCGCTCTGCCAGCGGTAAAGCGTCTTGCAGAATATATTGCGGATGGAACTTTGAAAAACATAAAGGCTGTCGCAACTTCCTTTCAGACGGAAAATGCCTGCATTGACTGGAATGTTCCGGTCTTTTCTTTTAAGGACAGGGCGATTGATGGCGAGCTTGACCTGGCTATTGACGGCGCTGATGAAATTGATTTGGAAAATAACTGCATAAAAGGCGGCGGCGCGGCTCTTCTGCGCGAAAAAATTGTCGCCTATAATGCAAAGAAATTTGTTATTGTCGCAGATTCTTCAAAAGCGGTAAAAACCTTAGGAACAAAATTTGCGCTTCCTGTGGAAATTATTCCGGAAGCATACGTTCCTGTAAAAAAAGCGCTGGAAAAACTTGGGGCAAAAGTTGCGCTTCGGGAAGGCGTTAGAAAATGCGGTCCGGTTATAACTGATAACGGAAACCAGATTGTTGACTGTCTTTGGGAAAATCCCGTTGACCCTGCAAGAATGGAAGATTTGATTGATGACATTACCGGCGTTGTGGAAGTTGGTTTTTTTACAAAAAACAAGCCGATTGCCTTTATTGGAAAAGACGACGGAACTGTAGAAATCCGCGGACTTTAGAATGTTTCCACCGTTTCCGCAAGAAGAGGCGTTCTCTGTTTGCTGCAAGATTATTGCCGGGCTTGAAAACGGCGGTTTACGTCTGGAGCAAGTCGGAAAGGTTAGCGCTGAGCGCAGCGGCCAGGGAATTATGATTGGCGCTGCCGTTTGCCGTAAAGAAGACGGCTCTTGTGTTGTTCTGAACACGGTAAGCGGAATTTCAAAAAGAATATCTGGAACAGAAGAAGCCGGTCTTGGAATTTTTATAGAGCCGGTTGTTTCTGCGGAAAGAATAGAACACGCGCTTGATAAAAATGACCTTTTGATTCACCAGCTTACGGAACAGATAAATTTATTAAAAGAAAAGAGAAAACGCCCGGACGGAAAATTTTCAAATCAGACTGAGGAAGAAATTCTGCTTGTAAAAAAACGTTCAGATTTGTGCGATGAATCCTTAAAAAAAGTTTTCGGCCTATATTCGTTTCATTGTGCGGACGGCAAGGTTCGCTCGCTGTCTGAAATTTGCGGAAAACAGCAAAAACCGCTTCCGCCTACAGGAACAGGAGATTGCTGCGCCCCAAAACTGCTGGATTTTGCTTTTAAGAATAATTTTTCAGTAAAAAGCATGGCTGAAGTTTTTTTTGGGCAGAGCAATAAATTCAGGACAAACGGAAAAGCCTACGCGCCTTGTGATGAACGCTGCTCATTGATTCTTCCTGCGATGCTGGGGCTTGAAATTTTATATCAGGACGAAGACATTGTTGTAGTCAATAAGCAGAGCGGAGTTTTGAGCGTGCCTGGCCGCGGGCCTGAAAAACAGGACTGCATTGTAAACTGGCTGAAACGTCTTTTTCCTGATTGCATCCAGCAGCCGAGCGTCCACAGGCTTGATATGGAAACCAGCGGACTTTTGGTTCTTGCGCTCAATGAAAATTCTCACAGGAATTTGTGCAGGCAATTTGAAGAAAAAAAAGTTCAAAAACGTTACGTTGCGCTGATTGATGGAAAACTGCCTGAAAAATTTCAAAAAACCGGAAGCATGGAGCTTTTTTTCCGTGTTGATATTGAAAACCGTCCGCATCAAATATGGGATGAAGTCTATGGAAAAAATGCTGTAACGGAATGGACGCTGCTCGGAGAGGAAATCTATTCATCTCCGGATGGAACTAAACGCCTGTGCTCTAGGATTTTATTTATTCCGCATACAGGACGAACGCATCAGCTAAGGCTTGCGGCCGCCGATTCCCACGGATTTGGAGTTCCGATTATTGGCGACACGCTTTATGGCCGTTGCGAAAAGGGGGAACGGCTTATGCTTCATGCCGAATATTTAAATTTTGAGCACCCTTCCGCCGGAAAACGCATGGAATTTTTGTGTCCTGCTCCGTTTTAATTATTGCTCCGGTAAATCCATGAACATAAAGTTTGCGATAATTATTCCGTCTATCTGACTTATAATTTCTCCGGAAAGGCGTATGTTTTTTGTGTTTCCGTCCATGCAGAATAAAATTGCGTCTTTAGAAAACTTTTTGTTTTCATTTGTCTTTACGTTCCGGATTATCTGCATTAAAGAGTCTTTTTCTATTTTTAGAAACGATTCAAACGGATTTTTTTCAATAAGCTTGTCAAAATCGTTTTTAGAGTAGCCAAGAACCTTTGCCACAGTTGAATTTGCATAGGAAAGTTTTATCTTTTCATCAAAAGTTACAGAAAAAATTCCGCATGGAATATTTTCAATTATGGAAGAAAGCTTTTCGGAAAGGTTTGTCTTAAGCTTCAGAAGTTTCATCCTGAAGTCAATGTTTTCTACCGTCATGTAATAAATATTGCTTGTGACGGTTTTTCCGATTTGCCGCAAGTGCAGTCTTACCCAAAAAGGCTGGGTATTTTCGTAGAACGGTTTTAACTGGACTTCGCAGAAAGAGCTCTTTTTTGTTTTCATGGTTTCGGAAAGGCTTGAAAAGAACGTTTCCTTGCTATAGTCTTCAATTCCGGCAAGAAGATTTTTCTGTATATTCTCAAAATCGTGCCGGGTTGTTCCTATTTCTTCAAAAAACTGGTCGTTTGCGCGAAGCAATTCAATGGTTTCGCCTGCCCATTCAATCAGCGCGGCGCCGCCTATCAAATTGTTAAAAAGAAGTGTTGAAGTTTCGGTTGCATCAAGGAATCTTGCGGCTTCAAGCCCGGCTTCTTTTTTGTTTTTTTCAAAGTTGACTGGAGAAAGGTTTGTTAAAAGCTCCTCGTATTTTTCAATCGGCAGCGGACGTGCAAAATAATAGCCCTGCATATAAAAACATCCGATGCTTTTAAGGTAGTCTGCCTGCTCCTTGGATTCAATTCCTTCCGCGATTACAGGAAGGTGCAGCCAGTTTGCCATTCTTATTACAGAGCTTAAGATATTTCCGCCTTTGGAATTGTTCTTGCCGTCTTTTAAATCTTTTGTGTCTGCGGCAATAAACTTCATGTCAAGTTTTAAGACGTTTACCGGAACTTCTTTTAATGTGTTCAATGAAGAATAGCCGCTTCCAAAATCATCCATTTCAAGGCAGAAACCGTTGTCCCTCAGTGCCTCTACAACTTGAATTAATTGCGTAGGATTTTCCATGTACGCTGATTCTGTGATTTCAAGCCTTAGCAAATTTGGAGTAAGGTTGTATTTTTTCAGGAGTCCGTTAAAGACTTGAACAAGATTCTGATTGTAAATGTCCCGGCGGGAAATGTTTACGGAAACTGGAATAGGATTCAGTTCCATATCTTTCCATTTTCGTAAAAGCTGGCAGGTTTTTTCCCAGATGAACAAATCAAGCTGAGTGATAAATCCGTTCCGCTCAAAAACCGGAATGAAAATTGCCGGCGAAATAAGCCCCTTTGTAGGATGGTTCCATCTGACCAGAGCTTCCGCTCCCACTAAAGATTCTGTTGTGTAGTCATATTGCGGCTGCAGATAAACTGTAAATTCATTTCTCTGCAATCCTACGACCATGTCGGTTATAAGTTCCTGTTCATCCTTCAGGTTTTCAATCATTGATTCATTGTAAAAGGCAAATCTTTCTGTAAAATTCTGTTTTATTGAAGAAAGCGCCAGTTCCGCCCGGTCGATTGCAAGTGAAATATCCGTTTCAGAATTAGTAATCAAATAAATTCCATACCGGCATATAAAATCAAACTTAGGGTGAAGCAATTTTACGTATGCGTCGACTTTTCCCAGAATCATAAAAAGAATGTCGTTTGAAACCGCCGGCGTGCATACGACAAAGTGGTCGGCGTAAATATGTCCGTATGTCGAAAAATCAGAAACCGTGCTTTTTAAATGGTCTCCGATTTTTTCAAGAATTTTGTCACCTGCCGTAAATCCAAAAAGGTCGTTAAAAACTTTAAAGCGGTCAAGGTTTACAAGCATAAGGTAATACTGTTTGCCGGGGTTGTTCTTAATCATTTCATGCGTTTTGATAATAAATGCCTGTTTGTTGTAAACGCCTGTTTTATCCAGCTGGGCAAGCTGCTTTATTGTATTTTTCTGCTGCTCGTGCACGCTTGAAACGTGTTTTTCTTCTTCGGTGATGTGCTTTACCGTATGGCTCAAAATTGCAAAGAGATTTTCTGGCGGAGTACTGCTCGGAAAACATTCTAAAACGCCAATATCATAGAATTTTTTCTGCGCGGCAAGGTTGACTTCTTTCATTATTCCGATTACTGGAATTTTCAGTGAAACTTTGTCGTTCATTGAATTTAAAAGCAGCGCTTTTTCATGGCTTTCTTTTATTAAATTCGGATATTTAAAAAGGAAGTCTTCATCAAGGACTACTACAGAAGGAATAACCGTTTCCATCTTCTTAAGGAATTCTTCTGCGGTCTGGATGTACACTATGTCAAATGTTGATTCAAATTCTTCCGTAGAAAGGTATTGCTTGAGATTTTTTTCTGTCGATGCAAAAATTGTAAATTCTTTCATAGTACTCCAATTGATTATACCATTCATTCCTATAAAATCAATTGGAGTTTTCGATATTCACAGGGCAAACGCATTATAAATAATTTAAGTAAACTTTGCGCGAAGGAACGGTTTCGTGGTCAAAAACACTCTGATTGTTGAGACCGCGAGAGCGGTCAATTCTATAGTTACTTTGCAACAATCAGCGTGTAGCGCATTATTGCGCGATTTTGAACCACGAAACCGTGACTGGGAGCAAGTTTTTTGCTGAATACATTTATAATGCGTTTGCCCTGTCGATATTCATGCCTTTATAGTTCATTTATGATTTTTCTGCTTTACAGGCGCAGTTCTTTTGCTTTTGCCTTGATTTTTTCCTGGATAACCGGAATTGACGCTTCTGGCTCTTCCGCGCTGTAGTTTTCGCGGATTATATTTACAAAAACTGAGCCCGCGACTATTGCGTAGACGTGCGGAGCAATCAGCCTTGCCTGTTCTTCGCATGTAATTCCGAAACCGCCTAGGATTTTTGCTCCCCCGGCGGAAGTTTTATCTATAAAATCCAGCATTTCTTTTGTTACAACGGTTTTAGTTCCTGTTATTCCGGCTCTTAGTGCAGTGTAGATGTATTCAAATTTCTGGCTTGTCATCTGTTTCAGCCGCTCGTCTGTCATGGATGGCGCGGCCACAGGAATATTGTGTATTCCGTATTTTTTGCAGGCCGCAGTAAGTCCTTCGTCGCAGTCAAAAGGCAGATCCGGCACAATCAGTCCGTTCACGCCTGATCCGGCCGCCATTTTTACAAAATTTTCTACTCCCGGGCGGTAAACCAACGCTGCGTAAGTCATTAAAAAAATCTGAATTTCCGGATGGCGGCGGCGCATTTCTGCTATATAAGCCATTCCCTGTTTTACCGTATATTTTCTTGCAAGCACAGTTGAGCAGGCGTTTTGAATCGCAGGACCGTCTGCGCTTGGGTCGCTGAACGCCAGCTGGACTTCAAGAATTTTTGTTCCGCCGGCAATCAGCGCTTCTCCTGCCGCAAGGCATGTTTCGTCATCCGGGTAACCTGCAACCTGATGTGACATTAAAATAGTGCTCATATATTCTCCCATATCATTTGTTTTTTTTCATTGACGCTGCAAAATGAATGTCCTTGCCTGCGTCAAGGCGTTCGAGTTCAGACTGAAGGAATTGTTTCCATTCTTCCTGCCGGAAAACCGGACATGTGATAAAAATATCCTTGTCGCCGCGGCCGGACATATTCACCACGATATTCTGGTCTTTTTGCATTTTTGGAGCGAGTTTTAGGGCTAGCGCGCCGGCATGGGCGCTTTCCATGGCAAAAAGTAGTCCTTCTGTCTTTGCAAAGACTGAAACTGCGTTCAAGGCTTCCTCATCCTTTATGGCTTCGAATTTTACCCTGCCGGTTTCACCTAAATATGCAAGCTGCGGCCCGATTCCTACGTAATCCAGCCCCGCGGAGATTGAGCGCGTCTGACCGGCCTGTCCGTCCTCATCCTGAAGAAAGCGCGTTTTGAATCCCTGCATAATTCCGTCAACAGCGTCATTTCCGACCATCCGGCTTGCGTTGTTGCCTTTTCCAGGTCCGATTCCGCCGGCTTCCGCTCCAAAAAGCAAAGGTTCTGCCTCATTTATAAACGGTTCAAAAAATCCGATTGAATTTGAGCCGCCGCCTACACAGGCGACCATTGCGTCAATCTTCTTGCCGCGCTCAGCCATTTGTTTTTTTGTCTCGCGCCCGATAACCGCCTGAAATTCCCTGACCATATCCGGGAACGGCGAAGGACCTAGCGCAGAACCGATAAGGTAGTGAGTGTCGCTGAAATTTGCCGCCCAGTCGCGCATCGCCTCGTTGATTGCGTCCTTTAAAATCCGCGAACCGGTTGTTACCGGAACAACTTCCGCGCCATACATTTCCATTGTTGAAACGTTTGGCTGCTGCCGGCGGACATCGACTTCGCCCATGTAAACGCGGCATTTTAGTCCAAGTTTTGCGCAGGCCGCGGCTGTCGCGACTCCGTGCTGACCGGCTCCGGTTTCCGCGATAATGCGTGTTTTTCCCATTCGTTTTGCAACCAGAGCCTGCCCGATTGCGTTGTTGATTTTGTGCGCGCCTGTATTTGCAAGCCCTTCAAGTTTTACATAAATCTGCGCGCCGCCAAGCTGTTCGGAAAGTCGCTTTGCATAATAAAGCGGCGTTGGACGGCCTATAAAATCTGCGCGGATTTCTTCCAGCTCATTTAAAAAATCCGGGTCTTTCATGCATCTGTGGAATGCTTCTTCCAGTTCCTCAATCGGACGGCGAAGAACTTCCGCAACGTAGCGTCCGCCGAATTTTCCAAAAAATCCTTTATCTGATTCTGTCATTTTATTTGATTTTCTCCTAAAAATTTTTGTTGAATAGCAGATTCAACTGCTGAAAAAACTTCTCAAGCTTGTAAAAATCCTTTTTGCCGGGGGCGGATTCAACGCCGCTGTTTACGTCGACTAGTTCCGGCTGAAAGTTTTTTATCATATACCGAATATTTTCCGGGTTCAAGCCGCCGCTGAGCCACAACGGACCTGCTTTTTTTGATTTTGCGATAAGTTCTGAAGGAATTGTTTTTCCTGTTCCGCCGTAACGCGAATCTCCGCCGGCATTTGCGCTTTCCAGGTTTTTTGCGTCAACAAGAACACGCGGAAAACCGGATGAATAAAGTTCTTTCAACGCGCCAAAATCCTCTTCCGCCGCCAAAGGAACTGCCGCATAGCCAAATTCTCCTTTTGCAAGATTTCCGCAGCCATGAAACTGGATTCCGTCCAAAATTTGCTGGCGGCACATTTGAAAAACTACCTTTCCTTCTTCCGAAAATGGATTTACAATCACGCCGACCAGCAAAGGTATTTTTTTTATTTTTTTTGATTCAAAAAGCTGTTTAAGCTCCGCGCGGATTTTCATGATTTTTTCAGAATCTTCCGGTTTGTTTGTGCGCGGTGATTTTTCTGCAAAAATGAATCCCAGAATATCCGCGCCAAGCTCCGCGCATTTTACCGCGTCTTCTTTTGAAGTTATTCCGCACACTTTTATAAGCGGTTTTTCATTTTTTTCTTCAAGAAGAGAAGCGGTTTTTTTCCAGAACGAATATTCGCATTCAATTTTTTGCGACTCCGCCGCATCGGAAAATGATTTTACAAGTCTTTTTGCATTTTTTGGATTTCTTGCCGCCGCTTCTCCAATTAAAACTGCGTGAAAATCGAGCTTTCCTGCAAAACTTGCCGCTTCCGGCGTTTTTATGCCAGATTCGGAGACTATTTCCGGGAACGGAAACTTTTTATTTTCTTCTATATATATGCGCCTGATTTTTTTCTTTAATTTTAAGGGAATCAGCAGGTCGATTGCGAAGGTTTTCAAATCCCGTGAATTTATTCCAAGAAGTATTTTTTTGCTGCAATTCATTGTGTCTGCAAGCTCCAGGACGGCGAACGCTTTTTTTATGTCGCTTTCTTCGCGGATTTCAAGCAGGACAGAAATTCCGTACTCAAAAGCCTTTTTTGCCATTGCAAGAAGCTTTTCCGTATCAAGGATTCTTCCTATCAAAAGAACCGCATCCGCACCGCAGAGATATGAAATTTCAATTTCTTCCGGTTCAAGCAAAAAATCTTTTCTTAGAATCGCGGCGTTTTTATCTGCCGTTTGCGCGGCTTTCTGCAAATCTTCCAGCGAACCGTGAAAATAATTTTCTTCGGTAAGGCAGCTGATTGCTCTTGTTCCGGCTCTTATGTAATTTTCCGCTGTTTCTGCGGCATCCAGTTCCGGCGCAATCCAGCCTTTTGAAGGCGAGGCGCGTTTTATTTCAAGAATTGTTCCCGGCTTTTCTAAGAACGGAATTACCGACCGGATTCTTTTCTGCGGAATTTTGTGTCCGAATGAAAAACCTTTGCTTTTTATGTCTGCGCGTCGTTTTTCGCAGATTTCTGTAAGAATATCCATTTTAACTGTTGGTTTCCTTTTTGATTTCTTCAAGTTTCTTTGACACTTCACCAGAATCTATTGCCCTGATGATTTTAATGCAGCCTTCTTTTATGGATTTTGCCTTTCCGCCGATGTAAAGCGCGGCTCCTCCGTTCAGGGCGATTGCCGCCTTTAAAGTTCTTCGGCCTTTTCCTTTAAGAAGCTCCATTGCAAGCCGTGCGTTTTCTGCGCCGGTTCCGCCGGAAAGTTCTTCATCCTTGCAGCCTGAAAGTCCAAAATCCGCCGGTTCGATTGTGTATTCTTTTTCTTTGTTGTCTTCGTCGATTTCAAAGACTTTTGTTCCCACTACCGGCGAGATTTCATCAAATCCGTCCTCTGAAACAACGACCATGACTCTTTTTGCTCCAAGAAGTTTTGCGGCTCTTGCAACCGGCGCAAGAAGTTCAGGAGAATAAACGCCAAGCATCTGGTATTTTGCTCCGGCTGGATTTGAAAGCGGTCCAATCAGATTCATTATTGTCTTTACGCCCAAAGCCTTTCGGACTGGAGCGGCAAAACGCATTGCTGAATGGTAGACCGGCGCGAATAGAAAACCGAAGTTTGTTTTTCTGATTGTTTCTGCGGTTTTTGACGGCGCATTATCAATTTTTATTCCAAGGGCTTCAAAAAAATCTGCTGCCCCAGACTTGGAGGAAACTGCCCGGTTTCCGTGCTTTGCAACAGGAAGTCCGCAGGCGGCCGCGCACAATGCGCTCATTGAGCTTATGTTGAAAGAGCCTTTGCTGTCTCCGCCTGTTCCAACAATGTCTGTAAGCTCGGTTGTTTCAAGCGGAAGCGGCGTTCGTTTTGCAACAAGAACACCTGCGCATCCGGCGATTTCTTCCGGAGTTGCCTTTTTCGCGGCAAGAGCCGTAAGAATCGCTGCGGTCATCCGTTCGTCCATGCAGCCGTCTGTTAAATCTTCCATGAACATTTCGGCTGTCCTGCGGCTCATGCTTTTTCCTTCAATTAAAGAAGAAAGAACCTGCTTTGCCGGAAACGGTTCTGCGCGGTAATTTAAAAATGCTGTGAAAAATTCCTTTGTCTTTGGAGAGGCGATTGATTCCGGGTGGAACTGGACTCCTTCAATCGGCATGGTTTTGTGGCGGATTCCCATGATGTCGCCGTCGTCTGCGCGCGCTGAAATTTCAAAATCTGCCGGAAGAGTTGATTCATCGATTACAAGCGAATGGTAGCGCGTAAATGTCTCGCGCTTTCCCATAAGTCTGAACATTCCTTTGCCGTCAAGGTTGATTTCTTCGGCGATTCCGTGCTTTATGAATTTTGCGTTTACAATTTTTGCGCCAAAAGCGTAGCCAATCGCCTGATGACCAAGACAAATTCCCAGAACAGGAATTTTTCCTGCAAAATATTTTATCGCTTCAACGGAAATTCCTGCATCTTCCGGGCGGCCAGGACCTGGAGAAACAATCAGTTTTGCCGGATTCATTTTTATTGCGTCCTGTAGCGTGATTTCCTTGCTGCGGACAACTTTTATCTCTTCTTCGGTAAGTTTTGCAAGCGACTGATAAACGTTATATGTGAAACTGTCGTAATTATCCAATAATAAAATCATATTTTCCTCCGCGGTCTGTTATTTCTTTGTGTTTTCGATTACAGCGCGCATTGCGCCAAGCTTTTCGCAGGTTTCTGTAAATTCCCGCTCCGCGTTGCTTGCGTAGACAATTCCGCCGCCCGCCTGCAGCGTCCACACATCCTGCTGCTTGAGCGCACAGCGAATCGCAATGCAGAAATCCAGGTTGTTCTTGTTTCCGATGTATCCGACTGCCCCGGCGTAAAAATTGCGCTTGTATTTTTCCAGTGAAGAAAGAATTTCAATCGCGCTTATTTTCGGCGCTCCCGAAACTGTTCCGGCTGGAAAAGCCGCACGCAGAACTTTTATTGCGGAAGTATCGTCATCAACTTTGCCAATTACTTCTGAAACAAGATGGATTACGTGGCTGTAAAGTTCCGTGAACATATAGCGCGTTACTTCAACGCTTCCTGTTTTGCACACGCGGCCAAGGTCGTTCCGTGCAAGGTCGACAAGCATAAGATGCTCCGCGCGTTCTTTCGGGTCGTTCAAAAGCTCTTCCATAAGCTGCTTGTCTTCCAGAGGATTTTTTCCGCGGTGGCGGGTTCCTGCAATCGGGTGAATCATCGCCTCGCCGTTTCGCACGCGAACAAGGCTTTCTGGAGAAGCGCCTGTAAGCTGGAAATCTTCAAAATCAAGGTAGAACATATACGGCGAAGGATTTACAGAGCGCAGCCTGCGGTAGATTTCCAGGGCTGGAACTTCGCTTTTTATCTGAAGCCGTCGGCTTGGAACTGCCTGAACTATGTTTCCGGCGTAGATTTCTTTTTTCAGCGCCTCGACTTTTTCGCAGTATTCTTTTTTGCTCTGCGCTTCGTCTGTAAGAACTGTTGTTTCGTAGTCGGTCTCTGGCTCTGCAAGATACGAAAAATCCAGGTCAGAAAGCCGTTTTTTTATATTTTCTATTGCGGCCTTTAAATCAATCTGGTGTTCTTTGTAATTCTGCGCGCAGATATAGATTTTTTCATAGAAATGGTCAAAAATTATAAAAGTGTGTCCCACAACAAAGGCGCTTTCCGGGATTTTAAGCTGGTCTTCCTGTTTCTGAAGATGGATTGTGTCGCAGCGGGCGCAAAATTCGTAGCTAAGGTAACCCATTCCGGCTGCCGGAAGCGGCAAGTCTAATCCTTCTTCCGGCGGATTTTCCGCCGCGATTTCTGCAAGAACATCAAGAATATCGCCTTTCATTGCGTAAACCGGGCGGCGTTCTCCGTTGATTACGATTGCAATTCCGTCTTCATCCTGAATAACCCGGAACGCCTCGTCAAGCATAATCATTGAATAGCGGTCTTTGCCCGAAGAAAAATTTGCTGATTCAAGAACCGCTTTCGCGTTGAATTTTTTTGCCAGAGAAAAAGGAGTAAATCTGTCTCCCGGAAGAATTTCATATAACATATAAATCTCCAATAAGGTTCAGGCTCTTGTCCGTTGCTGAACCTTTGTTTCTACGAATAGAAACATTATAGAAATAGTGTATGTTACTGTCAATAGAAACACGAAAAAAACTGAAAGAAATTTGATTTTTGAATTTTGTAAAAAACGGTTTCTTTTTTTTCGTTATTTCAATTTTTCTAAACTAAAGAAGTTGTCTCGTCTATTCCCATTCTGATGTTCAGGCACTGCACCGCCGCGCCGCTCGCGCCTTTTCCAAGGTTGTCAAAGCGGCTTGTAAGCATGATTCTGTCATCGTTTCCGTAAACAAAAATCTGCATATTGTTTGTTCCTGCCAGCGTGTTTGCCGCGATAAACTGTTCTGTCAGCGTGCCTTCGCCCATGAATCCGGCTACTTTTACAAAGTTGCAGTCTTTGTAGTGTTCGCTCATCATTTCCCACACGTCGTGCGCGGAAACTTTTTTTGCCAGAAGCCGCGCATGAAGCCCGACCGTTACAGTCATTCCCTGAAAATAGTCGCAGACATACGGATTGAAAACAGGCTCAAATTCAAGGCCTGCGATTTTTTTCATTTCCGGAAGATGCTTGTGCGCCTGCGTCAATGCATAAAGCCGCGGAGAGTCCAGTTCCGGGTTTCTGTCTGGTGCCTCGTACTGCGCGATTGCCTTTTTTCCTGCTCCCGAATATCCGGAAACCGCATGGATTACAACCGGGTAGTCAGCCGGCATAATTCCAGATTTTACAAGCGGATAGCCCAAAGCCACAAAGCCCGAAGCGTAACAGCCAGGAACTGCGATTCTGTTGGAGGTCATGATTTTTTGGCGGAACGATTTGTCAAGTTCAGGAAATCCATACGCCCAGGCTGGATTTGTTCTGTGCGCAGTGGAAGCGTCGATAATCACAGTGTCTGGATTTGTGCAAAGTTCAGCCGATTCAACTGCCGCCGCGTCGGGCAGACACAAAAATGTAAAATCGCTTGAATTAATCATTTTTGCGCGCTCTGCGGAATCCTTTCGTTTTTCCTCGTCAATCTGCAGAATCTCAATATCGCTGCGGTTTGCAAAACGCTCAAAAATCTTAAGCCCGGTAGTACCTTCTTTTCCATCTATAAAAATCTTTACGCTCATACTTGCCTCTAAATTTGAATCGGGCGGGGAAATAATTCCCGATGTTCGGAACTTTCGTTCCTTGCTTCCTTGCAAAAGTATAAAGTCTTTTGCAGGCTCGGTGGCTATTCACAATGTCCCGTTCAATTTCTACTAGCCTTGATTTCGAGTTTTTTTTGCAAATTATGAAAGAACGCTTTCGGCATATTTCCAATTTGCTCAGATGGATTTGGCTCGCGCTACGCTTGTATTAATTCGGGTGCTCCGCACTTTAATTAATTCAATCGCCAAAAATCTTCACAAATTGCAAATCTGCCTGCGCTTTTATTCTTTTTACAAAAAACTCGACATTCAGGCTACTATATAGTATAAAAGTTTTCAGATTAAAAAAAAATCACTTACAAAGCAAAACGGCAAATTTTGGACAAAATTTATTCAGTTTAATCAAAATCCGCTAAAAATTGCGCAAAAAATACTCAGAAAATCATCTGAATTTCGTTTTTTTTCCTGGAAAAGGGATTTGCGGTTTGCGATGACTTTGTGCGGTAAAAAAGACTAAAGGTCCAGCGAAACCCGATAATTACAGGCGTAGCGCGGGCAGAGCCGTCTGGAGCAAGGATTGGCAGGCTAATCTACGCAAATTCTCTGTAAGTGATTTTTCATAATCCATAAAAATTAAAATTCAGATTTTTTTTCCAGTTGGCACAGAATTTGCATAATATATTAGTGAAGGCTGGAAATAATCCGGCTGGAAATTAAACAATTCGCGCAGGAGGCATTTTATGAACGAATTAGCTTTATTCAATGACTTGTTTGGTGATTTTGCAGATGATGGTTACATGATGCCGTCTATCAATTTAAAGAAGGCTTTTCAGACACCAAAAGTTGATGTTAAAGAAGAGTCTGGTGCGTATACATTAAAAATGGATTTGCCTGGAAAAACTGATAAAGATGTAAAAATCGAGTTGAATCAAAACGTCCTTACAATTTCATCAGAAAAGAAAAACGAAAAAGATGAAAAATCAGAAAAGAAAGAAGAGGGCAAATGGCTTGTAAAAGAACGCTCTTACCAGAAATTCAGCCGAAGCTTTACACTTCCGGAAGATGTTGAAGCCGAAAAAGTTTCTGCCGAAGTAAAAAACGGTGTTCTTACAGTAACAATGCCGCGTAAAGCGTTGCCAGAACCAAAACGCATCGCAATCAAAAGCGCATAAATTCAGCACTCGCCGGATTTAAGTCTTAGCTATAAAAGGGGCGCCCCAAAAATTACGGGGCAGCCCCTTTTGTTTTTAACAAGTCTGCCGCGGTGGTGGGGGATTTCAGAATATCCAGCCCATGGGTTCGTTGCATTGAGGCAGTTTCAGTTGCCCTGCGTATACGTATTGAATCACGTAAAAATCTAACCAAAAGCTATTCGGTTACTCATGTAAAATTCTAACCGTAATTATTTAGACCAAGGAACTGCCAGCGAGATAAGAGTTGACTGGAGTTCCTGGGTTCTTTTCAGTAGTGTTTCCAGGTCTAAGGCATTTTTTCTTCGTCTTAGTTCCTGCTTTGTTTCTTCTGAAAGAGAGCCGCATTCCATCAGCCGTGTGTATGGAGTCTTTGCGTCATCATATTTTTTTGTTACCTTGGCGTCAATCCTTTCTTTCTTCTGAATCTTCATCGAAGGAAAAAAATAGTTTACAAGCAGACTGTAGGTTTCATAAAGCTCTGCCATGACAGCCCTTGCTTCCTCGCCTTCAAAGCGGTAATAGCCGACGATTCTTCGGACTACGCTGTCGTTCTTTTGCTCGACATAGCAGTTGTCATTTTTCCTGTACGGCCTGCTTCTTGTAAACTCCACATGGTTTTCCCTGCACCATCCAAGAAGCTGGGTATTCTTCAGTTCGCTTTCGTTGTCACTGTCCAGGCCTTTCATCTGGAACGGTAGTTTTCTCCTGACATCATCCACAGCCTCCTTTACCCATCGCTGAGCCTTGTTCAGCAGCGCCCTGTTTTCCGTCCAGCCTGAGAATATGTCAGTAAGTGTCAGGGTTGATATGTACTGTCCTTCGGCTCTCATTCCGCAGTTGGCGACGGTATCAGCCTCAAAGAAGCCGGGCTCCAGGGAATCCCATTCAAAATAAACGCGGATTGGAATCAGCCTGTTCAGGTTCTTTGCAGGGCGGGTCGCCGATATTCCGCGTATGCTGTGTTTTGCGATTTCCGGCTTAATCATTCTTCCGATAGTTGCGCTTGAGATTCTTGAGAGCTTGAATTTCATTTCATCACTGTATCCGAATTTTGCGGCGCAGTAATCAAGATTGTCCCTGATAAATGTCACCAGCCTTTTTGCGCAAAGAAACATCGAGAAAATCCACAGGTGGATGACTTCCCCTTTTATGTCATCGCCGTAGTATTTTGCAAAGACCCGTTTCTTCCGTTGCCTTGTGATTATCTGTACGGATTTTCTCTCGACATTGTTAAAGTGAGTGGTTTTTATCCTTGCGGTGTTTTTGAGCATGTGAATTGCGTACTTCCGGTTGTATCCTGTTGTCGCTGTGAACTCGTCGATGATTTTTGTCTTATGTTTCCTGTCTGCCGTACAATATCTTTTTGCTGTTTCTTCCGTCAGTTTCTTTTTTGTTTTCATATCCAATCCCATTTTCAGCCCTCGTCAGGCTTTTATTTTGGGTTAGATTTTTACTTGATTCACCACTTTTTTTTCGGTTAGATTTTACGTGATTCAATGCGGTATATGGAAATTTTAAAAATTATCTTATAAAATGAACTATTAAAGTTTATGCAAAACAGTGAAAATATTCAAATAGAAGAAAACAAGGACTTTCTGACAACGCAGCTAATTACTTATATTGGAAATAAAAGAAAAATAATCGGAGAAATAGAAAAAGAAATTGAATTGATTTCTGAAAAATCAGGTAAAGAAAAACTTGTTTGCACAGATTTATTTTCCGGTTCTGGAATTGTAGCAAGAATGTTAAAAAGACATTCATCAAAATTGATAGTAAATGATTTAGAGAATTATTCTTCTGTAATAAATAGTTGTTACTTGATTAATAAAAAAGATTTTCCCAAGGATGAATGTGAGTATCTCCGTAAAAAAATTGAAGATTCTTGCCGGCTGGAAAAACTTCCGGGTATAATTTCTATGAATTACGCTCCGCAGGATGATAATAACATCAAAAAGGGCGAAAGGGTTTTTTATACACATCAGAATGCGGTTCTAATTGATACGTACAGAACTCTTATTGATAAATTTGTTCCTGATGAAAACTTAAGAAAATTCTTTCTGGCGCCGCTCATAACAGAAGCGTCGGTTCATGTTAATACAAGCGGTGTTTTTAAGGGATTTTATAAAGACAAGAACACAGGAATCGGTTGCTTTGGAGCGGCTGGCAAAAACGCGCTTACAAGAATCTTTGGAAAAATAGAGCTGAAAGAACCTGTTTTCAGCAATTTTGAGTCAGATTTGGAAATTTATCAAAAAGATACAGTTTTACTTTCAAAAGAATTAAAAGACCTGGATATTGCGTACATTGATCCTCCTTATAACCAGCATCCTTACGGCTCGAACTATTTTATGCTCAATTTGATTTTAAAGAATAAGCTTGATGTTGAAATCAGCAAAATAAGCGGAATTACTCAGGGCTGGAATCGTTCAGTGTTTAACAAACCTTATTCGGCGTTAAAATCAATGGAAGAAATTGTTTCAGGCTTGGATTCAAAATTCATTGTGATTTCGTACAATTCAGAAGGTTTTATAAGTTTTGACGAAATGTCCGAAATGCTAAAGAAATATGGAAAATTAAAAACTGTCGAGATAGCATATAACACTTTTCGGGGCAGCAGGAATTTAAGAAACAGAGATATTCATGTTTCTGAATATTTGTTTATTTTGGAAAAATAAAGTTACGATTTTGAATTTTTTTGTTGATATTTTAAAGGTGTATTTTATAATTTATTTTGATTAGAAAATTTCAAAAATTGTCGGTTTTCCAAAATCGGGTTTTTGAATAAAAAGGAATGTGTAATAAGAATTTTCCTGTACCAGTGTTAAGATTTTTGTTCACAAGTTTGCGTTGCAAATTTCCTTATCTACTGCATATTCTCATTATGTTGCGGATATGCTCAAAAAGTTAAACTGAAAGGAAAGTCTTTCTGTTAGCTTTTTATTGGAGTCAGCATGAAATTATCAAAGAAATCAAAGGTCGCATTAGTTTTGATTATGGTTTCTTCTGCTTGTTTATCGAGCCAGGCGTGGAAAAGTTTGAAAAGAGGAATTGAGCAAGGCATAGGAAATGCTGTTTCCAGTTCAGTTTCTGAAAGCACAAAATATGATGTAAAAAATTACAAGTCTAAGAAGCCTGCGAATCTTTCAAAGGAAACGTCTGTTCAGAAAAAAGCCGCCCTTCTTGACAAGGCGGAAGCTGCTCTTTTGAAAAAAGAATACAAGACTTCACAAAAATACCTTGACCAGTTCAATAGCATATCATTTACAGAAAAAACTCCGCTTGCAGATGCGCAGGCTTTAGGAAAATGGTCCGCGGAAATCGACAGATACTTGATGAACCTGAATCCTGACCGGGAATACAAAGGCGAAAAATAAGCCTAAAAAAAATTAGAAAAAACAAAACGTGCCGGAAATTCGGAATGCGATTTCCGGCATATTTTTTTTCTATATTTTTGCTTCTTCTATTAATTCTGCAATCAGCTTTTTCTTTCCTTCTGTGTAACGTCTGTGGTCATCCGAAAATTTCTTTGCCAGATTCTGTTTTCATTCATCATATTTCATGGCTTTTTCAGGAAAAGCATTTGGATAATTCTGGAAATCGATATAATTATTCCATTCTGTTTCCTCTTCCCGGCAGACTTTTGAGAAATTCAGTCTATTTTTTCTTACTCTCCGCTTGCTCCCAAAATCTCCCTGTAAATCTCCAAATCCTTGATTGCGAACACGTTGAAAATTACCTTTTTTATGCTTGCATTTTTGTTTTCATCGAGCCAGCCTTTTACTGTTTTTACGGCGATTTGAGCAGCGAGTTTTTGCGGAAATCTGAAAACGCCTGTGGAAATGCAGCAGAACGCAACGCTTTCAAGTCCTTTTTGCGCGGCAAGGTTCAGGCAGCTTGTGTAGCACGAGGCGAGCTGGATTTTATCGCGTTCGCTTACTGTGGCGCGGATTATCGGACCGACCGTGTGCAGAACGTATTTTGAAGGCAGATTGAACGCCGGAGTGATTTTTGCGCTTCCAGTTTTTTCAGGCGCGCCCTGTTCTTTCATAATCTCGTTGCATGCGAGGCGAAGCTGAACTCCTGCGAAAGTGTGGATGCAGTTGTCAATGCACGCGTGGAGCGGAGCAAAGCAGCCGAGCAGGGCGGAATTTGCGGCGTTTACGATTGCGTCCGCGTTCAGAGTTGTGATGTCGCCCTGCCACAAAAAAATCCGTTTGTCTGCCGGAACATTTTTCAGCGTTGCAACATCGGTGATTCCACGCTCTTTGTTGCGTTCGGTTAAATATTCGTCCTGAATTTTCAAGAATTCATCAGAAACCGGCCGCGGCGGACGCACATTCATCAGCGAACGGAGCAAATTTTTCTGCGCGTCTTCGTCATCGTGCGGAGGAAGCTCGATTTTTTTGTATTCGTCAGGCGAATCCTGCTCGTTCAGAAGAGCTTTTATAAGCCATTCTCGTCGTTCGGGTTGGGTCATGCTTTCTCCAGAAATTAGCAATTCGGTCTTTTTGTTTTCCATATTTTTGCTTCTTCTATTAGTTCTGCAATTAGATTTTTCTTTCCTTCTGTGTAGCGTATGCGGTCATCAGGAAATTTCTTTGCCAAATCCTGCTTACATTCATCATATTTCGTAGCTTTTTCAGGAAAAGCATTTAGATAATCCCGAAAATCGATATAATTATTCCATTCTGTTTCATTCCATTTAACTACGTGGATATGATGCGTGCGGATGTCTTTTTCAAAATCGCCTTTTACAAGCAGAAGTTGTCCGGGAACGTCTTCTCCACGAAAAATGTAGTTGTTTTTATTTAAAACTTCAATGAATGGAAGAATATCATCCAGATTTCTAACTTCCACGGCAATATCAATAATCGGTTTTGCGTGAATGGAAGAAACGGCGGTGCTTCCGATATGCTGAATGTCGGTGGCAATATTTCCCAAAATGCCTTTTAGTTCAGCAATCGTATTCTCGGCTTCTTTTTGCCAGTCGCTTTGGTGCGCTTCCAGTTTTACCGAACCTCTTTTTAACCCTGTCATGCAAAATCCGTCCTAAGCAATTTTTTCATTCTACAAAATATATTCCAGCTGCCGCTCTTTTGTTTTAAGCCCCATTTTTTCGTAGAATTTTTCCGCCGAAGTGTTTCCTGCCCAAACGTTCAGCGTTACCTCGTAGCAGCCAAGCCGTTTCGCCTCGCTTTTGACGTGCTCAAAAAGTTTTTCGCCGATGTGTCGGCCGCGGGTGTTTTTGTCAACGCACAAATCGTCAATAAAAAGCGACTTGAACTGAACCATGTTGTTTGAAAAAGGCTGCTCCCGAAGCTGGCAAAAAGCGTACCCGACGCAAATGTCATTCTCGTCCGCTGCGACATAAATCGGCTTCAGGTCGTCCTTGAGCATTTCCAGAAGCTCCTCATCCGTGTACTTTGTCGTTCCCGGAATAAAAATGTCCGGCCGAATCTCCGCATGAATCTGCAGAACCTGTCCCAGTAAATCAATAATTCTCGGAATGTCCTTGTCGTTCGCTCTTCGTATTGTCATTTTTTGCTCCATTTTGAGTTTATTCAGATTTTAAATTTCCGGGTGGCTTTTTGTCCGTTTGCTTACGCAAGCTGCCAAAAATCGGGCTATCCGTGGTTCCGGCTTTCGCCTACAATCCCTAGCGCGCAGTGCAAGGATATTCGCAGCATTGCGCATGCAAAATCCCTAGCGCATAAAGATGAAAAGAGAATTTTCAGTTGTTAAGACGTGTCTTTAGAGAAATTAAAGAATTATTGAAAGAAGTCTGATATGAATTTTTAAAGGAAAGTTTTAAGGCAAAACAGTGCCGGGCGAAAGAAACGCCGGCGGCGCAAAGGGCAAGACTCAAAAGCTTTACGTTCTGAGCGGCAGCCTGAATCACAAAGCAGATTGGACAGTCGTCGCCTGAGCAGTCGTGTCCAGCTTCAGCAGCCGCAAAAAATACTGAGAAAACTGTAAATGCAATGAAGACCGCCGCGAAAACCGCGCGCAGCCTGTTCAATTTTGAATCCAGATTCGCTTTCATTCCAAAGTCCTGCATTTTTCGCAAAGTCCGTTCAATGATGACAAAGAAAAATCAACCTTGAAGCCGAAATTTTCAGAAACCGACTTAAGGTAATCCGTCGTAAGCCTGTCCGAAAGGTGAATCATCGCGCCGCATTTTTCGCACTGAAAGTGAATGTGCCCACCGCACTGTCCGTCTTTTTCCGCCGTCTGGTAGACAAAACCGTCAGAAACAGCCGACTTGCGTTTTATGAGCCGCCCGCTTTCAACAAGTTTGTCAAGGTTGCGGTAAACAGTCGTCTTGTTCACACTTTCCCCGCGCTCAGAAAGAAAGGCAAGCAGCTCCATCGCAGAAAATCCGCTTTCCGTTCTTTCCTGAACAAACTGAGAAATCAAGTCCGAAGTTTTAGTGTGGTAAGACTTTTGCAACACGGTTGCATATTAACGGGATGAAAAAGAATTGTCAAGAAAAAATTTCGGTTTGCTATGGTTTTGCCGCAAGATTTTGTTTTGCTTCACGAATTTTTGCAATATGAAAACTCGCGCCATCGGGCTTTACCAATCCCTAACGCAAAATACTATGGAAGTTTTGTCAAAAAATGTGTATAGTGTTTTTTGTGAACGCTACTTATTCTGGAGAAACAAATTATGAATATTTGGACAAAGCGAAGCATAGAATTTGCAAATCAGCACGATTATTTAGACCAACTGTTCAAAGTTTATCCTCTTTCGGCAAATGAAAAACGTGATTTATCAAGCGACGTTGTAGAAAAATTAAAAGCATTGCTTCAAACTCGCGATTCGAAAGGCTTGATAAATCTTTTGCTTGACCAAGTAAAAGGTAATGGCGATGAAAAGCATCCTTTCCCAATAAAATATTCTTACGTTTCATATTTGAAAAACGACCGCTCAGCAATAGAAAGAAATCCAAAAACAGTTGAACGAATCGCGAGTTATCTTTATGAAATGGGACTTGCTGGAATCCTTGAAAAAACATCTGCACCAAAAGAAACAAATAGGCAGATGGGGCAACTTTTCAAAAACTATATTGATCAAGCAACTTTAGGATTAAAAGTTACAAAAGATGAAATGTCTTTCTTGAATAGCGAAGAAGATATAATTTTTAACTGTTCTGATTCACAAGGTGAAGATTTTGCAAAAAGAGTTCTTGGCTATCAACGAGATAAAGGACTCGATTTTATTGCAAAAGTAAAAGAAACATACATAATCGGCGAAACAAAGTTTTTAACTGATTTTGGCGGACATCAAAATGCACAGTTAAATGATGCGATTGATACTTTAACATCTTCAATTCAGTCGACAAGTTTTCATGTAAAGAAAATCGCAATCTTAGACGGCGTTTGTTACATAAAATCTGGAAGCAAGATGTATAAGGAAATAACAAGTTTCTCTGATGATACAGTTGTTCTTTCTGCGACATTGTTACGTGAATTTTTAGGCAGTCTGTAAGGAGCGAAAAAAATGGAACTTACTTACAACGGAAAAAAAACGAAAAAAGAAATCCTGGGAATTCTTCCAACATCATACTTTTCAAAGCCGATTTCAGAAAAAGAAAATATTTTGATTAACGGTGACAACTTGGAAGCCTTGCGGATTCTCGTTCACAATTCAAATCTAAAAGGCAAGATTGGCTTAATTTATATCGACCCGCCTTTTGCAACCAACGGAACTTTTACAATCAGTGAGGAACGCGCAAGCACAATAAGCTCTAGCAAGAAAGATGAAATTGCTTATACGGATAATCTTCTTGGCGAAGAATTCTTAGAATTTTTGAGGGAGCGTCTTATTTTGGCACGTGAGCTTTTAAGCGACCGCGGTTCTATTTATCTTCATATTGATTACAAAATCGGGCATTACGTAAAAATCATAATGGATGAAATTTTCGGGGCTGAAAATTTCAAGAACGACATCACAAGAATAAAGTGCAATCCTAAAAATTTTTCACGCAAGGCTTACGGAAACATAAAAGACTTGATTCTTTTTTATTCAAAAACAAGTAATCCGATTTGGAATGAGCCTTTTGTTCCTTTTTCAGACGAAGACAAAGCCCGGCTTTACAAAAAAATTGACGAGCATGGTAAATTTTACACAACAGTTCCACTTCACGCTCCAGGCGAGACAAAAGACGGAGTTACAGGCGGAACTTTCAGGGGAATGTTGCCACCAAAAGGCAGGCATTGGCGCACTTCTCCAGCAGAACTTGAAAAACTAGACGAGCAGGGATTGATTGAATGGTCAAAAAACGGAGTTCCACGCAGAAAAATCTTTGCGGATGAACAGAAGGGAAAAAAACTACAGGACATTTGGGATTTCAAGGATTACCAATATCCAGTTTATCCGACAGAAAAAAATCTTGACCTTTTAAAGCTTATTGTTCAGACTTCCTCAAATCCCGAAAGTTTGGTCATGGACTTTTTCTGCGGTTCAGGAACAACTTTGATTGCAGCCCAAGAACTTGGCAGAAATTGGATTGGAATAGACAAATCCGAAAAGGCGATAGAAGTTACAAGAAAAAAACTGAATGAAGAAAATGCCGCACTTTTTAAGACCGATTTTGAATTTGTTACTATTTTGGAAAAACAAGAGCAGAATTCGCATAATGAAAATATTCTTGTTATGCAGAAAACTCCAAAAGTACTAGTAACTGCGTGAGTTTGATTTAATTTCTATCGTCTCCACCGTTATGGACCTCGTTTTCCCTCTTTTCTTCGATCGTACTCACTACAAATCGTTTTTTTTGCAACTTTCTTGAATCATAGTCAGTACGAAAACTGTCTTTCAGTTTTTAATCATACCCACATTTAATTTGCCTTACGTGAACTGTGACTGACTATATGTCTAAAAACAGTGCAAGAAAATTCGGTTTGACAACTGACATTATGCGAAAAACTTGCAATTATGTGTAAAAATATAAAAAAAACAGTGCAAAAACGTGAAAAATGAAACGCAGATAATTCCTGTTGAATGCAAGGCTGGCGGAAATGTGGCTTCTGCCAGTTTCAAGCGCTACCGAAGGGAAGAAAATCCTGACTGTGCGATAAGATTCTCGGCATTGGAATACAAGGAACAGGAAAATATGATAAACGTTCCGCTTTACCTTGCAGACAGGATTAAACAAATGTGTAAAAAGTGATTTTTTCATGTTTCCGCAAACTGCATGGCTAATCACATCAGATTCCCAATCGTCCTGAAAATATCGCCTTTTATAAGAACTGAGCGCGCTTTTATTTCAATCGGGATTTCTTCCTTTTCTATATTTAGCGAAGCATAAAACGCGTTTTTGTTTTTGTAGGTTAGATTCCAGAACGGATATTTTATTATTCCGGGCGTGTTTCCTCCGACTCCAAGTTCCAAAAAAAGCGTCCGTGCATTCTTGTGCTTTTCAAGAAAATCCTGATAACGTCTTGCCGCTTCGTGCCAGCCGTCGTCCTCAACAAAAGTTCCGTCGCAGCGGAGGTTCATCGACATCGGTTTTCCGCAGACCGGGCAGTGAGGCACAAGTTCTGACGGGATTTCCATTTTCAAAGGATTTTCCGGAAAAATAATTTTGCCGTCTTTTTTGTTTTCGCTGTCCTTAAATCCGAATCCTTGTGAGATGAGCATTTTTTTTACAATCTCTTCGTTGTCGTAAGTTTTTTTGTGGCACGGAACGCAGCATTGAAAAAGTCCGTAGTCGCCCTGCGTGTAAAAAAGCCGCTTTTTGTCGAAACCTGCCTTCTGAAAGCAGTGGTCAACGTTTGTGGTGATTATAAAATAATCCTTGCCGCGCACGAGTTCAAAAAGTTTTTCGTAGACCGGAAGAGGCGCGTCCATGTAGCGGTTGATGTAGATGAACCGGCTCCAGTAAGCCCAGTTTTCTTCAAGCGAGCAAAAGTCCGCAAAACCGCCGGAATACATATCGTGAAAATGATATTTTGCCTCAAAGTCCGAAAAATATTTTTTGAACCGCCCGCCGCTGTAAGAAAATCCCGCGCTTACAGAAAGACCTGCGCCCGCTCCAACCACAACACATTCCGCGTTTTCAAGATGTTCTTTTAACATTCTGATTTTTTCATTTTCAAAATCTTCAAATCCGCTCAAAATTCAAACTCCTTCGGCTTGGCAAAATCCGCGCGTTCAGAAAGACCTTTCACGTGTCCAAGATTGTTCAGGCTTCCCCTGATATTTTTAAGATAGAAAACCTTGAAAAGCGGATGCTCCGCGTTGTTTTCGTAAAGCTCATGCACAATCGCGCTTTTTTCCATAATCATTTTCTTGACCTCAAGATTTTCCTCAAAAACCGCCTCTGCGCTCAGGCGAATCCACGCCGTCTGAATCTCGTTTTCAAGCAGTTTCGAGCCGCACAAGTCAATCCAGGGATTTTTTACAAGCTCCGCGTACATCGATTTTTTGCTGTTCGTGCAGAACCAGAGTTTTCCGTCGTGTTCCACCATAAACTGAACCGGCCGCACCTTCGGCTTTCTGTCCAGCCCGATCGTCGCCATATATTGCAGTCCGACTTTTTCAAGACAGGCCGCCACTTCGCGAAGTTCCATAAGTTCCTCCGATTAGTATTATGAAAGATTTTGTTGTAACTTTTATTGTTACAATTAAAAAAATAACGATAGGAAAAATAAAAGTCAAGAGTTTATCATAGGATTTTGCGAATGGTTCTGTTGCTATGTAAAAAGAAAATCTTAAGATTGATGACTGGATAAAAGAAATAATAAGGAGAGCTTTCTTCAAAGGCTTCGAACTGGACGCCTTTTAGATGAATCACAAAGCAGGCAGGAAAAGATATGCCAATTCCCAAAACTAAATTTATTGCAAAAATAACAAAATAAGACAGGCTTGCAAAGTTGAAGAGAAAATACTTTCAACATTTTCGTTATCATTATATATTCAAAAAGTCTTCCAATATCTTCATATTTTTCTCTTAATTATTCTGAAAGTTCCTTGTCGGCATCAATTTCTCTTGTTACAGTGCCTTTTATGCTGTTGAAATAAGCAAGCCCCTTTTTGACAGAATCATCTTCTTTCGCTTTTTTCTTGAAAATCAAGGATGTGATTTTTTGAGACAATATTTCCAAGTCATGAAGATCCAGTTTGTCAATAGAATTATAATATTGCAACGCCAAATCTGACATATTTGCCTCCAAAACCATTCTGATATAAGCAGAAAATATTCCTTTAATGAATATAACATAAAAATCAGAAATTCTCTATGTTTTTTTTGCCTCATGGGGAGGGTAAAATTCTGCTTCGCTTAAAAGTGTATTTTATTCTTCTTCCAGCCGGAACTCCTTTCCTGCTGGCACAAAAAAGTTCTTCCTGTTCTAAGCGGAATGTTTTTGCTGTTAGAACAGGAAGCTTGAATTTAACCTATTTTATACATAACCTTAATTTCGAGTTTTTTTGCAAATTATGAAAGAACGCTTTCGGCATATTTCCAATTTGCTCAGATGGATTTGGCTCGAATTCGGGTGCTCCGCACTTTAATTAATTCAATCGCCAAAAATCTTCACAAATTGTAAATCTGCCTGCGCTTTTATTCTTTTTACAAAAAACTTGACATTCAGGCTACTTAGCAATGATAAGTTTGTAATCTATATTTTAATGATGGAAAAGCCTGATTCCTGTAAACGCCATTGCCATTCCGTAGGCGTCTGCGGTCTGGATTACCTGGTCGTCGCGTACTGAGCCGCCAGGCTGGGCAACTACTGTTACACCGGATTTTCGGGCGCGCTCAATGTTGTCTCCGAACGGGAAGAATGCGTCCGAGCCGATTGCTACATCTGTGTTCTTGTCGAGCCATGCGCGTTTTTCTTCGCGTGTGAAAACAGCCGGTTTTGTCTTGAAGAATTTCTGCCATTTTCCTTCTGCAAGAACATCCTCGTATTCTTCGCCGATGTAAACATCGATTGTGTTGTCGCGGTCTGCGCGTTTGATTCCGTCAACAAATTCAAGTCCAAGAACCTGCGGGCTTTGTCGCAGCCACCAGTTGTCCGCTTTTTGTCCTGCAAGTCGTGTGCAGTGAACGCGGCTCTGCTGTCCGGCTCCGATTCCGATTGCCTGTCCGTCCTTTACGTAGCAGACAGAATTTGACTGTGTGTATTTTAAGATTATCAGCGAAATCACAAGGTTCATTTTGTCTTCTTCGCTCATATTCTTGTTTTTAGTAACAATGTTTGAAAGGCAGCTTTCGTCGATTTTAAGGAAGTTGTGTCCCTGTTCAAAAGTAACGCCGAAAACCTGCTTTTTTTCAAGTGCGGCAGGAACGTAGTCTGAATCAATCTGGATTACGCAGTAATTTCCGTTTTTCTTTGCCTTTAAGATTTCAAGGGCTTTCTCTGAATATCCCGGCGCGATGATTCCGTCTGAAACTTCTTTTTTTATAAGAAGGGCGGTTGCCTCGTCACATTCGTCCGAAAGGGAGATAAAATCACCAAAACTTGACATTCTGTCTGCGCCGCGGGCGCGCGCATAGGCCGAAGCCAAAGGTGAAAGCTCGACTCCGTCTGTAAAATAAATTTTCTTCAAAGTGTCTGAAAGTGGTTTTCCGACCGCGGCTCCTGCCGGGGAAACGTGCTTGAATGATGTTGCTGCAGGAAGTCCGGTTGCTTCCTTTAGTTCCTTTACAAGCTGCCAGCCGTTCAATGCGTCCAGCAGATTGATATATCCTGGTTTTCCGTTTAAAACTGTGATTGGCAAATCAGTTCCGTCTTCCATAAAAACCCTTGCCGGCTTCTGGTTCGGGTTGCATCCATATTTTAATTGTAGTTCATTCATAAGTTTAGAATACTTTAATATGAGAAAATAATAAATAGCATGAATTTGCAGTTTTTTTGAAAATATTCTGAAAGAACGCTTCCGGCAGATTTCAATTTGCTCCAGACGGATTTGGCTCGCGCTCCGCTTGTAAAGATTAGGGTGCTCCGCACTTTAATTTGTTTAATCGCCAAAAGTCTTCGCAAATTGCCCTCTGCCTGCGCTTTTATTTCATTTCGTTAAAACTGCAGATTCATGCAGTTTTTTTGAAAATATTTTGAAAGAACGCTTCCGGCAGATTTCAATTTGCTCCAGACGGATTTGGCTCGCGCTCCGCTTGTAAAGATTAGGGTGCTCCGCACTTTAATTTGTTTAATCGCCAAAAGTCTTCGCAAATTGCCCTCTGCCTGCGCTTTTATTTCATTTCGTTAAAACTGCAAATTTATGCGGATTTTTTAATAAAACCTATTGACTTAGTGGGAAATTAAATTTATTATCTGATTATCAAATTAAATTATCTTTTTTATCAGGAGGAACGCAATGAAAGTTTATTTTGAAAAACTTGTAAGAGAAAACTTTAGAAACGGAGTCATGCGTTCCTTTTGTCTTTGTTAGTTTTTATAAAAATATTTTTTTTCACAATTTTTAAAGCGTGGTTTTAGGAGCGCGGCTCCTAGGAAAGGGGGCAGGCGAAAACGAATTGACGCTTTGCGGCGATTTGGTTGAGCCGAGGGGGACTTTTCCCCTGTTGAACTAAAGACAAAAAAAGAGGAATTTAATTATGGCAATTTTTGATAATACACATTTTGAGACAAAACAGCTTCATGTAGGACAGGAGTCGGCTGACCCGGCTTCGGATGCGCGCGCAGTTCCGATTTATCAGACAACTTCTTATGTTTTCCACAACTCGCAGCATGCGGCGGACAGGTTTGGTCTTGCGGACGCTGGAAATATTTACGGTCGGCTTACGAATTCTACACAGGATGTTTTTGAAAAACGTATTGCGGCTCTGGAAGGCGGTTCGGCTGCTCTGGCTGTGGCTAGCGGCGCGGCGGCGATTACGTATGCGATAGAGGCTCTGGCGCAGTCCGGCGACCATGTTGTGGCGCAAAAAACGATTTACGGCGGAACTTACAATCTTTTGAAGCATACTTTAAAGCCGTTCGGCGTGGAGACAACTTTTGTTGACGCTCATAATTTGAAGGAAGTTGAAGGCGCAATCAGGGAAAACACAAAAGTTCTGTATCTTGAAACGCTGGGCAATCCGAACGCCGATATTCCGGATTTGGACGCGCTGATTGAGCTTGGCCACAAATACGGTCTGGCGGTTGTTGTTGACAATACTTTTGGAACTCCGTTTTTGATTCGTCCGCTTGAGCACGGCGCGGATGTTGTTGTTCATTCTGCTACAAAATTTATTGGCGGCCACGGAACAACTTTGGGCGGAATTATTGTTGAGTCCGGGAAAACAAACTGGAAGAGCGGAAAATTCAAGGCGATTTCAAAGCCTAACGAAAGCTATCACGGTGTTTCGTTTGCGGATGCAGTTCCGGGCGCGGCTTTTGTAACGTACATACGTGCGATTCTGCTGCGCGACCAGGGCGCGGCGATTTCTCCGTTCAATGCGTGGGCGCTTATCCAGGGAACAGAAACTTTGTCGCTTAGAATTGAGCGCCACATTGAAAATACAAAAAAAGTTGTTGAATATCTTGCGAAAAATCCGAAGGTTGCGAAGGTGAACCATCCGTCGCTTGCAAGCCATCCGGACCATGCGCTTTACGAAAAATATTTTCCGAACGGCGGCGCTTCAATCTTTACTTTTGAAATAAAGGGTGGCCGCGAGGCTGCGTGGAAGTTTATTGACAGCCTTAAGATTTTCAGCCTTCTTGCGAACGTTGCTGACGTAAAGTCGCTTGTTATTCATCCTGCGTCGACAACTCATTCCGAGCTGAATGAAACGGAGCTTGAAGAGCAGGGGATTACGCAGGGCACAATACGCCTTTCAATCGGAACGGAGCACATTGACGACATAATCGCGGATTTGGCCCAGGCTTTTGCAAAGGTTTAAGTTTTTCGCCGTTCAAGCCGCATTGCGTCTTTCGCTGCTCAGAATGGGCTGTTTCACATCTCATTCTGACTCGATTTTCTTAAAAAGGGGGAACGACTTCCCGCCGTTCAAGCCGCGTTGCGTCTTTCACTACTCAGAATGAGCTGTTTTCACATCTCATTCTGACTCGGCTCAAACCTTGCGGTTTTTGCCTACCCCTTCTAGAGGATGTCCAATAAGTATCTTTTATGTCATTTTCGGGCTTGACCCGAAAATCTGAATGTATATATTACAATCATTTCGAGATTGTTGCTCAAGATGCCAATGACATTTGGAACTTATTGGACATCACCAACGCCCTCCTTTCTTACTGCTAAAAAAGTATGTTATAATCTCCGATAAGTAAGTGATAAAATCAACCTTCTGGAGATTTAGTTGAAAAATTCTTCTGTATTTTATAAAGGCTTCTATAAATTTTTGCGATTTTTCCTGATTTTTGTAAGTTTCTTTTGTATATGTGAAATTGGTTTTTCTATAGATTTTCGTTGGGCTTCTTATGATTCAGAAGGTTGGTCTGGTGATTGGAGCGATGTGTATGTGGATTCTGGAGACACTAAAACAAAACATTGGGAATATTATTCTGAGATTCTTCCAAACTTGTTAGGTTGGAGTAAATGTGGTGGTGATTTTCCAGGTTATGGTTCTGTAACAGATCCTGATGTTTATTTTACGGCAGAAAATGAATCTTATGCAACTTTAACAGCTGATTGCACAAATGAATTAAAGAATCTTTTTATAAGTGATAGAAAAAAATCTAATGAGGTATTTGGTTCTGAAAAAGTAACCATAAATCTCGCAGGTTTTGAATTAAAAACAAAAAATCTTGTGCTTGGAAATTCTTCCTTCGGAACTGGCGATTCTGTAAATTTTGCGTTGACTGGCGGTGGAACTTTAATGGTTTCCGTAGCGGCGACTTTTGCGGCGGGCTGCACTTATAACATCAAGATTGGGGCGAATACAGTTTTGGATGTTGCTGACCTAACCGCGAATGTTTCCGGGGCGACAATTAATTTTTCCGGGGCAGGAACTTTAAAGCTAGGAAAGGCGACTTTCTCGAATTGTACTGTAAAGTTTGAACTTGGAAAAATAGAAATTTCCGGAGCAATAGAGAGTTCTGATTCTGCAACGGTTAATTTTAATAATGTTTCAAGCGTAAGTTTTTCTGGAGAAGTTAAAAATTCTGGAACAGTTAATTTTTCAGATTGTCCGAGCATGAAATTTGACAAAGGTTTTGCAAATAGCGGAAAAGTGGGATTTTCAGGTGCAACGGCAACTTCTGTTTCAGGAAAAATCACGAATTCTGGAACTATAACGCTGAACCAGACCGCAAAAACAGAATTTTCCGGCGGTTTTGAAAATCAGGCATCTGGAAGTTTGATTTGCAACGAAACTGCGGAAACAATTTTTGCCGGCGATTTTACAAATTCCGGCAAAGTGACAATAAATGGCAGTTCGGCGCGAACTTTTTCAGGGAACTTTGCAAATTCAGGATGTTTGTCAATTTGTGATTCCTCGAAAGTTGTTTTTCAGACTGTTTTTTCTAATTCCGAAAGTGGAACTGTAGAACTTTTGGGCAAAGCTTCTTCTTCAGTCAGTTTTCCAGCGGACTTTGATAATAAAGGAACGGTTTTCTCTTCCGGGCTTTGTTTGGTTGTGTTTTCTGCCGACATTACAGATTCTGGCACGTGGATTTATTCTGGTGGAACTGTAAAAAATGATGGAATTTCGTATAACATCTTGGAATTAAATGGAACGATTGTAATTCCCGGTGATTTGACCGCAAATGAAATAAACACAGGAAACAAAATTGTTTTGAATGAGGCTACCACAATCAACGCAACTTCTGTGAATCTTTTGCAGAACACGACATTTGATTTGAATTCTCATAAACTCGTTTTTGGAACAGAAGAAAAGAAATGTTTGGTAAATTCTTCATCTAAAAAAGATATTGCATTTCTTGGAGCAGGAACTGGCTCAGAAGTTAATTTTTATTCAGCAAATATTGGACAGGACTCTAACTATATAGGTAATTTTTATTCAGAATCGCCTGTTGAGTTTTATTGCGATGTTTATGCAAATTCTGTTGTTGTCAAATCCGATGTAAAAATTCATTCCGAAAAAATATTTACTTCACTAGGGCAGGAATATTTTTCTTCAGTTACGGTTTCTTCTGCAAAAACAGGAATCAAGGCTAATAATGGAGCTATATCATTCAAAGGAAATGCAATATTTGAGGCAGAATCCGCCGTTTTTGCAAGTGGAGCTGTAAGTTTTGGGGGAACTTTGACTTCAAATGCAGGCTTGCTTTCTATTGAAGGCTTGGAAACTACCTTTTCTGGAACGTTTTCTTCAGTAGCTGCCGAAATTTCTGCCAGGTCGGGCTCGGTCTATTTTAATGATGCGGTAAAATTTGCTGGTAAAACTTCTGTGAATGCCTTGAAAGGTGATGTTTCTTTTAAGACAATGCTTACAGCTTCGGATAATCTTTCAGTAAATGCATCTAAGGTGATTTTTTTTAGAGATTTGACAGTTTCTTCTGGCTTGGTTTCCTTGCTGGCGAATACAATTTTTTCAGGTGACTCCACGGTTTCTTTGGAAAACGGAACTTTTTCTGTAGGAAGCGAATCAAATCCAAAAATGACAACGATTAGTGCAGGTGCGTCTGCAAGATTTCAGAATATTTCTGTGGCGACTTTTTCCGGAAAAATAGAAAATTCCGGTAATCTTTCTTTTTCAGATTGTCTGAGCGTGGAATTTGGCAAAGGTTTTGTAAACAGCGGAAAAGTGGGATTTTCAGGTAATGCGGAAAGTGCTGTTTCGGGAAAAATCACGAATGGCGGAACTATAACGTTGAATCAGACTGCAAAAACAGAATTTTCTGGCGGTTTTGAAAATCAGGCATCTGGAAGTTTGCTCTGCAACGAAACTGCGGAATCAATTTTTGCCGGAGATTTTACAAATTCCGGCAAAGTTACAATAAATGGCGGAGCGACGCGGACATTTGCAAGTTTTACAAATAATCAGAACGGCGTAATTTCTGTAAACGGTACCTCAAATGTTTTGTTTGACAAGTTCAGAAATAATAATAGCTCTAAGCTCTCAGTGAACGATTCTGCAAAGATTGATTTTCAGACTGTTTTTTCTAATTCCGAAAGTGGAACAATCAAACTTTTGGGCAACGCTTCTTCTTCAGTCAGTTTTCCGGCAAGTTCTGATAATAGGAAAAGTTTTGAAAATAAAGGAACAATCCGTTCATCCGGGCTTTGTTCGGTTTTGTTTTCTGCCGACGTTACAGATTCTGGCACTTGGATTTATTCAGGCGGAACTGTAAAAAATGATGGAATTACATATAACGTCTTGGAATTGAATGGAATGGTTGTTATTCCCGGGGATTTGACCGCAGAAGAAATTATAATAAAAACCGAAAGTCTGAACATTCAGGGCGAAATAAAATCTAGTTTAATAGAAGTAAATACAGAAAACAAAATTGTTTTGGATAAAAACGCAACAATCAACGCAACTTCTGTGAATCTTTTGCAGAGCACGACATTTGGCGTTAATGGAAAAAATCTTGTTTTCGGTGCAGAAAATCAGAAATCCTCAATAATTTCCGAGAACAAGAAAAATCTTGTGATTTTGGGTTCTGCTTCTGATGACAAAACGATTTTTTATTCATCGCTTGGAACAGCGACATCACCGCTTGGAAAAATTTCTTCTAAGGTCGAAATCTCTTTCAACGCAGACGTTTATTCTGAATCAATAGAGGCGAACAGTGCGGCGGAAATTTCTTCAGCGGCAATAACGACTTCGGGCGGACAAGGTTATAATTCAACGGTCAAAATAACTGGAACACAAGCGAAACTTGTTTCTGAAAATGGCGGAATTTCTTTTGTCGGCACAGTTGATATTTCTGCGGAAACTACGATTTCTGCAAATGATTCCGTTCGATTTGAGGGAATTTTTGCAGCGACTTCTGCAGTTTCTGTGGAGGCTAAATCTGTTGTTTTTGGGTCTGAGGTAAAAACAGAGGCTCGGCTTGATGTTTCTGCTATTGATGGCGATGTTCGTTTTTTGTCTGCGGTAAGCGGCTCTTCTTATGGATTTTCTGTGACAGCTGCAAATGTTCAGTTTGATTCGGATTTGGTGGCTTCTGGCGCGGTTTTGCTGGTGGCGGAGGCATATTTTTCCGGCAATGCAAAGGATAAAGTAAAGATTGAGGCGGAAAAAATTTCAGTCGGCTCGGAAAACATTGAAAAAAATCTTTATATTTCGGCATTAAAAGACGAAAATTCTGCGAAAAAAGTTGAATGGAACGCGCCTTTGAATGTTTCCGGCAGCTTGCTTTTGTTGAATGCCGATTTGTCGTTCGGAAAAACTCCTTCTGGCGGTTCACCGGATATTTCTGTTTCAAATGACATCGTTTTTTTGAACGGAAATTCTTCTTCAATGTACAACGATGATATTCTTTCGAAATTTGAATGGCGGAGCGGCGCAAAAAATATTTTTAAATATCAAGGAACTGTGCTTTTTCCAAAAAACTTCCCGGACGGCACAGAAATCAGTTCGGAAAAATTTATTTCATCTTTGAGCGGTCTTGGCGGAATCACAATTTCTGCCGGAAAGAATTTCTACTGCAATGGCGTGAATCTTGAGGGCGATTCAGGCTGGAATTTAAAAGCTGGCGACAATGAAAGCTCTGAAAATTTTGCGGTCGTATATAATTCTTCAATAAAAAACTGTTCGTATTCTTCTTCTGGAAACGGAATTTCTTATTTTGCGGCGGCGGAAGCAACGGATGGTGGTGGAAACAGCGAAAATGTCTGTTTTGGGCATCCTGAAATTTCTCTTGCACGGACAATTTATGACGATGTTGTTGAAATTTCTTTTAAAGATTCAATTTCTGGAAAATCTTTAAAAATTGAAAACTCGAACAATGAAATTTGGAAAACTTTTGCCAAGTCTTCGAAATTTCTGACTTATGAAAATGAATGTAAGAAAATCAGCTTTGCAGGAACTTATATTGACGCGGAATGTACGGAATCTACAGAAAATAAGGGCGACCTTGAAAAATTCTATTTGAAAGCACCTGAAACCTGGAACACGGATGCGACTGGAGGAACTTCTGGGGCAGCGCAAAGCACTGATATGAATGGAAATCATCGGGCTGCAATTCCGTATCTGAACATTGTGCGTGCGGTTTCTGATGATTTTTCGGGGCTTTTTGATGAACACAAAAATCGAATTGCAAACTATGACGGAGAAAAACGTTTTGTTGATGTTGAGGATTCTTGCCCGCCTGTGCTGGTTGCGGTTCGAACTGGCCAGGAATTGCATCAGGAATTGCCGGAAAATCAGAATCCTTATGATTCACATAATTTTTTGGAATTTCAATATTCAGAGGAAATTTTTGCCGATAAAAGTGATTCTTCAGCTTTAAATGTTCAAAGTTCAGAAAAGTTCGGCGGAATGAAAAATCTTTCTTCAGAAAGCGGATTTGTTGTGTCGGGCCTTGTTCAATTTGAGAGGGGAAAAATCAGTTTAGGCTCGGAATCTGGACTTTCCGCTGAAAAATTGAATTCAATTTACCGCAATTTTGCCGTTTCCCTTTCAAAAGGCGAATCTCCGCAGACTCATCGTTTTAGAATTTCACTCGCCGGCTATCAAAGTCAGACAGCCGCGGAAAATTCTTCCGGCTACCCTTATTGGCCGGGCTACATCGATTCTGAAAATACACAAATGCCTTCCGGGAAAATAACGATTGTTCCGCATGGAAATCAGCCTTCCGCTGAAAATCAGAAATTCAACGATTTTATAAAAGATTCTGAAGGAAACAGCCTTCTTGTAAAATCGCAGAAAAATCATTCGTTAAAAAAATTGTCTGTAATTTCAGATTCTTCCGGCGATATTTATAATCCTGACTGGAACGATTCCGTTTATGGAGTCTGGGATTTGTCTGCGCCGGTTTTTGCAGTTTATCGTTCGTTCAATTCAAATGGCACCGCAAAATCTTCTGAATCTTACGAGGTTCTGGGAGCCTGCAAAACTTCCGGAACATTCCTGGATAGAATTGAATTTCACGTTTTTGACAACTCTGAGGATGAATATTTTGGCGGCGCAAAATGGTTTTCACAGTTCGGCTGGGGAAAAGATAAGAATACGCTTTTTGCAGAAGATTCGTATGCTTCCGATATTTTCGGCGGTTCAAGACCTTTTGGAAACTCACCGGGCGGTTCTGCAAGAACTTCAGGCGGAATAAGATATTCAACGCTATATAATAAATCTTCATATTTTAACTATGGAGTCGACTATGAAACGCCTGCTTCGGAATTTAAAAATTCCCGGATTGAATCAGGCGCGTTCAGCACCCTGTTTTTGTCAAAAATCGGCGACAAAAGGGAAATTTCTTCCGGGGATTCTCTTTATTTTTCAGTTTTCTTAAAAGACGGAACAAAATTGCCGCTGAAGACAAATTTTTCAGTAAGATACGACCAGCAGGGCTGTGTCACTGATCTTGCGGGAAATCTTATGAGGTCAGCGGAAGTGAAATCTGTTGACCGTGTTTCTCCGCGTTTTAATATGACTTCTGCAAAAGTTTCGGGAAACAAGCTTTACGTTGTCTTTAATAAAGAAATCAACCTTGAGCCGGTGGAACTTGAATTTTCCGATGGCACAAAAAAATCATTCGGCATTTCTGATTCCCTGCGCTTTATAAAAATTCCTGCCGACGGACATAAATTTGAAGATTCCGATGTTGTTTCTGATTTATATATTGAAAAAGAAACTGCGCCGCTTAAAACTTATTCTTCTGCTACTTTTACCGGACTGATTTTTACCTTGAACAGAAATGTGACTTTAAAAGACGTGAAAAATTATTATATTCAGAGTTTTTCTCCAGAATCCGGAAAATTTATCGATCCTTTTACCGGCATTAAAGATGTAAAAGTTACAGCGATAACGGATGTGAATGGAAACTATATGTCGCACGGAGATGCCCATGCTTTGAGCGATTTTGCGGTTGACGTGGTGAATCCTGTATATGCTTACGATGACAGATTTATGGAAGAAAAATTTGGTTTTTCGGCTTCCGCGGCGGCCCAAAGCAATCTTTCTGTTCGCGAATGGAACGAAGACCAGCAGAAGGACGGAACTTTGCTTACAGAACACAATCTTTTTGTGGTGACATCGCAGGATTCTGGAAATTCTGAAGATGCGGAATCCTTGCCGGAAAAAATAATAATGTATTACGATAAATCTCCTGATTCTGATTCAGTTTCAAAGGAGTATAATAAAAACCTGGAGCAGAACCTTCGCGTCTGGATTCCGTCCTTAGTTCCTGTTGACACTTCCGGCTCTTCAACGGAAATTTCTCCACTCACGGCGCTTGCTCCGGCGACAAATTCAAACAATCTGTTTGCGGCCGGTGAAGTCAGCAAAAATATCGCCAAATTTACGCTGGACTGGGAAACTATGGAAAAAAACGGATACTCATCTGGAAATCAGGTTTCTTTTCTTTTTGGACTTGCTGAACCAGATGGCTCGCCTGTAAAAATATGCCATGCTCCTGCCTATGATGAAATAACCGGAGTGTACAGGCTGGAGCCTCAGCCGCTTTTTGCATTGCGCCTTAAAAATTCAAATGATCCGGTTTCTCTGGATTTGTGGTCGTTCAGGCTGAAAAGCGCGGTTCTGCAGCGTGGAAATGTAACGATTTTTAACAATGTTATTGATGTGAACAAGGGAGAAATGTCTGTTGTCCACGTAAATATGCCTTCGGAAGGAAGACTGGATGTAATTGTGATGACTCTTGACGGAAATATAATCCGTTACCTTCAGCACGGAACTGCTTCAGCCGGCGAACATAATTATTCATGGAACGGAACTTCAAAATCCGGCAAAAAAGTTGCCCGCGGACTTTATTTTGTCCGTGTCTTTGGAAACGGCATTGATGAAACTAGAAAAATAATGGTTGTAAAGAACTGACCAATTCTCTATACTTTTAGAGTTATGAATTCAAAAGAAAGGCTTTCGCAGCGTTTTGAAGATATTGGAAGATTCTTATCGCCGGACTTGTGTGCGCTTCCGGGTACTCTTGAAAACATAAGCCGTGAAGGCTGCAAAATTCATTATTCGTTTCCTGTTTCTGTAGACATGAACTGCGATTATGAATCAAAAATTACTTTCTCTCGCGCGGCAAACGAAAGTCTTGCGCTGATTTGTCATCCATGCTGGGTAAAATCAGAAGGAAGCGGCACGGATATTGGATTTCAGATACTTCCCTCAACAGACTATATGCGTCTTGAAAAATATATAAAAAAACTTGACAGCGACTCAGAAGACAGTCTTTCTGATGAAATAAGCGATTCAATATGCCAGATAATTTGATGAAAATACAAGACCTTCCGGGAGCGGCGTTTCTTGCTTATCCGGATATGACAGGAATGCTGCAGACGGAGCTTTCGGGGCGTTTGCATTTTAACTCAAAGCCTGCGGCGGTTTACGGAGAACTACTTTATTACAGTGATTTTCCTGTTGATTCTGTAAAAACTCCAGATGATTTGCCTTATTGGGCCCGCTCTGCAATGCTAAAGCCGCGGATTCTTGATTTTGAATCGATAGGCGAGGCCGCTAATTCCTTAAAAAATATTCAGAGAAACTGGGCGCCGTACCAGTACCAGTATTTCCGCCGTGCAAATTTAATTCAGGAAAAACTTCCTTACATTAATTTAAAGCCGCGCTCGTTTCCTGTAAAAATTCCTGCTAAACCGATAGGGCTTTACACATTGATTTCAGAAAAACAGATGATTTTCAGCGCGGAAACCTCAAGTTTTCTCCCGGCAGGAAAAATAACCTTTCTGGAAGACCACGAAAATCCGCCTAGCCGCGCATATTTAAAAATTCAGGAAAGCCTTGCAATGGCAAACCTTTTGAACGGTACGGAATTTCCGAAGCCCGGAGAGCACTGCTTTGAAGCCGGAGCGTGTCCCGGCGGCTGGACGTGGGTTCTGGTTGGACTCGGGGCTTCTGTCCATGCCGTTGACCGCGCGGAGCTTTCTCCAGAGCTTATGGAAAATCCGCTGGTAAAATTTCAGGCGCACGATGCGTTTACGTTAAAACCGCAGGATGTAGGCTTTTGCGACTGGGTTTTCAGCGATGTGATATGCTACCCGGAACGGCTTTTAAAGTGGGTTAATGAATGGCTGGAAAGCGGACTGTGCAGAAATATGATTTGCACAATAAAAATGCAGGGAGAGCCGGACTGGAACATCATAAAGCAGTTTTCAGAAATTCCTGGCAGCCGGATTGTTCATTTGAACTACAACAAGCATGAGCTGACCTGGATTCATACCTGCTGATTCGTGCGCTGGTGGCTGAAAGAGGTCGTTCAATTAAAAATTTTTCTGATAAGAGTCGCAATGTCTTTTACAACTTCAACGCCTTCTGTTTTTTCTGCCGCAAAAATGTTCTTAAAACCAAGACCTTCCGCGGTTTTTGCCCTCTGCCGGATTTTTGAGACAGCGCGGATTTCGCCTGCAAGGCTTAATTCTCCAAAAATTGCGGTTCCCGCCGCGACAGGCCTGTCCGTTCTTGCGGAATACATCGCGACCGCTAGCGCCGCGTCGACAGCGCTCTCGCTAAGCCTTATTCCTCCGGCTACATTTATGTAGATGTCCTGTCCAAGAAATTTTATGCCTACGCGCTTTTCAAGAATCGCCGCGATTCTTGAAACTCTTGCGGATTCAATCTTGTCTGTAAAAACCCTGGAAATCGCGGCCTTTGCCGGTGCGGTCAGAGCCTGTATTTCAACAAGAAAAACCCTGTTCCCTTCAAAAACTGCGCAGCAGGCAACGCCGGCGGGCTGGTTTTCCCTTTTTTCCGAAAGAAACATTGTCGCCGGATTTAGAACCGGCGCAAGACCTTTTTCCGTCATGTTAAAAATTCCAAGTTCATCAACAGAGCCGAATCTGTTTTTCTGCGCATGAAGAAATCTTACGTCATCGCTGTTTCTTTCAAAGGAAATTACAGTGTCAACCATGTGCTCAAGAGTTTTTGGGCCGGCAATCGTCCCTTCTTTTGTAACGTGCGCAGTCATCAGCAAGACAGAATCGCGTTCTTTTACCCAGCCGATAAGCTCGTTCGAGCAGTATTTAAGCTGATTTATTGTTCCGGGAATAATGCCGGCTTCCGTAGAATAAACTGTCTGTATTGAATCAATTATCGCGATTGCCGGATTTATTTTATCCATCGCATCAAGGATGTCTTCCAGCCTCATTGTGCATAGAATCTCTATGCCTTTGCATTCAAGATTCAGCCGTTCTGCGCGTTCTTTTATCTGGGCGCCGGATTCTTCCCCGGAAACGTACAGAATTCTTCCGCATCCGGTTTTTGCCGCCGCGGCCGCCGTCTGAATGAGCAGCGTCGATTTTCCAATTCCAGGCTCGCCGCCCAAAAGAATCGCGGAACGTTTTGTTGCTCCGCCGCCAAGAACGCGGTCAAATTCTCCAATTCCGGTTATAAAACGCAGATTGTCCTTGGCCTTGATTGATTCCAGCGGCACAGGCTTTGCTTTTTCACTGATTGCAGAATTGTTTCTTGAAGAGCCTTGCGCATTTGAATCTATTATGCATTCTTCAAGAGAATTCCACTCTCCGCACTCAGGGCAGCGCCCAAGCCACTTCGGCTGGCTGTACCCGCAGTTTGAACATTTGTAAACAATCGAGCCGTTTTTTTTCGCCATAAAAAATCCTCTTGCGCAATCATAAAGCATTTTTTTAATTCGCTGAATCTTAAAATATTTTTTTTCTTGAAATTTGACCCAGTAATTTTATATTCTAAAAAGATTGTGCTGCCGAGAAATTGATTTTCGCCTTTCTCAGTTTTGCCAGTTCTGTCTCGTTTTCTGCAATCGGATTAAAATCCAAGTGAACTTTTGAATATTGCTTCAAAAGCCGCAGTTCTTCCTTTGAAATTTTTTCTATCCGATTGTCATAAATCAAAAGTTCTGGCTTGTTCTGAACATTTATAAACGGAGGAATGAAATTTAGTCTATCATCTTTGTTTTCTTTATTATCAAATAAGATTCTTAAACAAATTTTTTTTAGTTTTTTCAGTTTTTTTAAATCAATTTTTGTGTTTTTTAGTGTTTCATGATATTTTTTATCTACATGAACCGCTATTTCAAATTCCTCTATATTTTCTAAATCTTCAAGAAAATTTAATGATGGATTTCTGACATCTGCTCCGAATACAGTCAAATTTGGAACTGAAGCCAAAAATTTCCAGTCTCCTTCGTAATTAGGAAAATAGAAACTCATGGTTTTTAAGTCTTTACATTTTTCGAATCCGGAAATTTCTGTTATTTGTTTGTGTAACGGAAAATCAGTCCAGACAAAAATGTATGTGTCATCAGAACTGTCTATTTGTCGTCTTTCATAAGTTCCATCGTCCATCTTAAAAGTTAACTCAATGGGTTCTGCAAATACATGAAAAGCGATGAGTATCAATAATAATATGCTTATTTTTTTCTTCAATTTTCATATCCTCCTTTATAAAAATTTTTAAGCATGCCACAAACAATATTATAAGCTGTTTGTGGCAAATGCTTTAATTTAACGAGATAAACTTTAATCTTCCTTTGCTGTCAGGGCTTGCACCTGCGTTATTGTCTTCTGCAAAAAATCTATGATAATATTTTTCGTCTTTTTCATATCCATTGTTATTGTAAAAGGAATATCCATCACCATTATTGTCAACTTCACAATATTCAACATGATCAAACATACCATCCCCTGTCCAATCATAGAAAATATATCCTTTTTTGCCTGCTAAGCTTGAATTGAAGTCAGCGGCTTCATCAGCGTAATAGTTATTAAAAATTGCGTCTACAGTTAATCCGTTGCCATCCCAAGATTTGTTTTTCTTTCCAGCGGGATTTAATCCAGCATCTACTGCATGATTCCAGGCAATGCGCTCACCCTTTCAATCCCTCACACTGTAGGCTCGCAGGCAAGCGTCGGGGCTGCTCATACTCGCCGGTAAAAAAATAATTTAAGCATGGGTTGTTTCAGCCGGCTGTCGGGTTTTTCCTCCCGGAGCCACAAATACTTATATCATAAATCCGCGTAAAAAAACACAATCACAAGGTTTCTGTTAAAATATCAATCAGCTGCATTTCAATTTTTTTTCAAAGAGTAAAAGGTTAAAATTCGAGTTTTGCAACGTCCGCAAGATTAGTCAAAAACCATTGATTTGCATCTTTAACTGAATGAAGCAAAAATACGGATATGTTGTAGAAGAAGTGTCTGAACATTCCAGCCACGCTCCTTGCCCTGTGATAAACCAAATTGTAATTCAGTTTCATGACCGCCACAGGCATCCTGTGTTTCGGCCCGCGCTTTCCGTAATACAGTGCAAGATTCTTTTTCCCCGCGGAAGTTTCAAGAAACCTATGGATAAAATCATCCACTATGCAATATAATATAATCAGGCTGTTTTTAGTCATGGCATTTCTCCGTATTTCTGTATGTGCTTATTCAAATTTTACAGAGAATGCCTTTTTTTGTGAATTTATCTAAAACTCGAAATTTGACCCAGTAATTTTATATTCTAAAAAGATTGTGCTGCCGAGAAATTGATTTTCGCCTTTCTCAGTTTTGCCAGTTCTGTCTCGTTTTCTGCAATCGGATTAAAATCCAAGTGAACTTTTGAATATTGCTTCAAAAGCCGCAGTTCTTCCTTTGAAATTTTTTCTATCCGATTGTCATAAATCAAAAGTTC